>Ga0207055_1011_pt1 | contig 64342 bp, 47 predicted proteins | sample Alteio_BWMinCont_57_FD_153293 | JGI IMG/M metagenome (GOLD analysis project Ga0207055, IMG submission 153293) | Enriched cells from forest soil in Barre Woods Harvard Forest LTER site, Petersham, Massachusetts, United States -... | ecosystem: Environmental > Terrestrial > Soil > Temperate forest >...
ACACGCGGCCCTGAAGTCTCAAGACACCCTGACAGCATAGTCGAAGAGTGCCAAAAGCTCGTAGAGCAAGGCTACAAAGAGATTACTTTGCTTGGTCAAAATGTAAACAGCTTTGGCAAAGACAAGCCTGAATGGAATGCTCTCTTTCACGACCTCTTATACCGTATCGATAAAATCCCAGGACTAAGCCGTGTCCGTTTTATGACAAGCCATCCCGTTGACATTACCCTTGAGCTTATGCAAGCAATTAGGGATTTGCCAACAATGTGTGAGTTTGTGCACTTCCCAATCCAGTCTGGATCCAATCGCATTATTCGCAAAATGCATAGGCTCTACACAAAAGAGAGCTATCTTGAAAAGGTCGCTCTCCTTAGAAGCATTGTGCCCGACGTGGCATTAGGAACAGATATTATTGTTGGCTTTCCGACTGAGACCGATAGCGAATTTGAAGAGACCTATGAGGTGCTCAAACAGATCGAGTATGATACAGCCTTCTTATTTGCCTATAGCCCGCGTAAAGGCACTCCTGCCATGCGCTGGAAAGACGATATTCCAGAAGAGGTCAAAGAAGAGCGACTGCAAAAGCTCATCGCCCTGCAAAATACTATTTACGCCAAGAAAAGAGAGCAGATGTTAGGAAAAGTAGTTGAAGTACTTGTGGAAGAGGTAAATTTTAAAGACGAAAGCTACCTGAAAGGGCGAACACGCTCCTGGACTAACGTGCTCTTTCAAGGAGATAAGTCACTTATTGGAACTCATCAGAGAGTGCGCATCCATAGCTACAGCCATCAAACGCTCATTGGCGAGATCGCCTAACGATCAAAAGAGCGTTGAAATAATAATAGAAAACTACTACATTGCTCGATTTTTAATCTAAATTTAAAATTAATATGACAAAAAGAGTTACTGTTGATTATGTTAACTTAACAAATAGCGCGAATTTCTTTCATAGACTCCCCGCTGCGCTCAATAATATCGATATAGAAGATCTGCGCCTCAACTACTCTGAAAACTTTGGTTTTAAAGTTTACAAGAAAAGAACAAGCTATAGGCCGAATTATACAAAATACGAGATTAAAAGTTTTGTAAATGCGAGCAACAAGCTTTTACAGATTATTAATCAAAGACGCTCAGAGCGTAACGAAAGTGAAAAAGAGAGATTTATTCGATATGAAAACTCAATCAGAATTTGTAACAAAATTGCTGAAGTCGCAGAGTGCATCATACACAACACTGAAGACTTTCACTCAATAAAAAAAGATAAAGCATGGAAAGTACTCGTAAACTTACCCAAAAAGCTCGATGATCTAAAAACACAAATTGCCATTCTTGCACTTACAATCTTAGAAACAGAACCACTTAATACGCCAACAATAAACTTGTATAAAAACTCCCATAACCTTTTTTCAACAGCTTGTCAGAGCGGAGAATATGAAACGGCAAAAGCACTTGTTGAGCGCGGTTTCATCGATGTTCATCAGCTTGATCATATTGGCTCAACACCGCTTGCAAATGCTCTAGAAGCAGGCTATGTGGATATTGCGCTTCAGCTTATTCAGATGAACTCTGATTTACATCATATTTCTAATGATGGCTATAGCATTCTCATGCTTGCAGCCCAAGCAGAATTACAGGAAATAGTTCAGCTTGCCCTTGATGCTCATGCCGTCGTGAATCACGCAGCCAAAGATGGCGAGACTGCGCTTACGCTTGCATGCACAAGCGACGATTCATCTATAGCTTCTCTACTAATAGAGGCTGGTGCGAAAGTAAATGTAAAGATAAAGACAGGCTTTACCCCGCTTTTAAATGCTTCTTCATATGGCTGTAAAGAAACGATCTTTCTTCTTATTGAAAAAGGCGCAGATGCCAGTCAATTCGATGGTGATGGAAGGACAGCACTTATATGGGCAGTAAAAAGAGAAATGCGAGAAGTTTGTGGTAAGCTTATTGAGTTAAACGCTAATCTCCATCATGTTGCAGCAAATGGCGAAAATGCTTTCTTGATAGCTTGCAGATTAGGACTTGAAGAAGTTGCCCTTGAGCTTTTTTCAAAACATGCAGACATCTATTTAACAAAAAAAGATAACTATACCTCTCTTATGTTTGCTTGCCAAAATGAAATGGAAATTTTAGCTGAAGTGCTACTTCAACGAAATGTAGACATCCATAAAACAGGCAAAGATGGCGAGCAAGCCTTGCACTATGCTTGTATGCATAAAAGTCTCTCTAAAATTGCTCTACAACTTATTGAAAATGGCGCCGATGTTAATAAAATGACGAAATCAGGAATTACCCCCCTTCTTGCTGCCTGTGCCCACAAACAAAAAGAGCCTTTTCTTTTAGAGCTCATTGCCAGAACAGACAATATTGAAGCAGAAGATTCCGAAGGCAATAGCAGCCTCATTCTGCTTTGTCAAAATGGCATGGATAAGCCAGCCCAAGCGCTTCTTGATAAAGATGCTGATATTCATAAGAAAAACAAATTTGGCTCAAACGCCCTCATTTATGCTTGCCAAAGCAACTTAAGTGAGATTGCTTTACAAATGCTTCGAGATGGAGCAGACTTTCAGACAAGACTTGCAGATGGCCATACTCCCTTTACGCTTGCCTGTAAAAATGGAATGGTAAGAGTTATTGAAAGGCTCATATCAGAAGGCTCAGACATTACGAAAAAAGATCCAGATGGAAATACGTTTTTGCATTACGCTTGCAAGCATGGTCTCAAGGAGCTTGCAAGACAATCTCTAACTAACTCAAATCAACAAGACCTTTCGCAAAAAAATTCAGATGGCAAAACACCTTTAAAAGTCTTGCTCGAGTCCCCTTTATGGGAAGGAGAGGCCGAAAAAATGAGAGACTTCCTTGGCTTGCTTTTAAACCATTTAGGATTTCAGCAAAATGAGATTTTAAGGCTTACGTCAGAATTAGAAGATAAGGGCATCACAGCACTTCTACCAACACTTGAAGCGCTTCTTCTAAATTGTGTACACAATGAATCTGCAGTCAATGTATTAGAGGCGCCCTTTCTCTTATGCAATCTGGAAATGGGTAAAGCGTTATACAAAAAGATGACAAACGACCAGCTGGAAAATTCTAAAAATAGCCTTTTAAAAAGCCATCCAGTGCAGTATGTGGATCAGTTTTTCTTCGACCTTAAATTCAACTTCAATAACGAACACTTTCAAAAAGGCATCGAAGTTATTCCTCCAAAACCAAACAATGTAGTAGTGGATGAACTACTTGAGTTTTTTGATGAGCTCAATATCCAGAAACAGCAAAGAGCCGACTATTTCGACTACAAAAAAATGTTAAGGCAAACTTCAAAGGAAAGAATCCAGGATCTTCGTGAAGTTCTAAGAGAATTCATTCAAAAAGTAAAAGAGAGAACAGATTATACAGGCACACCTTCTGATGACAACGAGCGAGAACAATTTTATCAAACAATCGAAAATGCGCTCTGCCATGTAATCCATAAGCTTAAATTGCAAAAAAACTTGGAAGTAACAAGAAAGCAAAAACGCGATTTTATAGTCGTGCTTCTTGAAGAGGGCGAGCTTTGCGGCGGCAAAATATATACCACAGCCGTTGATCTCTATTTCAAGATTGTAAAGGGTAAAAATCCAACACTTGAAAATAACATCCTTTCTAGTCTTGCAGAATTTCGCAAGATCCTCTTTAACGCTTTAGTTCCTGATAACGAGCAGAATGTTCACGACTTTAACTTCCTTATGCGCAAAATTGGAGTCGAGCTTGGCATACCTGGAGCTTTCGAACTTTCTAACTTTCACGATCCCTATATTGGTATGCCGGTAAAAACAAACAGGGCCAAAAAACGATTTTTCGAGCTCTACACACCCTACACTGCCATACAAGAGTGGCTGAAGCCAAAATTGAAAAATGAGGGAAACTTCCGCGAAAAGTTCCTTGCATTTTGGCAACAAAATGTAGATGACTCTTGGGGTAAAGATATGCATAATGATATTCGCATGGAGGTTGAACGGTTGAAGGCTCAAAATGCTTCAAACCAAGAACTCGAGGCCTATCTTGAAAGTAAAGAGGTGATCCTTGGAAACGATCAAAGTTTGGATGAAGCTCTGAACGAGATGAGAAGACATGCATTTCTTTCTGACCTTTATGAAAACTTGGCGGCAAACAGCTTTAAGCTAAACTCTATTGCAGAGATGCTTGTAAAACACAATATATTGGTTGAATATGAATAAGACAAAGACAGTAATCGTAGGAGCAGGTTTTGGCGGCATTGAAGTGGCCAAGTGCTTAAAGAAAGCAAATACCGACGTTATCTTAATTGACATGATGAACCACCATCTTTTCCAGCCGCTACTTTACCAAGTTGCAACTGCAACGCTTTCACCTTCCGATATCGCAGTTCCTGTGCGTCAGATTCTTGCCAAACAAAAAAATGCCTCCTTTATTATGGGAAAAGTGGTCAAAGTCGATAAAGACAAAAACGAAATCGTGCTAGAGGATGGTTTAAAGCTGCCCTTCGATTACTTAGTCTTAGCTCCAGGCGCAACTCACTCTTACTTTGGCAAAGATGAATGGGAAACTTTTGCTCCAGGCGTAAAGACTCTACAAGATGCCATTCTAATAAGAGACAAAATCTTACTCGCTTTTGAGCATGCTGAGCGCGCAAAGACCAAAGAAGAAAGACAGAGATTTCTTCGTTTTGCAATTGTTGGAGGTGGCCCTACTGGTGTTGAGCTCGCTGGTGCTATTGCTGAAATTGCCTATAAGAGCAGAAACAAAAACTTCCGTAATATCTCTTCTGAAGCTGTTGAGATTCATCTTCTTGAGGGAGCAAATAACATCCTTCCTGCATTTCCTGAGACACTTGGCAAAAAAGCTCAAGCTCAGCTTGAAAAACTTGGCGTCAAAGTGCGCACTAAGACTTTTGTAACGAACATCACAGAGAAGGGCGTAACGCTCGGCTCTGAGTTTTTAGATGTTCCAAATGTGATTTGGGCAGCAGGAAATATGGCCTCCCCTCTTTTGAAGACGCTCTCGACAGAACTTGACAAGCAAGGAAGGGCAATTGTTGGAAGTGATCTAGCGATTCCTGAACATGCAAACATTTTTGTAATTGGCGATGCAGCCAGCTGCACAGGAAAAGATGGCAAACCCTATCCGGGTCTTGCTCCTGTTGCCAAACAAGAGGCAAAACTCGTTGCCAAAATCATCAAAAATGAAATTCCGAAAGAGAGGCGCCCTGTCTTTTCTTATCACGATAAAGGCTCTTTAGCAACTATCGGCAAAGGCAAAGCTGTCGGCCTTATTGGACCGCTTAAGCTCTCTGGCTTTTTCGCCTGGTTTATCTGGTGTTTTGTGCATATTATGTATCTGATTGATTTCAGAAACCGCTTTTTTGTTCTGATGCAATGGCTTTTCTTATTTATTTCTGGCAAACACACAAACGATCACATCATCACTCCCTACAAACACAAATAAACTGTTCCAAGAAATGTAGCGTAGACTTTAGTCTCAAGCTTGTTTCAACGGACTTTAGTCCGTTGTTCAAGTGCTATGCAATCAAAAACTTATTCTCGTAATACAAATTCTTTTTACTGATCAAAATTCACTATCTGTTTGAAATAATTGAGCTTAATTTTGTAGCATGATCTCAACCAAATCTCTGATGATGAAGATTTGGGAAAATTCTTCCCGAGGAGAAATATTATGATAGTACAAAACCAAACACAGCTTCCACCAGAAATTACTCCGGAAGCATGTCGTCAATATACAAAAACTCTTGAAAACCCTAATAACATAAAGCCATCTCTTACTTTTGGAAACATTGGTAGATTCTGCTATGCCAGAGGCTTGGAATTTTGGCATCTTGGCAATACAAAAAAAATTGCCGAAGCACTTAAAAAGCATTACGATGGCCAGAACCTATCTGCAGCGGATATCGCTTTTTTTAGTAAAAGAGTGGTCAAAGAATTGGAATTTGTCGACCAAGCAACGCTCGATCAAGCGCAGTTTCACACTCCTCATACACACGTTCAGCAGCAGCTTTCAAAGCTTGCTCTCTTAAAAGGAAATGGAACTCCTCCTTCATCACCAAATGCACAGGCGTCAGGATCAAAAACAGCAGGACAAGATTCAGCAGGACAAGGTTCAGCTTCTGGTGTACAAACACAAGGACAAGCTTCTGGTTCTCAAGCTCTTGCTTCCGCTGTTCTTGCAAATGTAGCTCAACAAGTTCAAGCTCAAAGCGCACAAATACAATCTTCTAATGGCTCAGGCTCTGGCTCAGCTTCTGGCTCTGCATCTAGCTCAGCCTTGGGTTCAGACTCGGCCGGCGCAGTTGATTCAGTTGGTTCTGATGATACAGCTTCAGCTGTACGCGATCGTCGAGTAAGATCACGCCGCGCATCTACTTCTGACGCTTTAGATGTAGGAGTTTCTGGTCGAAGAGGTCGTGGACGTCGCTCATCTGAGACAGATGTTCAAGCACTTGCGCAAGCAAATTTAGCAGCTCAAGCAAATGCCCAAGCTCAATCAGTTGCTGAAGGCAGCGGATCCTCAAGACCGCTTGCTCGCCGAATTCATAAAATCGATAGAACATCGATCCAATATGAGGTGCAACAAAAATTAGCTAAGAAACTTTTCACTCCTGCTGAGCGAAAAGTGCATCAGCAAGAGAAAAACTCGTTACAAAAACAATTGGCCAAGAAAGGTACCGAGCAAGAAAAGATAGAGTTTATAAAGTCATGTCTGAAGGAAAAATCAAGTTATCATAGATATGTACAAGATTGTAAAGATTTTATTCAAAAACTACTTGACGCTGGAAAAAATGCAGAAGTTTTAGTTGCATTTGGAGAAGGTCAATTACAATTGGATAAAAATAAAGCAGATGATGAAATTCAGAGAGGGCTTATACAGATACGCATGGACCAGGGCGTGCCTGCTTTTGAAGATGTAAAGGTCGTTGCGAAGTTTCTAGAAGCTGCTCTTAAGGATGGAAAGAAAGCAGAAGCTCTTAAGGTGCTTGGAGACCTTCCCCTTATGGCACAGCTTGCTCTTCTTGAAATTATTAGCGATGAGTATGTAGATCTCTTGATTGAAGATATGAAAGAGAGCTATATCCATATGAATAACTTTGATGATAAACAGAAAGAAAAAGGCAATAATTTGACTGTTATGCAAGTCAGATACACCTTCTTTACTTATCTAGAAACCCATAAAGATGATGCAGATGTTGGAGCAAGGATCCGAAAGCTTATTGATGCTTTAGATCCAAAAGCCTAATTACATCTTAGTGTTAAACAAAAAAAGGCTTTCTTAATTTATTTAAGAAAGCCTTTTTCATTTCTCTAGCAATTTTTTCCCGTCTAATTTAAGATCCCTTCTTCGTACAAAAAATACTCTTTTATTAGGAGGTCATTTATGAATCCAGTAGTAGCCAATCAGGCGCAGCCTGCCCTTATTACTCCGGAAAAATGTCATGCGTATACGACATCACTTCCAAATCCTCGTAACTTAAAACCTACTTTTAGTTTTGACAATATTTGCAGATTCATGTGGGCACGCTATTTTGAATTTGTTAACGGTGGTAATGCAAAGAAGATTGCTGAAGAGCTTAAAAAGCTTTATGAAGCCAATAATAAGAGTCTCACTGCCGAAGACATCCACTTTTTTAGCAAAAGAGTTATTAAACATTGTGATTTTGTCTCTAAAGAAGATGCTAACGAAGCCATTCACCGCACACCTCTTAAACACATTCAACAGCAATTCTCAAAAATCGCTCTTTCGAAGCAAGACCAAGTTCCACCACCTCCACCTCCGCCGCCGCTAATACTTCCAGAAATCAGACGAGACTCACTTACATATGAACGACAAATGGACTACGTAAAAGCGATAATTCCATCTCCTCAACAACGCAGAAATAACGGACAAGGAATTAGAGAATTCGCATTAACGCCAGATAGTTTAGTTGCGAAAGAGTTCTTAGATGTTTTAGATATTCAACCAGAGCAATATATCCCAGGCACAAGCCGATTAAAATTAATTAGAGATCGTGCACCAAATAGAGATCATGTAAGGCTTCTTGGCAAGCGCCTCGATAACTCAAGTGAGGTAGATGTCTTGACATTATGCAAAAAATTTGGACTTATGCCAAACCTTTTCCTTCTTGAAGTAGTCAAGGAAGAGCATGTGGATGCATTAATACGCGAAATACGAGAAAGCTATCTTGTGCTGAGCAACACAGCTAAGAATGTCAGACACAATGGTATGACTGTAACTCAAGAAAGATACCGCTTTGTGGCCTATTTAGATCACCATAAAACTCGGCTCTCAGTCTCTAGCGATCTTGAAGATAGAAGACTAGGCGAGAGGTATCAAAAGATTATAAGAGCTTTAGATCCTAAAGCTGCCTAACTTTTTCTTGTTGGAATAAAGGCTTTCTTAATTCATTTAAGAAAGCCTTTTTTATTTTTGGTTGTTTTTATCAATTGGACATCTGTTAATGCCAAGAAAATGATAAACAACACACCATGACGCAAAGGCTTCAAAATAGACAAAAAGCGACAAAATCAGTGCAATAGCACTTGGCGCCCAAGCGGCGTAGATAAGCAAAATGGTTGCTAATACGAGACGAATTACGCGGTCAATTGTACCCAAATTTTTTTTCATATATTTCCTTTAAGCAAGTTAAAACGTATCCTGTGACTGTAGCGCAGACTTAAAGTCGCAGCGTAAATTGTTGGTTAAAAGCCTAGTAAAATTTTGCCGACAACTGTTGCAGTGACAGGCCAATGAGAGACTTTTACATTCCACAATTTATTCGCGATATTCATAAGCGTCAGCACAATTAAGGCTGGATAAGAAAGTTCCAGTATCGGGCCTAAAAATTTTGCAATGCCTGCAAACTCTAAGGTGGATACGAAAAAGCCAATTGCGACTGTAATCAGAAGTGAAAGTTTTGGATTGAGCTTATCGTTTGCAACCTCTTTTCTTAAAAAGTCAGAAAAGAGTGATGCTAAGATAATAGCTGTCGTAACGCAAGCCAAAACAACCGCCATAGCAACACAGGGAGCAGCAAATGAACCAAGCGCCATTTGAGCAATCTTGCCGAGCATCTCTTGGGGCGGTACTTGATCAAGTGCTCCTTTATATACGAAGCCAAGTAAGACTAAGCCTACATAGACCAACGAAAGAAGAGAGCCGCCAACGAGAGCCGATTTTGCAAAGGTTTTTAAAAATGAGCCTCTTTCCTCTGAAAAGCTGTCTTGCAAATGGCTAATTACAAAAGCTGAGAAAAAGAAAGCAGCCAGAAGGTCCATTGTTTGATAGCCTTGCAAGAACCCATTCGAAAAGGCATGCCAAACGCTTCCGCTTGAAACTGTAGATGCCTCGCCCTGCTGCAAGCCAAAAAAGGCAATCGTTGCAATTGAAAGCAGCAAAAAAGGCGTAAGATAGGTCCCCAATATGGAGACGATTTTACTTTTGTTAGCAGCAAAAAAATAGATGAGCGTGCAAAGACCAAGACTTGCATAAACAAGCGGGACATCTGGAATAATAAGGTTTAAGGCGCCATGAGCCACTGTTAAACAGCGCGCAAGAACGCCAAAAGGGCCCATTAAAGCAAGCGACAAAAAAGAAAATAGGAATATACCGCGCTTGCCAAACATGCTAAAAAAGCTTTGTAGGTCTCCCTTAAAGAGCATCATGCCAAATACGCCAAGAAATGGAACTACAACCCCTGTAAGCAAAATACCAAGGGCAGCCATTAAGAAATGGCCCTCTGACTCTTTTCCTACGCTAATTGGGAAAACAAGATTTCCCGATCCAAAAAACATAGAAAACAGGGCAAAGCCTGTGGAAATAAAAAGATAACTTTTCTTAGATGTTGTGACTTGAGTCTGTGCTACATCAACTGCTTGCGCCATAAATAACCTCCTAATAACAAGCGCTCAATTTGAGCTTTTGGCTTATAATTTCTAATAAAAAAATGTGTGTGGAAAGTTAGTAATATTTGCTCCTAGGAGCAAATAATTGGGCAAATAGAAATGATAGAGCTAACGCTTGAATAAGCTTGTGCTCTTTTCAACGAGAAGAAAGACTGTAGATTTGTGTCTAAAGTATTCATTTTTTCAACAATTTGTTTAAAACAAAACACAACAATAGCAAAATTGCAATTTTTTCTCAACTATATCTTAAATCCCGGTAGGGATTTTGGTGTCCAGCCCAGGGTAGCTTGCTACCCTGGGAAACGGCGTGAACCGAAATTTGCTGCCCCGGCAGGGGCAGAGCTCTGCTGCTACCGCAGCAGATATGGCACACCATCGTTATAACCCCGGACAGCAAAGCTGAGCCGGGGCTGGACACCAAAATCCCTACCGGGATTATAGTGCACCCAATTTTTTTATTTGCCTAGAAGTTGGAGGAAAGCTTGCTCGTCTAAGATTAGAATACCAAGCTTTTTGGCTTTCTCAAATTTGGAGCCTGGCTCTGCTCCTACTACAAGATAGTCCGTTTTTTTACTGACAGAATCGGTAACTTTGCCGCCGACTTCCTTCACTCTCTTTTCAGCATCGTGGCGCGAAAGATGTTCAAGCGTTCCTGTAAGGACAATTGTTTTATTAAATAAGGGATGATCTTTGTGGATAGTGTGTGCTGTCTCTTTAAAATGAACTCCAAGATGCTTAAGCTCATGGATTTCATCAAGATGCTCTTTATGTGAAAGATAATCAACAAAAGAGCTTGCTACCTTCTCCCCTATCCCTTGGCACGAAAGGAGATCCTCTTTTGTAAGTTTTTCAAGCCCCTCAATGTTATGCGCTTTATGCGCAATAATCTCTGCAGCTTGAGCTCCGACGTATCTGATTCCAAGGCCCATAAGAAGTTGAGCTAAAGTTGTTTTTTTAGACTTTTCAATACTTGCAAGCAAGTTTTGCACGGATTTTTCTTTAAAGCTATCGAGTTGGTAAAGTTCCTCTTTTGTTAAGCGAAAAATATCGGAGGGCCTTTTTACAAACTTCTTCTTTACAAGCTGCTCCATCACCTTCTCGCCAAGATTTTCAATATCGAGGCCATCCTTTCCAACAAAGTGAATAAGGCCTCTCAAAATCTGCTCAGGACAGCCTCTTTGATTAGGGCAGCGTAAAGCAACCTCAGTTGGGTCTTTAACAACTTTTGTATAACAAGAAGGACAGTGTGTAGGAATTGGAAATGGCTTTGAACCATGCGCCCTTTTTGAAACATCGACTGTGACAACTTTCGGAATAACATCTCCACCCTTTTCAACAAGTGCATAGTCGTGAACACGAATATCTTTTCGCTCCATCTCTTCAAAATTGTGGAGTGTTGCTCTTGAGATTGTGCTTCCTGCAAGTAGCACAGGTTCTAGCTCTGCAACTGGCGTAAGAACACCTGTTCTTCCCACTTGAACCGTAATATCATTAATTTTGGTCCAGGCCTGCTCGGCTGAGAATTTATAGGCAATTGCTGCTCGCGGATGTTTGGCAGTAGCTCCCAGCTGCTCAAACGCAGAAAGGTCATCCAGTTTCACAACAATACCATCGATGCCAAAAGGCAAAAATTTGCGTTTTTCATCTACCTCTTTTGCAAAGGCCATCACCTCATCAATTGATGCGCACCTCTGTACTGATGGAAGCTCTTTACCCCATAGCTCTTTATGCGCCTGCTCATACTGTTCGATGACAGAGGGAAGTGTGGGAAGCCCAAGCTCATGCAAAAAGCCATGAAGCTCATACTGGCTCTTTACAGGAAAGCCCGGCTCAAACACAGCACCATAAAAAACAACTGAAAGCTCCGTGCGCTTGGCAACCTCTTTTGGATCTAAAAGTTTAAGTGAGCCTGCAGCTGCATTTCGTGGATTTGCCCACAAAGGCTCATTATTTTTTTGCCTCTCGAGGTTCATCTTATCAAAGGCATTTTTTGGAAGAAAAACCTCGCCGCGCACCTCAAGCCTATGAATGGGCTTTTTCATCTTTAACCGTAGAGGCAAACTTTTGAGCGTTTTTACGTTGTTCGTAACATCGCTTCCAACCCAGCCATCGCCGCGCGTTATTGCTTGCTTGTAGTGGCCATCGATATAGACTATAGATATGGCAAGCCCATCCATTTTAAGCTCTGTAGCATAGGCTGAGAGCTTTCCACCTAATAGTTTTCTTACTCGCCCATCAAAATCTTGCATCTCATCTAGGCTAAAAGCCTTTTCTAAAGAAAGCATTGGCTGTGTATGCTCGACATCAGGAAAGCCGTGCAGCGGCTTTTCCCCTAATCGTTGTGTGGGAGAAGTGGGTGAAACCCAGTCGGGATGCTCTTCTTCAATGGCTTCAAGCTTCTTTACAAGCTTGTCATATTCGTCGTCAGAGATTTCCGGCTTGGCATCTTGGAAATATAGTCTATTATGACGCCAAACTTCGTCACAAAGCTTTTCATACTCTTCTCTTCGCATAGAATGACAACTTTTAGTAAATAAAAATGGTCATTGTAGCGAAGCGTAACTGACTTGTCTATAACATAGTTTTCAAATAAAATTACTTAAAGCGGATGCGGAAAATCTGGCAGCTTAAGGGCGCAAGATGCATCTGAACTGAGTCGGAGTAAACCTTCACACCGAGCTTTATCTTGTTTGAGCCGCCATAGCGTTCATCATCTGAGTTAAAGAGCTCCTCGCATGATGAAAGATTTGCCAGATATGTTTTATAATCTGGATGGTAAGTTGGTGTAAAGTTCAAAACGCAAAGAAGCTCATCCCCATTTTTGGCTTTGCGTCGAAAAGAGATAATGCTGTTTTGCACATCGTGAAAGTCTACCCACTCAAAGCCATGAAAGCTAAAATCCTGCTCCCAAAGGGGCCTTTCATTTTGATAAAAGTGGTTCATCTCTTTAACAAGCCTTTGTATACCACTGTGAGTTGGAAATTGTAATAAAAACCATTCAAGTTCTGACTGTGAGTTCCACTCATTCCACTGTCCGATCTCACCGCCCATAAAGAGCAGTTTTTTTCCAGGAAAACACATCATATAGCAATAAAGAAGCCTTAAATTGGCAAACTGCTGCCACATATCGCCTGGCATCTTTGCAAGAAGGCTTTTTTTGCCATGGACCACTTCATCGTGTGAAAGTACTAAAATGAATTTCTCTGTGAATGCGTAAAGAAGACCGAATGTTAAATCGTTATGGTGGTAGTGTCTATAAAAAGGATCTGTAGAGATGTATCTGAGCGTATCATTCATCCAGCCCATGTTCCATTTGTAATCAAAACCAAGTCCGCCCCACTGAAGCGGATGAGAGACGCCTGTAAAGGCAGTTGACTCTTCAGCTATGGTCATAACGCCTGGAAAGTGCTCATGGGCAACAGAATTGGTATGTTTTAAAAATTCAATTGCCTCAAGATTTTCTTTTCCGCCATATTGATTTGGTATCCACTCTCCTTCATTTCGGCCATAGTCGAGATAGAGCATGGAAGCAACGGCATCTACCCGAAGTCCATCGATATGGTAGACATCGAGCCAAAGAAGCGCGCTTGCAATTAGAAAGTTTTTAACTTCATGTCTGCCAAAGTTAAAAATGCAGGTCGACCAGTGCGGATGAAAGCCTTGCCTTGGATCTTCATGCTCATAAAGGCAGGTGCCATCAAAGCGTGCAAGAGAGAAATCATCTGTTGGAAAATGACCTGGAACCCAGTCCACAATTACGCCAATGCCATTTTGATGCATGTGATCGACAAAATATTGAAAATCTTGAGGAGTTCCGAAGCGTGAAGTTGCCGCAAAAAAGCCTGATACCTGATAGCCCCAAGATTGATCAAAAGGATGCTCTGCGACTGGTAAAAGCTCAACATGTGTAAAGCCCATCTCTTTTACATATTTGGAAAGCTCATGTGCAATTTCGCGATAATTTAAAAACTCTCCTCCCTCTTTTTTCTTCCAGGAGCCGAGGTGCACTTCATAAATAGCGAGCGGCCTATCATTTGTTCGAGAGCGTCTCTCTTCCATCCATTTATTATCATGCCAGCCGTAGGAGTCGATATCGGCAACAATTGAGGCTGTATGCGGCCGAAGCTCGGATGATAGCGCGTAGGGGTCTGCTTTAATTCTGAGCTCATGAAATTTGGAGCGAATTTCAAACTTATACTTCTCCCCTACTTTAAGACCTGGCACAAAAAGCTCCCAGATACCTGAGCCGCCAAGAGAGCGCATGGGGTTTACCCTGCCATCGAAGAAGTTAAAATCGGCAACTAAAGAGACTTGTTCTGCAGATGGAGCCCACACTGTGAATTTGACACCTTCAACGCCTTGATGTTTACAGACTCTTGCGCCCATTTTTCTATGAAGGTCGTAGTGCACGCCTGTTCCAAAAAGGTACTGATCAATCTCACCAAAAGTTGGCAAAAAGGCATAAGGGTCATGATCAAGAAGGCCATTATTATGATAGACTCGGTAATCAAGAGGTGTGGTGTCAGCTGGCACTTCATACTCAAAAAGCCCGCTCTGATGAGTGCGCTTGGCATCTACTATCTGTCCCCTAAATTCCAGGCTGATTTTCTTAGCGCCTGGCCTATACAGCCTGATTACTTTTTTCGTATCATCGACAGAGTGCAGCCCCAAGACATGATGCGGATCATGCTTTAACTCTTTTGTTAGCTTCATAAGCTCAACATCTTCTTTTTTGGTAAGTAAAAGCGCCCTGGCCATTAAAAATTCCTTTTTCCTCACATATATTAATACAAATTATTTTAATCAAGGTAAAAGAAAAAGTCTTCAACAATTGTTGAATCCAACCTTTGTTTTTATGGATTGTGAGCACACGATGTAGCTTAGACTTTATAGCCAGTTGCAAAAATCCGTAGCTATAATCCCGGCAGGGGTTTTGGTGTCCAGCCCAGGGTAGCTTTGCTACCCTGGGAACCATGTGCAACCAAATTCCTGCCCCGGCAGGGGCAGAGCTCTGCTGCTCCCGCAGCAGATATTGCATCACGCATTCATTACCCAGGGTAGCAAGCTACCCTGGGCTCGGCACCAAAATCCCTACCGGGATTAATTTTTGGATTTTTGCAACTGCCTCTTTAGTCAGCTCTACACGATCTATGTGCAAAACAACCCTTTGCACCGAGTTTGCCAGGCTGGCAACGGACTAAAGTCTACGCTACAATTGTGAAGGAGAGTCAGGGTTGGGATGAGGCAGAGCCTAGCTGCTTTTCAAGGGCGCGGGCTTGAATTTGGCAAACCAAACCAAACTGCGATGGCTTTTGGACAACCTGGCTATTTCTCATTTTTCTGAAGAAATTTACAAGCGCTACCTGATTTTGAGCTGGATTTTTTAAGAGCTCTTTTGCACAGACAAACGTTCCTGCCCTTCCAAGGCCTGCACTACAGTGAACTGTTATAGGATTTGCAGTCTCCACATTTTGCACGATTTGCAATAGCGCCTCTAAGCACTCAACTGTTACAATACCTTTGTCTTGCCAGTTTGTAAAGAGAAGGTGTGTTAATTCTCGCTTTTCACCGCTCTCTTTGTGCTCGGCAACAAAAACGCGCTTTACAATAGTCTCTGGACGTGGCCAGATCTCTTCAGGATTAACTGGTCCTGTAAATAAGACCTCTTCTTGCGTGTCCGCTTTTTTACGAATTGTCCAGCCATCTTGAGTTACAATTTCATCTCTATTCCAGTAAAGATCGCATTTTTCGTCATCATCTTCAAGAGAAACGATCAGATCTGATTTTGCATGCAAAATAGCTTGAAAAAAGTGTCCTACAGTATTTTCAAGAGGTCCCATCATCATGTTATATTTGGAGCCGCTTGGAGCCTCAATTAGGTTGCCATTTACATAAAAGCCAGGAATCTCTTTGCCAAGCCTTGTCCCTTCAAAAGGAAGTCCATCGTCATAACGGTTGAGCTTTTGCTTATCAGGATGCTCAAAAGCCGTTTTATATCTGACAATATAATCTTGCCCAACTGGTTCAACTTGCTTGAAAATTTCGTCTTCCTGCCAAAGCTCTTTGTTAAAAATTTGCTCTACCAAATTTTCATCAGCTAAAACCTTTTTTAGATGCTCTAACATCTCTTGCGGCGATTTTGGCTTTTCGGCTTCTTTTGCTGGCTGTTGTGGCTGGAGCTGTTGTGGCTGCACGGCTTGTGAAGATGATCCCGATCCTGAACCAGATGCAGCATTTGGAGCCGCATTATTTTCTACCTTTTCATCTTTTGAAGATTTTTCACTTGGCTGAACCACTTTTAGAGACGCTTGAACGGCTTGATCAAGCTCTGACTGTTCTGTTCTTACAACTTCTATTTTTCTTTGTTTGGCTTGCTCTTCTATCTCTTGTGATAATTTAACTGCCGTATCAAAAGCAATCTGTTCATCATTATTTACTGCTGCTTTTGGCTTTTCGGCTTTACTTTGCGCTGCATCTTCGCGAGAAAGAAATTCAGCATAAGCTAATTGTTCTTCCTCTGTTAGTCCAGGAACTTGAAAATTGGAATGAATACTCATAAAGCTGTCTCCTATTACGAACACTAAAATTAAAAGGATAATTATACTAAAAATGCTAATTATTATAAATATAAGAAATCAATTAATTTTACTGTTTATTTAAATAATTTTTAAGTTTTTCTTGAAATTTCTCCTTACTAAGCAATCCCTCATATCGTCCCACCTCTTTTCCATCCTTGAAAAAAATCACGGTAGGATAGGCCTCAACTTTTAATTGATCTCTTAAGCTCTCTTCTTCATCGCCATTGAGCTTTGCAAAGTCATACTGACTCTCTTCCTTTTGAACTTCATCAAAAGTGGGAGCAAACATTTTGCAAGGGCCGCACCAATCGGCATACACATCAATAACAACTGGTTTTTTTGAACTTATTATTTGAGAAAAATTTTTACTGGTTACTTGCGTTATTACACGCTCAGAATTGGTTGCAGGAGCCGTATCGGCATATGCATTTATCTTACAGATACCTAAAAGAACTAGAAGGAAATATACCGCTTTCATAAGAGCCTCTCGGTTAAGAAAGCAGCATAGTCATTTTTAAAAATTGACGCTATCCTTAAATTTTTCTATACCATAAAAATTTTGTTCGATAATGTAAAAATTAAACAATTTAAAGGAGTATGTTTATGCTTTCACGTTCAGTTTTTAAGGCTCTATTTATTTTCGGTATGCTGTCCTCAGTTTGTATAACGAAGCCAGCTTTGGCACAAAGCCACACCCTCTCAAAAGAGGCCTCTGAGCAAAAACTTGCCTTTAAACTTGTAACAAAATATTGGAAAGCAGTTGAGCGTCAAGATGTCAAACTCTACTCACACTTCCTTGCCCCTCATTTTCAAGGCATTAATATTTCGGGAATCTATACAAGAAATGATCAGATTAGCGGTCTTGAAAGTTTAACGGTTACAAGCTTTAAGCTCGAAAACCTAAAAGCCTCTTCATTTAATGATACGCTTGTTATCTCTTACGATTTTCAAGCTCAAGGACAAGGCATAGTCAGCGGTCCAAGCATGGATATCTGGCATAAAAAGCACAATAAGTGGAAGCTCATTAGCCACACCTACGTGCCTTTTCAGTAATAGATAATATAATTATAAGCTATTCAACAATAGACATGTAATGTTGATACCATTGAGTGAATATTTACTGTTTAGGACCCTCGGCTAAAACCTCTTTTGACTGTTGAAACTCGACTGATTGACTATTTTGCGAAACTTCTCGTAAGAAGTAGTATATAGAATTCTTTCTATCTTGAATCGTATATGGCTTGGGATTGTCATTGTAGTTTTCAAGAATAAAGTCCCTGTAATGAGAAAGTTGTGAAAGATCTATTTCTTCTTTTGAAAGATCGATTTTTTCACGGACGCACACACGGCGCATAAGGCGTGCGGCAAAGCAAACAATGCAGACCTGTTTCATCAAAAAGAAATAGGCTTTTTGCGAAGCTGTTGGAGTTTTTCCGTAATAGGTCTCTAAGAAAAGTTCTTCATGCTCTTTTGTAAAAAGAAAAAACATGGAGACAAAGCCAAGATCACTTACGGGATCGGAATTGAGGGCAAGTTCCCAGTCGATAAAAAAAATCTTTTTGCCATCAAAAAGTACATTACTACTATGGAGGTCTCGATGACATGGTGCAGATGTTGCATAGGGCGCCATAATTTGCTCTAATGGCATTACGGTCATGAGCACCTTCTGTGCAAGCTGCGGCATGCGGCTGCCTGCTTCTTCCAATAGTACTTCGATATTGCGGAAAATGTTGGCCGGTTCAGTTGAAAAATTAGGACCTTTATGCAATTTTTTTAAACTTGTAGCAAGTGAGCGACAGATGGCTTGCCCTTGCTCTCTATCATCGAGCATTTTTGTTGTAAGTGGAATATTGCGGACAGCACCCATGACAATAACACCCGTTTTAGGGTCTGCGTGGTGCAATCTTGGGGCAATTTCGAGATCGTTTACAAGTCTCATATTTTTTACTTCGCTTTCCACGTCAATAAAAAGAGCTGACCGCGTACAATCCGTAACACGCAAAATAAATTCTTCATCCGATGATGAAAATCTGTAAATTTTTGAAGTTCCTCGTCCATTAACGAGAAGGGTAAGTTGCTGAATTTTTCCATCAAAAAGTTTTTGAAAAATATCTATTATTGGGGCTACTTGCTCCTTCTTTACATGTTCAGATATAAGTTGCGAGGTCTCTTGTTTAAGTTTCGTAGTCTCCTGTTCTTTAAAAAATGGTAGTGCTCCTTGAGTGCTCACTCGAGAAAGTTGTATCGCTTTTTTTACCGCAAGTTTGAACTGGCCTCTTACTTTCCAGGACATTCTTTTTGGTAATGTCTTTTGCTTTGTTACTTCATGCTCTTTTGGTGAACTAGCCTTAATAATTCCTACGGCTAGTGAGGCATTATCATTAAGCGTTGGAATGCTTTTCAATTGAACATCAGTAGTTGTATCAATTTGTTGCGCCTTGCATTGCATTAATTGCGAATCTAAAAGTGTCATAATAATACCTATAAAATATATAATTTTAATTATTTTGAATTCCTTGCAGCTCTTATATTGGCCCATTTTTGAAGTTCAAAAGAGGCGACTTTGAATAGTAAACCCCAACATAGCCCAGGAAATGAACTGACAACTAAACTCGTAGGGAATAAATAGTATCTGGCAAGGTATGAGAGCCCTGTCATTCCTGCAAGTACAAGTGCTTGATGTTTGTGAGATAAATTGTAGAGTTCCGTCTGAACCAGCTCTGAACTAAAAATAGCTGCGGTCACGTTCGCAACCGAATCAGTTGTTACGGCACGAAGCCCTACAGTGGCAGAGCAGGTACCAGTTAAAATAACAGCTCTTTTCCATCTTGGTGGAAGCTTATCCTCTGGATCACCACTTTCTAAAAACCATTGTTGCAGCTTTGAGCAACAAGAGCGGTTATGTGTCTCTGTTTCTGATCTCACTTGGTGACTAACGTCTGTATCTCGTTGTGCTGACATCGACATATAGTTAGGATTAGACTCACATATAATGTAATTACTTGTCATATAAACCGATTAAAAATTAAATAAAATTATATTATCTTCGTTGTGCAGCTTTTATATTCATCCATTTTTGAGTTTCAATTGTTATTGTTCTAAAAGCCAAAGCCACACATAACCCAGAAATAGCAACGCTTTTCAATACAGGAACCGTAGGGAATAACCAGGATTCTGCAAAATAGGATAGGCCTATCATTCCAGCAAGCACAAGGGCTTTATATTTATGAGGTAAGTCATACATTTCGGACTGAACCTGAACAGCGCTAAGGGCACTTGCGCCAACCGCGGCAGTAGGATCATCCGTCACGAGACGCACGCCTACGCTGGCTAAGGATGTAACAACGATAACAGCACCTCTCTTCCATCTTGCAGGGCGCCTATTTTCTGAAAGAGTAGTCTCTGGATCACCGCTTTCTAAAAACCACTTTTTTATTTTTTGGCAACACGATTCTTGGACTGGCACAACCTTTTGCAAATTGGCCACTTCTCGAATCTTAGATGCTACCTCGACTGCAGGAGAAGGAGGGGCATCTTGTTGATCCACAATCTGGATATCTAGCGCCTGAGCTATGCTATTGGGGGCTGATATTGCAATTTGTACTCCCTCTAGAAGCGGTGCATATCCATTAGTTGTAGTCATGAAATACCTCTAATTACGCATAAATTTTAATGAGAAGAGCAACTAGTTGTTGCTCTTCTCACACAATGAACTATCGCCAAAGAGCAGCTTGTTGCAATTCAACAAACTCTGTTCTTCCGCCTGATGTCGGGACATTTGTAAAGTCAACATCTTTAATGTTGTATGTTATTCCCTGTGCTGGGAAGTGCAGATCTGCAGTTGGGAACACTTCTCTAAAGTACTCTTGGCAGCTCTTTTGAAGCTCTGATGGTGCTATCTTGTAGCGTTCTTGGCAGACTTGAGCAATTCGCTCAAACGGTACTTTCACTGATTGATCAAATACTGAACTCAAAATGCACGCAGTAGGAGGCTCTATTCCCTGTCCAAGTTTGGAGAATGTCTTCGATGCGTTTAACGTTGAAAGTGTTCCACCTGTTCTCTTATACATTTCTCTTGAGACATAGGCACTAAAATCTCTACTTACAACTCTATCTGGAAGCCCTTTCTCATTAAGTTCAAACAGTGTATTTTGACCGTGAGATTCTAAAATTATCCCAGTCTTTTGATAGGTATCTGCCCAAACACGTATGATTGGATGGAGAATTCTCTCCAGCACAAATTTCTTCGGATCTTCTCCTGATGCTTCGATAAGATCACAAAGGATTGGCGGTTTATCTGGACTTGCTTTGTCTGTTGAATAGAGAGCGAAGAGCGGAAGAAGTGCTCTTGGCTGTGCATCGGGAAGGAAAGGTCGAGGCGTCAGCTCACGCACCAAATATCCCCATGAGTCTGAGCTTTTCTTTCCTTTGATAGAAACTCCGAAAGTTTCGGGAAGATAGGCAAATTTTGGATTTTTAAAGGAAGCGAGAGCGGCTCCTATTCTGTCAGAAATTGCCAAACTATGTTCAATTTTAGGGTCATTCAAGCCCCTCATATTTCTTGTAATTCGAAGTGGTAAGTGCGTTTTTACAATATGTGGCCGTGCTGTTGATTCATCTATCACAAACAATGATCGGGACGATGCAGTTGGAGCAACATTAATAAATTTCTGCGGTTTATTTGCCAGTTTTTCAAGATGAGGTTCAACACCTTTTGCAAAGACCTGTGGGTGGACAGCAAATTGCACAACATTTGCGTCCGAGTAGTTTGCAACAATTGTTGGGTCTGCAACTTTAGAAAGGTGCACATTACACATTTCGCGCGATAAGGAGAACATTGGTAATTTAAATGAAGGGTTTTCACCTCCTGGGCGAAACTGCTCTTCTACTTCTGTGTATGTTGCATGAGGATTATTTTTACGTGGGGCAATACCATTGACATAACGTTCTTGGTGAAGCCACTGAGAAAGCTGCGCCTTTGCAACTTCCGTTTTGCTAACTAATGCCTGAGATAGTTCTTTAGCTTTTGGTTCTTGTAAACTGAGCGATTCCATCGATTCAAGTAACCCATCCAAATTCATTGACAGGCTTGCTTTAGGTCTCGCCTTCATTACTCTAATGTCTTGAGCAGTTCCCATAATAGGTTTTTTTAAACTCACTGCTATCCCTTTCATCGGAACACGAGCACAACTTGCCAATGTGTTTCTCAACGCAAATACTGATGCCATAAATGCCTCATTGTTTATTATTTATTAATTTTATAAAAAATTTATATTATTTTTTGTATATTGACCTACTTTTTCAATCAAAGTTGAAGTCTAATTACACAGTTCAAATATTTTAATTTAGTTATAAATATCTCAATGTTTATTGCTTATTATTTTTTTGTAAAAACAATTATATGAATTATGCTATATATTTATATTTTTTGTAAATTTATATTTTTTTGTATTCTATATTTATATAATTTTTCAATATTATTAATTAAGATTTATTTACGACATCATTAGTTTTAGTTTATCAAGATGATTCTACAGTTGTTTAAATTATTGTTGGGATGGCAAGCCAGCCTGGACAAAGAATAAAATTTAATAGCAGTCTTTCGCCTGCCTTTAAAAAGCAAAGGCGCAGCAGTCTAAGCTACTATTTTTGAAAATGATCGAGAAGATAGGTTGCGTCAGCATCAAGTAGAAGCTGGCTGTCCCTTGTGAATTCGCCGAGTACATCTTTTGTTTTGAGGTTTTGGAGGCGATAGGTTTTTACGTCAGATGGAAATTGAAAGACAAATTCTTTACGCTCTTTTACAACAATTGTCATCTGCCGTAATCGTTTTTTTGTCCATTCAAGCGAAATCTTATCTTTGGTTGAAGTTGTAAGATCAACCATTTTTCCAGCGTGAAACTCTTTGGGAAGCGCAGGCAGTATATGAAGAACACTCCCCTCTTCATAAAAAAAGAGCCTACGAATAAGCTGAAAGCACTTTTTCAAAATACAAAGCGGTGTCGCCTTACTATTTTCAGTAAGTGCAGGATATAAATATCCAAGAAACTCATCATCGAAAAGTTTTGGAAAAAAGAGGCTTTTAAAACTTGCTCTACAAAAATCGTACAGCTTTTGATAGAGGATTTCTTTGTTTTTTTCATTCACTGCAGCTAAAGCCTCAGAATAAAGCGAGAGCTTCTCAACTTCTGAAAAATCAGAAGCTGGCACTGACTGAGAAAGAAAATAGAGCTCAGGGATTATCTCTGTAAGATCTTTTCTTCTGATAATCAGTTCTGCATCTTGCGCCTTGTTTGCACCAAGATGAAGCCTCTCTTTATGTGCAACTTTAGTAAATGCTGAAGAGCACTCGAAATAGAATGTATCCTTTCTTACAATCTTTTTATTTTCATAAAGGGGCTTTACCGTGAGCGTCCCCGTAAAATTTTCTGGAACTTTTTCAAAATAGAGTGAAAAGCCCTTTTCATTGGCAGTTATATGATAACATAAATAGCCTTGAGCTACAAAACCATGCACAAGAACATTGTTTTTTTCTAAGTCAAGTGTGGCTGTAAACTCACGCATAGGGCCAAAATTGAGAAATAAGATTTCGAAATTTGCAACAACAAGCTTTGCAGGATAGATTTTCAAGCTCAGGCTAGTTTGTGGAAGCAAGCACTGAACCCCTGGGACATGAGAAAAGGGACGAAAGCGAAAGGCGCTTGTAATTGTCATAAAGGCCTTCCAATTAAGCCCTCGGCAGAATTTTTAATAAATTCCACTTCTACAAGCTGATTTACGCCTAAATTTCCTTTTGGAATAATAGCGCCAAGAAAGTTCTCCGTATGGCCAAAGAGCTCGCTTTCACTTTGCATCTCCTCCGTTAGGATTGTCATCCTCTTTCCTACATACCTTTGACGTAAATGAAAGCTTACCTCTTCCGCAAGTTTTAAAACTTTTGATTTTCTTTCCTTCATAACATCTGGAGGCACTTTATTAGGATACAGATAGGCGCGAGTTCTTGGGCGATCGCTATATGGGAACATGTGCACTTTGGCAAATTCAACTTCTGAAATTACTTCTAAAGTTTCTTGAAAATCTTGTTCAGTCTCTCCTGGAAAGCCTACAATAATATCTGTTGTCACAGTAAAGTCTGGGCTTATATTTTTGAGGCGCCTTACTGTATCTAAGAAAATCTGCCTCGTATATTTTCGATTCATACGCTTTAAAATAACGTTTGAGCCCGCTTGAAGCACAATATGCATGGAGTGGCAGGTCTTTTTGCCATTTAAAATAGCATCTGTCAGCTCATCATCGATCTCATCAGGATCAATTGAGGAGACCCGTATACGCTCTAGCCCGTCAACTGCATCCACAGCCCTTACAAGATGATGGAGACGATGCTGGCTCCCCTCTTGCCCGCCATCAAAATCGCCAATATTAATTCCTGTAAGCACAACCTCTTTGTAGCCAGATTTGACAAGCTCTTTTACCTCATTTACAACTTCGTCAATTGTGCGTGAGCGCGATCTTCCGCGCACATAGGGAATAATGCAGTAGGTGCAAAAGGAGTTGCAGCCATCTTGAGCCTTTACAAAGGCTCTTGTGTGCGCATCAAAATGTTTGATGGAAAATTCAGGAACATCAGCCTCTGGAAAAAGATCCTGAATAAGCTTTTCTTTATCTTTATTGGAAACAACTTTATCAACAACGCCAAGAGAAGAAATAAGTTTGGGATCACGCTCTGCAAGGCAGCCAGTAACAACAACTTCTGCGTCTGGGTTCTGTTTTGCCAAACTTCGAATCAGATGGCGCGATGAGCTATCAGCGCTCTCAGTTACCGTGCAGGTATTGACAATGCAAAGGTCTGCTACATCGCCCTCTTTACACGGCTCATAGCCCATTTGAGAGAGCTGGTCGCGAAATGCTTGCGCTTCATACTGATTGGTCCTGCAGCCCAAAGCTTCAACTTTATATTTTTTCTTTACTTCAGTCGCTTGTGTCATAAGGGAAAATAGTATAACAGCTCGCAAAAAATAATGGAAATGAAACGACTTTCCCTCTAAAATTTAACATATATTAAAATATTTAATAATATGATATTTTATGAGATAATAAGAGAATGGGGAGGGGTGAGTTATGAATCCAATTTCAGGAAAAAACGACGAAAATTACTACTTCGATCCAACTCAAATAAGACCAATCAACAAAGATCCGCCTGTCCCAGTATTGCCTGCTCAAGAGCCCAAAAAATCCTTTAAGCAGATCGTAAAGGAAAAGGAAGCAGCAGAGCAAGCACGCTTGAGAAAAGAGAGAGAAAGACAAGAGCAAGACGCCAAAAATAAAAAGAAAAAAGAACAAAAATAGCAAACATAAACAGTCATCATAAATGGAAACGAAACGCCTTTTTCTCGCAATACCTTTACCTGAAGAGATTATCTCTTATCTTACTCATTATCTTGTCCCCTATAAACAGCATCATACACTCAAAAAGGGCACTTGGTGCGATCCTAAAAATCTGCATATAACGACGCTCTTTTTAGGAGATGTAAAGGTTGCGAAAATTCCAGAAATTGAAGCACTGTTAAAAAATGAATTTTTGAAAGTTCATGCTTTTCACCTGATATTTGATAAAATACATTTTTTCCCCTCTCAAAAAAAGACGCATATGATCTGGGCCTCTTATCAGGAGCGTGAAGAATTTTCAAAACTTGTTGAAAGTTTACAAAAAGCTCTTCAGTTAGAAGAAGAGCCTCATAAGCCAATTCCACACATTACACTTGTCCGTCTCAAGCACATTTTTGTAAAAGAAAAGATTTACTTTAATCCTATTCAGCTGCCAGATTTAGAGGTAAATTCCTGTGAGCTATACTCTTCTGAACTTACAAATAAAGGTCCTATCTACACTCTTATCCAAAAGTTTTCGTTATGCACAAATTCAGCTTCTTAGGTCATACTGCAGACGTTAGGCTCCTACTTTCCGGATCAAGTTTTGATGAGCTTTTTAGGGCAGCGCTGCTCGGTTTGTCTGAACTTTTACATCCCTCTCCCCTAGGAGCAGATGCAAAAATCTCTCAAAAGCTTACAGTTGAATCAACTGATAAGACTGCGCTCTTAATTGAATTTATAGCTGAAGTTTTGGCACACTCACATATCCAAAAGGCAATTTTTACAGAAGTTTTGTTTACAAAACTTACTGAAAACCAGCTTGAAGCTGTAATTAATGGTGTGAAAGTTGCACATTTTGAAAAAGATGTAAAGGCTGTAACTTATCATGAAGCAAGTGTTAGCATACATACAGATGGCCTATATGAAACAGTTGTCATTTTCGACATTTAAATTGAGGTTGTTATGAGTGCAAAAGAGGCTCTGCAAGAGATTACTCCCTATCTTTGGGAGATTCCAACCTCCTTTCGTCAAGATATGCGCGTGCCTGCAAGAATTTTTGCAACCAAAGAGATGATTCGAACTTCTTTTGGCGATAAAACCTTAGAGCAGCTTGTAAATGTTGCAACCCTTCCAGGCATTGTGAAAGCAGCTCTAGCCATGCCAGACGCTCACGAGGGCTATGGTTTTCCAATTGGCGGCGTGGCTGGAATTGAGTATCCAAATGGTGTGATATCGCCAGGAGGCATTGGATATGATATTAACTGTGGAGTCAGACTCTTAAAATCTGATATGACCTATGACAAAGTAAAATCCCATCTCGATAAGCTTGCTAAAGCCCTTTACCATTTTATTCCATCAGGCGTTGGCCGCGGCGGCAAGCTCAAATTTATAGGCAAAGAGCTTGACCATGTGCTGAAAGAAGGCGCCAAGTGGCTTGTTAAAGAGGGCTATGGTGAAGAGGCCGATTTAAGGAATTGCGAGTCTCATGGATGCATTTCAGATGCTGACCCGCAAATGGTTTCAGAGCATGCCAAAGCGCGCGGCTCTGAACAGATTGGAACCATGGGAGCCGGAAACCATTTTGTGGAAGTTGATGTGGTCGATGAGATTTTCGACGAGGACATGGCCAAAGAGTATGGCCTTTTTAAGGGCCAGATGTGTGTGCTTATCCATACTGGCTCAAGAGGTTTGGGCCATCAAGTTGCAACCGATTATATTAAGCTTATGGGCAAAGTAATGCCCAAGTATGGCATTGAGATTCCTGACCGAGAGCTTGCCTGCGTGCCCTTTTCATCGCGTGAAGGCCAAGAGTATTTTAAAGCGATGAATGCCGCTGCGAATTTTGCCTGGGCAAATCGCCAGATGATAACTTTTGAGGCAAGGGAGGCGTGGAGGCAGGAGTTTGGCACATCATCTCACCTTACTGTGCTTTATGATGTGGCGCACAATATTGCCAAAATTGAAGAGTATGAGATTGATGGCAAAATGACAAAGCTTCTTGTGCATAGAAAAGGTGCAACAAGAGCATTTGTCGACCAGCCTGTGCTGATTCCAGGAAGTATGGGAACAGCCTCATATGTGCTTGCAGGGGCAAAGGAGTCGCTGACACAATCTTTTGGCTCAAGCTGTCATGGTGCAGGACGTGCTATGTCCCGCCATGCGGCGAAAAGAGAGGTTAGAGGCTCTGAGCTTTTACAAGAGATGAAAAAAGAGGGCATTAGTGTAGAAGCAGGCTCAATGTCAGGCCTTGCAGAAGAGGCACCAATTGCCTACAAAGATGTTGACCTTGTGGTAGAAGTTGTCCACAAAGCAGGCATTGCCAAAAAAGTTGCAAGGCTCAAACCTTGCGCCGTCATCAAAGGCTAATCCCCTGCAGCCCTTCAGGCTGCAATATGTATCATTCTCTTACACCCAGGGCGTTGCCCTGGGCTTTAAGCACCATAAGCCCTTCGGGCTAAGAAAGAGCCTGAAAGGCTCGAGGTGCAATAGCCCAGGGCAACGCCCTGGGACAGAATCCAAAAGCAATTTAGCAGCCTGAAAGGCTGCCAGAGATCTTGCGAGCTAAACGCTAGACGACGCTGCCGGCTTTTGTGTCGATGACAAGCTTGTTAACCCAAGCAGGCGAAATTTTCTGCACTTGTTCGCAGATTTCTTGTGCTTTTGGGAGCACGAGCAATATCGCTTGAAGCTTAATCTTTGAGGCAAGATTAGTCTGATCAATATTTACAATCTGAGCCTTAATTTGCTTTTCTATAAGTTCTGCAACATAGTTTACAACTGCATTTTGTTCTTTTGATAACTGTTGATTTAGCTCTTTGGCTTTTGTTGACTCACGAGCCCAAACGGAGCTCACTTGCAATTTCAGGATGCTAAGCAAAACTGTCTTCCTATTTTGAAAGATTATCTCCTTAGCTTGTTCTTGCGCATAATCCTCAATCAGCTGGCTCTGTTCAAGCGAAACAGATGCAATAGAAACGGTTGTCATAAATAAACTCCAAAATATCGTTATTAATAAATCTTATACTACGGTGCCGGCTTTTGTATCGTGGACGAGGTTGTCAACCCAATCAGCTGATATCTCTTTCATGCGATCGCAAAGCTCTATGGCTTTTGCCTGTACAAGTTTAGTTGATAAAAGTTTCATTATTGACTCAAATTTTGAGCCACGCAATGGAATAGATGCCTTGAACTGCTGTTCTAGAAAATTTGCGACCCACTTAGTAACAGCTCTTTCTTCTTGGGATAAGCTTGAGCTAGCCTGTAAGACAGCAATTGTTTCATGAGCAAAAGAAGTGGGATTTTGCAATTGAAGCAGCTGCACTAGCAATGTACCAGCATTTTGTTGAATTATCTTTACACTCTCTTGTGAAGCATATCCCACAATCTGATCACGCTTTTCTGATGGAACAACTTTGCCTGTTTTCTCTGTCTTTTCAGTTTTTTCTGTATTCTCTGACTTTTTTTCATCTGACTTAGCAGCAACTTCTCGAGTTTCTGTCAGTGAAAGCTGAGCGGCTTGTGAAGGAGATGAGCTCGTCTGAGCAATTGTATCACTGAAAACAGCCTGGACGGTTGCGCTAAGTGCTTGAGATGCGCTTTGGCTTGCTAAAGTTGAACTTGTTTGAACTGGGCTTGTTTGTGAAATACCTTCTGCCATAGTACTAGAAAAGGCAGCGCTTGTACCTAATGCTGAAACTGATTGCATAAATAAACTCCAAGAATAAAGTTATTAATAAATAAAAACAATTATACAAAAAAACGATTTTTTTTCAAATTTTAACAAATTATTTGTTAACTTGATAGTTTGGCAACAGTACTACAAGAGGAATAGAAAGGATCAGCAATACAATTGGATAGAGAAAAACGGTGCTGATGGAATTGGCAAAAAGCTCGCAAATATACTGAAACTCTAATGGCTGAACTGACCCTGTCATGGATGATTCCAAAAACTTTTCTGGCGACTTCAACAAAAGGCTTGCAATTTGGCTGTTAACAGCTTTGCCAGAATTTTGCGAAAGCGCTGAGCTAAAATAAAAAAGCTGTAAAAAGCCTGCAATAAGCGCTCCAAGGCTTGAGCCTCCTGCCCTCATTAAACTTAAAAAAGTGGTTGCTCTTCCCATAACTTTGTGTGTGGCTGCTCCCTGCATACCGACAATTGTTGTATTGACAATTGCTCCGAGTCCAAAGCCAACCACAAAATTAGAGGCAATAAAATAGGCAAGCGGCAAAGAAATATTTGCCTGGTTTAAGAGAATAAAGCCTAAAGCAAGCATACATATCGCCGTTAAGCAAACAGACCTGAGGCCAATCCTATGAAGTAAAAAGCCACAGAAAAATGAGCCTGTTGTCCAGCCAATCGATGTAGCTGTAACCACAAATCCAGCAGAGGTCATCGTTTGCCTTAAAGCACCCTGAATATATAAAGAAATAAGCGTATTTGAAAGCGTAAGGCAAGCGCCAGATATTACTCCAAAAGCGATACAGGCAAAAATTACTTTGTTCTTTAATAGTCTAAGAGGAATAAGTGGAGATTCAATTGTAAAGGCCCTTTTTATAAAGAAAATCAATAAGAGAAGGCCTGCAATTAAGAAAATAAGCGGGTAGCTGTCCAAACCCTGCTCTTTAATGGTAAGAGCTGCTACAAAGGTTAAAAGCCCTCCAAGCACAAAAAGAATGGCTCCTCTCTTGTCAAAGCGCTCATTAAGTTTGGGATGAAGTTCCTCAAAGGAGTAGAGAAAGAGGAGTGCTATCACTCCAATTGGAATATTGATAAAAAATACCCAGCGCCAGGAAAGCGTTTGAGCAATAAAGGCGCCGGCGAGCGGCCCTACAATGCTTGCACAGGCCCAGATAGAGCTTAAAAGCGCTTGCATGAGAGAACGTTTTGAATCGGTGTGATAGAGCTTGCCGATAGTAATAAAGCAGATATTTACAAGGCCGCCTGCCCCTATTCCCTGGACAAGACGAGCTAAAATTAATGCTTTCATAGAAAAAGAGAGACCGCATAAAGCTGAGCCTAATAAGAAAAAAAACATGGCCACAAAGCCTGTTTTCTTACAGCCTATGTGGTCGGCAGATATACCAAAAAGCGGTGTTGCCAGAAAAAAAGAGAGCAAAAAGGCAGAGCTCATTAATGGATAAAGCTCCATATCTCCAAGCTGAGCTATGATATGAGGCATAATGGTTGCTAAAATCGTGATATCGATTGCCGCCATAAAGATAAAAAGAATAATGGCTACTTTAACCTTCATAAACGAGTGCGCCCCCGACATAGGTTGCAAGGGGCTGAAGTTTTTCATCTTTTGAAATAAAAAAGTCAGCGTCAGCGCCAATTTGAAGAGAGCCCTTTTTACCTTGAAGTCCCAAAAGTTTGGCAGGCTTTATAGTTGCTGCATTGATTGCTTCAACCAAACTACATGAGGTCATTTTCTGAAAATTTACAACCATTTCATTTAGCGGGCAAACAGAACCTGCAAGAGTTTCTGTTCCAAGAATATGTGCGCGTTTGTTTTTAAGCACAATTTTTTCTTTGCCTAAATAATACTCCCCTGATTCCATGCCCATTAAACTGCTTGCATCGCTTACTAACATAAGACCATCAGGATTTGCGTTATAGCAGACTCTTACACTTTCAGGACTTACATGAACAGTATCAGCAATGAGAGAATAGTCTAAAGCTCTATCGCCTAAGACAAAGCCAATTACTCCAGGCTCTCTTGCCGAAAGCGGCCTCATGGCGTTAAAAAGGTGAGTTGCAAATGAGAGGCCTTTTATCTTTGCTTTTCTTAAAACTTCTGTATCTGCCTCAGTATGGCCGCAAGAGACTTTGATCCCCTCTTTAGATAGAAATTGAATGAGCTCGAGTGCGCCTTCTAGCTCTGGCGCAAGCGTCACCATTTTAACTGGATAGCGTTTAATAATCTCTTTCCAAAAGCTGAGATCGCATCTTTCTAGAATGTGCTCCTCTGAGTGTGCTCCTTTTCTCTTTTTATTAAAATGAGGACCTTCAAGATGAAAACCAAGAGGCTGAGCGCCTATTGACGAAGAAAAATCGCAAGTCTTTAAAATCTTTTCATAATTTTCTAGAGGCTGGCTTACTAACGTTATAAGAAAGGATGTAACACCAAAGCATGGCAGATTTTTCTGTACAGTTGAGGCTTTGTCTGGCTGAGCTGTAAAGTCAACGCCAAAGCCACCATTAATTTGCAGATCAATAAGACCAGGCACTACAAGCTTTCCATCCAGATCCAAAATTCTATCAGGAGAATCAACAGGAGCTACAATCTTGCCATTTTGTACGTAGAGGCTACCATTTTGTATGGCATCCTCTCGTACGATATTGGTATTACTGAATAAGATGATTTCACTCATTCCGCTAGTCTAGCGAATCTTGAAGTACGAGGCAAGCGCTGTTTAAGACTTCTTAGTAGAGCTCTTTTTAGATGAGCTCTTTTTTGAAGAATGCTTCTTAGCATCGCTTGTTCTTGAGCCATTTAACTTGGCTTCGATATTCTCAAGCAGCTCTCTTACTCGGACTGCATTTGGCCTAAGTTCTGGACGCTTATGGCACATCTGAAGAATGAGCCTTTCAAAAAGCTCCCTTGCTGAAAGCTCCTTGCCCGTTTTTTTCTTTTTACTGAGCTCTGATCGCCTTTTATCAGAACCCTTGGCAACTGCCTTAAAGAGTTTATGATAGCGCACATTCTTTGAACCCTTGGCCTTTTTGATGTAGTTTACCTTTTGCCATCCTGGGGTTTTATTGTAGAGGATTCTGTAAAACATACTTCCCACGGCAAAAATATCTGTCCCCAGATAATCTTTGCCCTTCATTGAATCGCGATAAACGCCTTCAGGTCCTGTAAAAATGGTATGTCCCTGCGGCCTTTCGCCTGCTACTTTCTTGATATGGTAGGCAGACCCCAAGTCAGCAAGCACTACATCAATTTTTCTAGCACGTTTGGATTTAGGCTTATGACGATCATTCCAATCAAAATCAACATTAATCAAATAGTTTCCTGTTCCTAAATCTCTATGCACCACATTTTTAACATGAAGTCTTTCCAAACCTCTGGCAATGTTCAAACAGATTCCAAGCTTTTCACGAAACGTAAGTTTTAAAGGCTTTTCTTCGAAAAAGGTCTTAAGAGAGCCTGGCTTGTAGAGATTACAAAATATGGTATAAAAGTTTTTGCCATGCGATCTATGCGTTGTGTAGCCTCTTGCAACCACAACTCCTGGCCCTTGAGCAAGCTTTGTGTAGCGCCTTTCTCGACTAACTGCTTTTCTTCTGCTCTGCATACAGCGAGCGACAAGCTCAGGATTTACCCGATCGTAGAGTATCGATTTCGAAACCCGTTTTTTACTTCCTTTGCCGATCTCTCCATCTAGGTGAATATACTTTCTACCAGTTTCTGGATCATATTGCACAGGGCAGGGAATTTTTAATTTCTCTCTTGAAAGATAGTGCTTGCCTCTTTTGATATATTTGGCAAAGTCCGTTTCTAAAAAGAGAGCAAGTTGGGCAAGCTTCTTCTTCGATAAGCCGCAATCGAGTTTATGCATCGCATTTGCGGCAGCCATAGAGTCAGAAACAGGCTTACAATTTTCTTTTTCAGCCAAATCTTTCAATTCATAAATAGAAAAATTGGATCCCATCTGCTTTTTGATGATTTTTTTAAGAAGCGGAAATTTTTGATCTTTAATGACTGATGTAATTTCAGCATATGTTGAAGGAAGCCGCTTCTTATGATTATAGGCTCTTGGCATAAGTGTTGGCTCGTTTTCAGGGACCAAAGCCTGCTCTTGTTCAGCAAAAAGCGGAAAGCTTAAGCAAAAAAGAAAAAGAAATATTCTAAATAGCTTCGTGCTCATGATGAAAAATACCCCACAATAAGATCTCTTGTATATTCAAGGTGATCTTTTGTGTGAGCATTTGATATAGACCACACTTCATGTTGCGAAGGTGGTATGTAGATACCGCGTTGGAACAAGTATTTAAAGAAATCTTGAAACCAACTTTTGTCGCACAAAAGAGCCTCGGACATATTACTTACCTGTTTTTGTCCTAAAAACATGGTAAATAGCGAACCGGCTCTTTGTATGCAACAATTAATATTAATTTTTTTAAAATATTCATTAATTGGGTCGCAAAATAATCTTGCTTTCTCCTCTAAATTCTCATAAAAATTGGGTTCATCTAAAAGTGATAAAGATTGATAGCCCGCTTCCATGGCAACAGGATTTCCAGATAAAGTTCCAGCTTGATAGACCTGTCCAATCGGTGCTAAAAAGTCCATGATCTCAGCTTTGCCGCCAAAAGCCGCGGCCGGAAATCCGCCGCCTACAATTTTCCCAAGGCAGGTAAGGTCAGGTGTTATGTCAAAGTGACTTTGAGCACCGCCTTTGGCAAGACGAAAGCCAGTTACCACTTCATCAAAAATCAAAAGCGCATGAAGTTTTTTTGTGATCTTTCGTAAATACTCTAAAAAATCGGGTTCTGGCTTAACTAATCCCATGTTTGTTGCAACAGGCTCTACAATTATGCAAGAAAGGTTTTTTGCATGCTCTGGATCACTTAAAAAAGCTTCTAGCGCCTGCACATCATTATAGGGTAAACATGCCGTCCACTTAACAAATTCGGAGGGTATTCCGAGAGACGTTGATGTGCTATTTAAACCAAGTACACCAGAGCCTGCCTGAACAAGAAAACTATCGGCATGACCGTGATAGTTCCCATTAAATTTTATGACTAAATTCTTATTCGTATAGCCACGAGCAAGGCGCACAGCGCTCATTGTAGCTTCAGTTCCAGAGGAGACAAAGCGCAACTTTTCACAAGAGGGCACAAGCTCTCTTACTTTTCTTGCTAAACGCTCCTCACAATATGTTGTACATCCATATGATGATCCAAGCTCGACACGCTTTTTTGCGTTTTCAACTATTTGTGGATGGGCATGCCCATGAATCAAAGCTGCCCAGGACATGCAAAAATCAATATACTCATTGCCATCTACGTCATAAAGAAGATCATCCTTTGCAGAATCTACAACAAGCGGCGTCATCTCAAGACCAGGAAAAGAGCGCACGGGAGAATTCACGCCTCCTGGAATCACATCTTTTAAATCGCTGTAAATTTCTTGGCTGAATTTTCTATTTTTTGTGTCGACAATCATTGTTTAATAACTCCTCGAGTTTTATAATTCGCATCATGAAAAAGTCTCGTATTTGCATCCTTTCATTTCTTCTCTCTTCTCTGCAATTTGGCAAGCTTTCTGCATTTGACTACAAAGTAGACATTCAAGGCACAGAAAACAAAGAGCTGATCTCGTCATTAAGAGATGCCTCGCAAACAAACGCGCTTAAAACTAAAAAACCTGTTACCACCTTTCAGGCGCTTCGAAAACGCGCTGAAGCTGATGTTGCAAAACTCATCGATGTTTGCCACTACTATGGTTATTTAAGTGCTGAAGTTACCTTTACAATCAAACGGCAAGTTACCCCGCAAGTTGTTTTCCACATCGATTTAGGGCCGCTTTATACCATAAAGAGCTTTACCATTCTTCCTCTTTCTTTTGAAAGCATCTATAAAGATAAGATGAGCTTGCTTCGCAAAACTTATCCCTTTGACCAGATCAAATTAAATGAACTTGGCATTGAGCTTGGTCAGCCAGCAAATACCCGCGATATTTTACAGGCAGAAGAAAAAGCAGTCGAGCTTTTAAAAAAACAGGGTTTTGCCTTCTGTAAAGTTCATAAAAAAGAGGCTCTGGCCGATGTCTCTTCTCACACGCTTCAAGTTATTATTTTTATTGATGAAGGCCCTCAAGTTGTCTTTGGAAAAACAACCATTAAAGGATACAAAAACGTAGACCTTTCCAAAATTAGAAAGCATATTCTTTGGAAAGAGGGTGAACATTTTAACCCTGAAAAGGTTGAAGAGACGCAAGCTCAGCTTGAAAAGACAAGACTCTTTTCATCCGTTATTATTAATGAAGATGCCTCTCACTTTGAAAATGGAAAACTTCCTCTTGATGTCCTTGTTGAAGAGGCCAAACACAGAAGTATTGGAGCAGGCTTAAGCTATACGACGTCAAAAAAGTTTGGCGTATCTCTTGAGTGGGAAAATCGCAATATTAGATCGCAGGGCGAAAAGCTCTCCTTTCGCTCAGATACCTGGAAAAAGTTTCAAAATGCAGCTCTTACCTTTAGACAGCCCAATTACACCCATATCGATCAGGATAGGATCTTTAGCCTCGATTTTGACAGGCAACACACCATTGGCTATTTTAGTGAAGCTGTAAGCCTATCATCTTCTATTGAAAGACGTTTTGGCAAGAAAAACGACATGAATTACGGCCTAAAACTTGAATCTTTGCATTCGAGAACAACACAAAAAAAACGCACCTACTATCTGATCAAAGCGCCATTTCAAGTAAGATGGAACTACGCCAAAAACATTTTAGATCCCCTCTCAGGGCAGACTTTACAAGTAAGGCTTACTCCCGCCTATCAATTTTGCGAAGAGCCCTATTTTGGCTATCTGATTCACACGACAACGGGAACACTTTATCACTCCTTCTTTGATGATAAACTGACCTTGGCAACACGCGGAACGTTTGGCAATATTTTTGGAGAATCGCGCCACACAATCCCAACTCCTGACCTCTTCTTCTCTGGTACAGAAAATACTCTTCGAGGCTACAAATACTTGACTGTAAGCCCTCTAAATAGGCGTGGAAAGCCTGCTGGCGGAAGATGCATACTTGCAGGCACACTTGAAGCAAGAATTCGCTCAGATTCCGGCTTTGGCTGGGTTCTCTTTTACGATGCTGGCCACGTCTATGCCACCAACATGCCAGAGTGGGACCGCGAAATTTTACAATCAGTTGGCGGCGGTTTAAGGTTGCAGACTCCCATTGGACCGCTTCGCGTCGATTTAGCTTTCCCCCTTCATCGAAGAGAAAAAATCGATCCGCCTTTTCAAATCTATTTTAGCATCGGTCAATCGTTTTAAAGAGTGTGAACAGGATAAAAAAAACAGGATAGACAGGATGAGAACAAGATAAAAATGACTGTTTAAAAAACGGGGTTTCTTTTATATTCTTTCTATTATGTTTTATAATAAGGAGACTTATATGGTTAATTTAGTAAGACGCGACTTCATGCCAATTGATTTCCGTACAGGTGAAGAAGAACAACTAGAAGTTATTGCTCAAGAGCAAGAAAATACTCCAGCACAAGCTTCCAAAAAAGATGAACCAAAAAGTGATTCAGACTTTGGTCCCAGTCAGAAAGAAATGCAATATCTAACAGAGCTTTATAGATTAACTTTGGAAAATCTTGCTAAGCCAGAACCTACGCAGGATTAATTAATAACAAAGTTAAGGCAGCTTAGGACTTAAGTGGTTTTCTAATCACGCATCCTGGGCCTCTAAAGCGGAGCCTTTCAGGTATCTTCATCACTCGTTGAATGCCGTTTAAGGCAGTATTCAAAACTTCGATAGATTCGCCTGGTTTTTTATTTTTTAGCGCCTCAGCTATAGAAATATGCGTTGGCACACCATTAATGATTGGCAAAAACTGCTGAGTTGGAACGACTGGCGGCGGCGGCGGTGGAGGAGTTAAAACCTCTTTTGCTTGCACCTCTGTTTTTAGGACTATGCCCGTTAGATCATTTACTTTGACCGTTTCGCTGCAGTGAGGATTTGGGCAGGACTCATGAGAAGCTAGCCACTTCGTAGCTTCGGTACGCGAGAATTTATGCCCGCATCGTGTGACGGCAAGATCTTTATTTTCGGCAAGTTCTTTATAGGTAATTAACGTAATTGGGCACTCCTCCCCATACTCTTGAGGCGAAAGAATGCCTTCAACTTTTGCGGCTATAACCAGCGGTTTTTCTGCACAAACGTTCGGAGCCCTCTTAAGAGGAGCAGTGAACATACGAAGACCGTTAGCAAGACATGGCCCATCTGGCAGTTTTGGAATAGTTTGAGAACCTATACTTGAATTTATAGGACCCGTCATAACAAACCTCCATTAAATTAATTGTACTTACTATAGCACAATATTTAATAAAAATCAAATTATTTTTATATAATTATAGAAGACCTTTCAAAAAACAATATAAAACTATATAATCAGTAGTACCATTAATCTTAAACAACTATTTAACAAGGTAATAATGTCTACAAGTGCAGCTTTTTGCCCCTCATCACACATTGCCTACTCAAACCCAGAAAAAGTCCTGCACAATTCAAATTTGTATCCTCTTATTGCTGACTACCTAGACGCAGATAGCAGGGAAAGCTGGACAAGCGTTAACAAAAGGGCATACGAATTAAGATCACAGATCATTCTTCCTAATACAATTGCTCAGGTTAAATTCTACAAGCTCTTTAACGTAGAGCTTCCGAGCAAGCTTCAGGATAAAAAAGCAAAATGGGACCGCCTTTCAGAGGAGGAGCAAGCTAAGATCCTTAAAGCTGTAACTCGAATCAATCTGAATTTTTTAGCGCCTTCAGAAGATCCTATTAAGGCCGAGCAGATTTCACAGCTTGCCACCTTATGCCCAAACGTGCAGAAATTTGCTATCCCTATGAATGCAAAAATCAAATGGAGTCGTGTTGATGATAGCATTGATGCGCTCGCTAAATGGACAAAACTGACTCACCTTGCGCTTGGAAAGACTCGAGTTAAAAGTTTTAGCTTTGATCGAGGCCTAAAGCCATTATCCAAATGTGCTTTTCAGAGTTTGCATCTTCACGATAACCATCATCTAGCCTTAAAAGGTTTGGACATTCGTAGTTTGCTTTCTCTAACCATACACGGAAGCCCCGATAATCGTTCCAGATGGAAAAACCAGCCTGTATTTAAGCGTTGCCCGCAGCTAGAAAATCTCCATGTTAAAACCCCTAGTACTTTGCTCCTTGAGGACCTCTCTTTTATCGTCAAAACCTTTTCCAAGTTACAGACACTTTCTATTGATTTTCCAGACAATAACCCGTCTTACTCCTTTCAATTTTTTATAGACGGTATGCAACTATTAGATGGCGAAAAAGGGCTGAAGTGGAAGTTTGCGGGATTCACTGGCTCACTTGCTACAAAATGTGCTTTAAAGGTTGCCAAAGTGTGGAACACGCCTTTTCAATTTGTCCGTAGCGTTACCGGTTTTCCTTATAAATTCTTCAATGATAGTAAAAGTGGAAATTTTTTTGTCAATGAATGTATCCATGTTAGTTTCTTGGCAGGAATTGCTTCTTTTCTGCCAGCATCACAACCTGTTACTCTACCGCTTTTAGCCTTGAAGTTCCTGAAAGGCATCGGTGAATGGGGATAATGACCATAGCCCATCAAACTGTTCAATATCCTCTAGCACCTGTTTTAAGCTCATTTCTGCAAAAGCAACATCCGCTTTTACTTTGCTTAAATCGGCATTTGGTATCTGCAAATAGCCTAAAAGAAGCCCTAGATCGGTAAGTGTGAGCATATCGCCTCCAAATTTAATAAAAATCAAATTATTTATTTATATAACATTGCAATAAATTATTTTTTGTGTTAATTTTTTCCTTTAAACAATAAAAAAGCGAGAATTATAACAATATGTCATTAAAAGAAGTTGATAGTATAACAAACGCGCTTCAAGTGTGTTCAATATCAGATACCCCTGCAAGTGCTACAGGTGTGATTTCAGGGCATACAGTAAGAGCGGAATCCAAAAGCGATACTGATCAGTCAAAATCAAAGGCTCTGGTCACAGCATCAGTAAGTCAGCCTGCCTATAAAGTTAAACTAAGTCTTATAGGAGAAATTTTAGCTGATGCGCTTACTTGCTTGTCATTCGACATTGTCAAGATAGCCGAAGGCTATGTTATTGGACCTAAAGGAGATTTTGGACTTACTCGAAAGCTGCAGATTAGTCGAGCTTTTTTATCAGAAAAAAAACCTTATTCGGAAGAAGAACTATCATTTCTTGGATTTTTTTCAGGCGAAGTACATTCTTCTATTAAAGTTTATGGAATTCATCTAACAAGCCTCAAACTTTTAATAACAGACCCATGGAATAAGGGTTTTTCTTCTCATGTAAGGGATGATGGCTACACATGGTCTAGGATAGCTCAGGCGGACGTGCATCCCTTAGACGTTGCTGCAGTTACTTACTACACAGAAACTACTCCTAACCTTACATCACTTGATATTCAATGTACAAACGAGTCAGTAATACATTTGCCAAAATTTCAAAAACTTGAACATTTACGCTTTTGCTATTATCAAGCAGCAAAAAAATATGATTCAAAGAATTTTGCATGGGTTTTAGAGAGAATGCCGCAGCTGAAGAGTTTAACTGTTGATCAATGTTGTACAGAAGCAGTTGATAATCTTCACCTCCTTCCAAATCTTGAAAATCTCACGCTCTGTTTTATTGCTGAGCCAAAAGAGGGAACAGAAAAGCTTTCTCAACATAAAAAACTTACAGAACTCTGCCTAAGCGGCTTTGATGAGACATGCATGGAAGTCATAGAGTATAATCCAGAAAAGAATCTTCTAACTTGTTTGCCTTCTCAACTTCGCACACTTACTCTTGATAGATGTGTTCAATGCTGGCAATTTTCACGCGAAAGCTTCTTTTCTCCGCCTCAATCACTTGAAACTGTTGTATTTAAAGACTGCGAAATAAGCGTTGCTGATAAAACCAAAATTGAAACAAACCTTAAATTAAAGCATCCAAAGCTCAATGTCGAATTTATTCAGACTCCTAAAAAGTCGGAAGAATCTGACGATGCGTAAATAATTTACGCTAGCCTTTAGACAGACTAAAGGCTTATAATCCCGGTAGGGATTTTGGTGTCCAGCCCAGGGTAGCTTTGCTACCCTGGGAAACTGTGCAATCAGAAATTGCATGACGCATTACCCCGGGTAGCATAGCTACCCGGGGCTGGACACCAAAATCCCTACCGGGATTAATTTTCGGATTTTTGCAACCGCCGCATTAGGCTTTGGAGCCGGAGGCGGTGATGATCACTCTTGCGAGGTTGTCTTTGGAGTAGGCAAATGGGATTACCTCAACGTTAACAACTCTTGTGCTCTCTTTGTGTGCACCATCTGAAATTGCCTTCTGGATAGCTTCCGCTTTGATTTCTTCAAGTATCTTGTTGCCCATCTTTTCATCAAGCTTAGCTACAAGATCAACGGTTGCTGCAACTTCAGAAAGCGCCGCTCCATATGCATTGGCAAAAGCGGCATATTCAACGCTTTTGCCCTCTTTACTCTTGCTTAAAAGAGGCGCGCCTCCTCCTACAAGAAGCAAGGGATACTTTTTATCAGCTCCTCTCATCACCCGGACAGAATGTTCAATTTCCTCTAGAACCTGTTTTAAGGTCTTTTCTGCAAAGGCAATATCTGCTTTTACTTTGGTTAAATCCGCATTTGGTATCTGCAGATAGCCCAAAAGAAGCCCTAAATCGGTAAGCGTAAGCACATCGCCTCCAAAGGCTTGTGCCTGCCTAAACAAGTTCTTAGCAACGCTTTCAGGGCCAACGGTAGTGCCATTTACAATTGTACCGCCGCCATAGGCTAACGAAATTACATCAGGCAAGGCAAAGTGGAGCTTTACTCCGCCAATTGAAGCAACATGGCACGATCTTTTTGGATAGCCTTGCTCTACAAGACCAATATCTGACGAAGTTCCGCCAACGTCAACTACAATAGCATTATCCTCCCCTGCAAGAAAGGATGCTCCGCGGAAAGAATTCGTCTGGCCAGCAGAGATGGTAAAGATAGGAAAATCAGTTGCTCTCTTTAAATCCATCATGCTGCCATCGTTATGGATCATCTGTATTGGAGCTACAATTCCCATCTTTTGAAATGAGGCTTGAAGTGTTGAAAAGCCGGCCCCTATTACCAATTTTAAACTCGAATTTAAAATGGTCGCATTTTCTCTTTCTAAAAAGCCAATTCCGCCAATATCAGCAGAAATTGTTACAGGAAAATCCTTTCCTGCAATTTCCTGAACGAGTTTTAAAACGATCTCTTCTTGCTCACGGTTCATAGGAGAAAAGACACCAACAATTGCAAGAGCAGAAACTCCCCTTTCTAAAAGCTTGTAGATAGCATCTTTTGCCTCTTTTTCATCAAACGGAGTGATTGGATCGCCATGACATTCATAGCCTCCAGAGATAGTCTCAAAGGATTTTATGACCTTTTGACGTAAAATTTTTGGCCATGATGCTCCTGGCTGAATAACGGGCCTATGCCCAGCAATTCGAATAAGCCCAACTGCTAAAAGATCTTTTCCTTCTAAGATGGCATTTGTTGCATGAGTCGTGCCGATGCAGACTGAAGCTACCTGAGAGGGCGAAATTTCCTCTTTTTGCATAAGCTTTGTAACAGCATTTACAACGCCCACATCTTGTGGAAAAGTTGTTGGTTCTTTGAGACAACCACAAATTTTTTTGTTTTCATCGACGAGAACAATATCAGTATTTGTGCCGCCAATATCAATTCCCATTACATATTTTTTCATATGGAAAGTTCCCTATATTCAATATTATAGCCAAAAGCTTTCGGCCCTACTAATTTTAATCCTGCCTCTGTCTTCCAGATATCTGGAGATGGAAGTATGAGAACATCTACATGAAGCCCGAACTTGATCTGCTCAACAGGAAGAGGATCTTTTGACTTACTATTTACAAGTGCAATGATATCAGGTGTTGTAGCAATCGCTTTTTCTCCATCAAATACCATCAAATACTCATTTTGATAGTGGATGGAAATGTTTGGAGAAATAAAAATTGTGCCCTTTAAAAACCCATCCCGAATTTCTTGATGGATATTTGTAATAACACCGCTTGCAACTTTTTTGCCTACAGTAGCACCATTTTTTGCTAAATTTTTAGCCTGTGTTAGGGTGCCTCGCACAAGCGCCATTTTTGCCTCTTTTCCAGTCATAATGTAGATAGCCACAAGCGCACTTGATCCCATTGCTGTAGATAGTGCTCGAAAGAAGTTTTCAAGCTGCACTGGCGTTTTAGCATGAAGTTTTGCCGCATTTCCCAAACTGTCGGCAATGAATGCAGGAGCTGGTTTTATGCCAAAAAGAGAGCCTGAGCTCATCTCTAAGCGTGGAAACGCTCTTCCCAAGGTGTCAGCATCTAAAACTTTCAGTCCTGTAAGAGATGCTGCCTGTATAGCTGTAAAAGCATTTGAGCCGCCAATTTCAGCAGCAACTAAAGCTGTAGGCTTTCTTCCATAGTATTTTTCAACCTCTTCTAAAACGGCAAAAAACTCTTTGCCACTTGGAAGCTTTTCAGTTGAGACAAGCGGCGCCCCAATAAAGCCAACAGGGACTACGAGATCATCATCTTTTAGCTCATCAACTTTTAACAGAGGCACAGGGCCATTCTTTTCGATAAGCTCAGATGTAGCCAGAAGGTCATATTCAGTATCCCCTCCCCCGCCAGAACCTAAAAAGGTTGCCCCTTTGGCAATATCTTGAAGGTCATCTTTTGTTATATAATTATTCATATGCTAAAACCTTTTTCTTATTAAGTAGTGTCGTTATTACTCTCATTAAAATAAGCGTAAAACTAGATGCAATCAGTGCATCTACAATTGCTATATTTGTAAAACATGAGCCTAAAAACATGTTTAAAAGGCCTGCTACTATGCCCATAACCCAGGCAAGTTTTTGACTAAGCTCATGTAGGCCAAATTTTTTCATACAAAAGGCCGTTATAATCACACCGCACATACTGGCAACAAAGATGCCCATAAAATCAAGCACAAGCGACAGGCTTTCTAAAAGAGGAAGCAGCGACAATAAGGTTGCAAAAGCACCTATTATCAAAGTGATCTTCTTTTCAGAAAGCTTTGGACAAATAGCCCGCATGCCCATAGAGGCCGAGTACAAGTTCGTGTTATTAGTCGTCCAGCCAGCCAGCAGGATGAAAAGCCCAACCCAAAGGCGGAAAAGAGGATGATCGGAACACAAAAGTGCCTTGATGAGTGAATTGGATTCTGTCCAGTAGCCCAGAAACACGCCCACAAGCTCAACAAGGGGTATTCCAATTAAGAAGGTCATAATGCTTGCTTTATAGGCCTCTCTCTTTGTGGCAGCGTGTCTAAAAAATGTAGGAAGATCACAAACGGCTGCAATATTTCCAGCCAAAATGAGCGATAGCCCCTGAAAACTGTATGAGCCAAGTTCAGGCTGAGACGCAGATGACCCTGTATAGGCACAATAGAGGCTTATGGCAAGGGTTAGGAGCATAAGCGGAAGTGTAAGTGTTGCGAGCACTGTCACACCCTGAAGGCCAAAGAGAAGGCTTACAACCATCAGGAGACTTAAAATCACGCTTACTAAAGCTGAGCTTTCAATTTTATAGCCTGTAAAGGTAGCCAGAAGCTCAATAAGATCATGGCTCATCACCTCAGTTTGAATGGCAAACCAGCAAGAAAGCGAAAAGGTAATGATAAGAGCAAAGAACACTTTGCCCATCTTGCCAAAATACTCCTCAGCATTCTCTGCCGTTGTTTTTTTATTCGCAAAGCTCATTTTGGATGTAATGAGCGCGCAGGAAAAAAGCAGCAAGTTTCCAATGATAATCGCAACAAGTGACGAAGTCAGCCCTGTAGTCCTTACAAGCTCATACCCAATCAAAATGACGGGAAGGCATATAGCACCTCCTATCTGTATCGATGAAAGCTCATACCAGTTTTGTTTTGCAAGATTTTGATTCATAACAACCAAGTAATAATAATTTTTTAAACGTTTCGTAAAATTTACTAATTTGTAACTACGAGTTCCCTGAACCTTCAGGACGCTCTACTAAAATGCTAAAAAAGAAAAATAAAAATTATCGCCAGTATCGGCGAAAATGAGGAATGGAACGTTTATAAAAGGATGAGATAAACGCAAGCACAAAGGTATCAAACAGTGTGTTCTTTACACCGCATGGACCTCTTGTAAGGCAACTTAACTGCATTAGATTTTGAACTTGCTCTTGTATAGTTTCCATATATTTCACAAAGTTTAAAAAACTAGTTTACCGAATTCGCAGATTTTTTGTCTATATTTTTTTTATAATACTGCCTGTTTTCTCCGCGTCTTTGTGTCTCCCTGTCTCCGCGTTGAAAAAATAAATAGTGCTTATTGCAAGCTAAGTCGAGTTTACTAACTATTGCAAAGTATCCTGAGACAAGAGGTTCTTGTTGTTTAAACGCGGAGACAGAGAGACTTAGGAGGCGCAGGGTTGATTCATGAAAGTTTGAATGCAAATAATATTTCAGATTATCCAGTTGCGAAAGTTTAGCTGATAAAAGGTTTCAGCAATAGTCTTCTACTTGTTATACTTATACACAAATGAGTTGAAAAATTCAATTGTGCTTAGGAAGATGCGTAGATTTGTAGTTCGAAGTTTATCAATATTCTTTTCCGTCGTTATTCTGCTGACGCTCTTACTATCTATTCCTAGCGTAAAAAGGGAAGTAAAAATTTCAGTTGAAAGCGTGCTTTCAAAAAATCTTGGATTCGATATTACGATTGACTCAATCTCAGGTTTTGCACCCTTTTTCTTCACTCTCAATGGTGTCGATTTTTATGAGCCTGAGTCTGGTCAAAAAGCTCATGTTGCCAAAGTTTCAACAATGAGGCTTGTTCCAGCTTGGTTCGATATCCTCTTCGGAAAACTCTCTTTTTATCACATGCAGGTAGAAGATTTAACTCTTTATAGCGCTCAACCTTCTAACTCTGAAAGTGATTCTCAGGAGTATCCACTCTCCTCCTATCTTCCGCAAAAAAACTTCTCGCTCTACTCCTTTACCCTCGAAAGGGTCAATCTTCCTCAAGATATTGCCAAGAAGATTGTTAACTCCCCTTCTGATTTAATTCTAAAAGTTGAGGGAAAATTATCTTGGAATCCTAAACGCATGCATCTGAGCTCAAAATTTGAAGCAAAAGAGCTTGAGAAAAAATTGCCTGACTTTTCAGGAAGGCTCGATATTTCAAAAGATGAAGTAAAGGCAAGGGCAAGCATTAACTCTGAAGAAATTTCGCGTCTGGCAGCGTTTTCCTTTTTGCCATGTAAAGAGCTGAGGACAACTGCTGAGCTTAAAACAAAAAATGGCAAAATTCTTAGAAAAATTTGGGGAGCATCTACTACCTCTGATGAAGAGCCCTTTTTTACAGGCTCATTTAAAGTTTATGCTGCGCCAAATGATGAACTTTTTAAAAAACTAGAAAACGTTCGCGGAATATCATCTGAAGGAAAAATTCAATTTTCTTCAGATAAGAAATTATCGGTTGAGACAGGCTATGTGCAGCTTTACAAGGAAGTTGAAATTGCACCGCCTCTACAAAATGAAGATCCAAACGATCTATCTTTTGACTCAATAAGAAAAACAGTGCTTGTAGAGAAACTTAAAGCAAGTTTTTTAGGATCTTGTCTTTTTAAAGATGACTTACTTGCAATTGACGTGGATGCAAAAAATTTGCAATTTGGCAATTTTAATGTGTCAGAGTTTGCCACAACAATAAATGCAAAAAAGAGGCAAGATGCCCTCGCTTTTGAGATGCTTGCAAATTTTCAAGCAAATTCCGTAAAAGTAAACTCACATATCACAGGCCTCACAGATCTTACAAACACACTCTCACTTAAAGACATTGCCATTCAGAGCGAGGCCAATACCGTCAAGGGCAGCTTAGACATCCTTTTCGATCCTCTTCTTATTTCTGGAAAGCTTTATCATGAGTCTTCTGATCTTGCTCCTATGGGACTTTTGTTTAAGCAAAATATCGACGGCAAAGGTGTTCTGAGGGTTGATTTTACTAAGACAAAGCTAAACGACCAAGATGATTTGAAACAAAAAATTGTCTTTGCAAGTGAACTGCAGGGTGTTCGAGCTCAAAATGTCTTCTTTAAAAAAATTGAGTGTGCTGGCTCATCAATTGGCGACTTTGAAAAGCTTATTACAACTTTTAAACTTGATTGCTCTCAGGGGCAGGTAAAACATCTTGAGATTCAAAGACTGAACCTTACTTCCGAATTTGATCTTTTTAATGAAGCTGCTTTTTTGCCATTTAAAATGAAAACGGTTGGTAAAAACGATAAAGGAGCTTTTGGAGTTGAGCTTGAGGGTAGCCTGAAACGCTCAAAAGAGCGCTATACCTTGGAGCTTCCTCTCTTTAAGCTGAACCTCGACAAATGGCGGGCAAGTTTGAGCTCTCCTCTTGAATGCACTCTCGAGAAAGACAGCTTTGCCATCAAGCCTTTTGAGCTTATCTGGAATACAGGAGCCAAGCTTTCTTGTGAGACAAAAATGAACCCAGATCATTTTAGAGGCCATATCTCTTTACAAAAAGTGCCTCTCGATATTTTGGGCCTTTTTTATCCAAGTAACGTAGTCACTGGGTCAGTATCAGGCAAATGCGATCTTTTTGGCAGCTTAGAAACACCCCTTGCTCACATGAATGTGGAGACAAGCTCTCTTTATCTTGGCAACCCTGAAAACGCCATGCCTCTTGAGGGCTTTTTACAAGCTGATTTGGCCGCAAATCGTCTCTTTTGCTTGGGCGAGATTTCAAGCTCTAGAGAACAAAAACCGCTTCATATGGAACTTTCGATTCCTTTAGCCTTCAACAAAAAGAGCTTCTCGTTTGATTGTAGAGATAATGACAACATCTTTGGCAAAATTATAGGCTGTCAAGAAATTGCACCGCTCTTTTTACATTTTTTAAAAGATGATCAAGTAATTGAAGGAGTTGGCGAGTTTGACCTGGCCATTTTAGGAACTTTTAAAAAGCCTGAGCTTTCTGGCAAATTCTCTCTGCATAAGGGCAAGCTTGACCTCTTAAAATGCGGACTTGTTTTTTCCAATATCGAATTAGAGGGTGAGGCTGTGGGCACAACACTCATCGCGACAAAAGTCTCTACAACCGATGAAAAACAGGGAACCCTTACTGGAGAGGGTAAAGTTAAGCTCAGCATCGTCGAGCATTTCCCCTACGAGTGGAATGTAGACATAAAAAAAATGGAAATCCTTAAATATGATCATGTCGAAGTTTTGGCAACAGGAAAAGCAACCTATTCTGGCAATTTTCTAGAAGGCGAACTAAAAGGCGATATTGCCTGCGACAAAGTCGAGTTGAATATTGATTCTGATATTACGCAAGAGGCTGTCCCTGCTTTGCAATTTGTCTACGTAAACGATCCGCTTGATGTTGAAGAGGAAGCCAAAAATTTTGTACTCAAGTATGATGTTCAAGCTCACATTCCAAATACTGGCTACATTATTGGACGCGGGCTTAATTCTAGATGGAAGGGCCATTTAAAAATTTTGGGCACCTCCTATGAACCACTTCTTTTTGGCGATATTAAAGCAACCACTGGAAAATTCTCCTTTTCTGGAAAGGATTTTAATCTCATTCAGGGCGACATCAGCATGAATGGCGAAATTTTAACGCAATCAAGGCTGAACCTTACTGCGGAACGGGATCTAGAAACTATGCGAGCAGAGCTTCTCCTTCGAGGCACGCTCAAATCACCAAGAGTCACCTTCTTATCGACACCGCCAGCTCCCGAAAAAGAGATTCTTGCCTGGGTGCTTTTTAATAAGCCGCTTGCAGAGATATCGCCTCTAGAAGGCCTGCAGCTGGCTCAGGTCTATATCAGCTTGAATGGACGTAGTAATAAATTCAACATTATGGAAAAATTTAAAAAGACCTTTGGAATCGACCATTTTGATATTAGCAAAAGCGAAAAACAGCAAGAAGAAGGCCCAGATGGTGAAAAAAAGAGTCAGGAAGGTTCTGGTCCTGAAGTCAACGTGCAGATTGGCAAATATCTATCGAATGATCTCCTTTTAAAACTTTCAAAAGATGTTGCGAATGAAGTCAACCGCATAGGCGTTGAGGCAAACTTGCATAAAAATATCTCCGTGCAGGCAGAAGTTGGCGATGATCAACAGGGCGAGATGAGGATTAAGTGGAAATATGACTACTGATTATGATGCAAAATTTATGCTTGAGGCAATTCTCCAAGGCGAAAAGGGACGCTTTACAGCAGCGCCTAATCCCTGGGTTGGAGCGGTCGTGCAAAAAAATGGCAACATTATTGGAAAGGGCTTTCACAAGCTTGCGGGCACGCCTCATGCGGAAATTATGGCCTTTCAAGATGCAAAAGATGATCTTAAGGGTGCAACGCTATATGTTACTCTTGAGCCCTGCTGCCACTTTGGCAGGACTCCGCCATGTACTCAAGCCATCATAAAAGCCGGCATTAAACGAGTAGTTATTGCCCTTACTGATCCCGACCCAAAAGTTTCAGGAAAAGGAATTTTAGAGCTAAAAAATGCAAATATTGAAACTGTCGTTGGCGTTGAAGAAGAAAAGGCCAGATCAAGCCTTGAGCCCTACCTTTTTCAGCGCAAGTACAAAAGGCCCTTTACTGTGCTGAAAGCTGCTATCACGATTGATGGTAAAGTGGCTGCTGAAGATGGAACATCAAAGTGGATTACTGGAGATGAGACAAGACTTGATGCTCACCTTTTGCGCGCAGAGTCTCAGGCGATCTTGGTTGGCAGCCGCACAGCTCTACACGATATGCCGACACTTACAGTTCGGCATCCAGATCTTCCCGATCATAAACAGCCTCTTCGCGTAGTTTTAGATAGAGATGGCTTACTTGAACGCGAGGGCGCCCTCTTTAATGGGCATGGAAGAACGCTTATTGTGACTGGAAAAAATGTATCACCTCATGTTGAAGCAAAACTGAAAGAGTGCCACACTGAAGTTTTAAAAGTTTCAGAAAATGGTGAGGAGCTTAATCTTGATGAAGTGCTCACTTTTTTAGCAGAACAGGGTGTTATTCAGCTTCTTGTAGAAGGAGGTGCCCAAACCTTTAGCACTTTTATAAAAAAAGAAAAAAGCCTTGCACAGCGCTTAGTTATCTATATGGCCCCCAAAATTTTAGGAGCAAACGGGCTTTCACTCTTTCCAGACCTTGGAATTACCAATATAAATGATGCCTATCTTCTCAACCTCATAAAGTCGAGACAGATTGGCTCAGACGTAAGGCTAGATTTCGTTTTTAAAACTTGAATAATATTAAAAAATAATATATAGTATTGTTAATAATTATTTAGGTAATAAATATGATGTCAGCAACAGATATAAGTTTAAGTAAGTCTTTTGCCAAACTATCAATTGAGGAAACCTCTGCTCCTATCATTCTCTATAATGGAAGGGGCGCAGATGCTAAGTGTGTTGAGGCAACACATGCTATTGTTTCGAATCTATTAAAGATGCCCATTCGACTTGTTTCCGAGAAATTTTTTTCAGAGCATCATCCTTTCGAACATATAAAGCTTATTATTTTTCCAGGAGGCTCCACTTATGAAATGGAAGACGCTCTTGGACCAAAGGGTCTAGATCGGTTAGATTATCTCATAACGGTTATAAAAATAGCCTGCCTTGGTATTTGTGCAGGAGCCATTCTTCTAAGCAAGGAAAGATTTTTTAATGGCGACGCCATTGAAAGGCCAAAAAGACCCTACTCCTACTTTCCACTTTCCTATCCTGATATTTTCAAGGGAAAAGCAATAGGCCCTGTCCCTGACACTGTTGAGCAGCTCTCACCATGGCTAAGAAAAATTAGAATAAAAACTGCCCAAGAAAAAATTACAGGCTTTACAACGTATGTCAAAGGCGTTTGGTTTGATGTACTCAGGAATGAAAAAAAGCTTGACGGTGTAAAAGTACTCGGACGCTACCTTACAGACTTAAGTCTTCCTTCGGTTAAGCTTCCTCCAGCTATCATTCACTGCACTGATAACGACCTCAATTGCGTGCTCTGCGGGCCCCATCCAGAATTTGTCTCAGATCCCGATATCAGTCCTAATTTTTCTAATGCAATGTTTCACACTATGTTTCAGGCTCTTGGCTTTTTTCAAAAAGATCGTAGTTTCAGCGCAATTTGCAAAAGCGTCGGATTAAAAAAGAGGCCAATGCGCGAAATTACTGATTGTACAGGAATTGAGAAGTTTTTATCTCTTCCAATTACCACTCACTATCTTGTAAAAGAGTACTGCGGAGTTGAAGATGGAGAGACCTTTTTCAGGTGGCTGCCACCCTTACATCAGACAACAGTCAAGTACTGCAGCACAGAATTGGTCTCGTTAAAAAATAGACTGACCGTCGTTATCGGCAAAGCGCATACAGCTCCCTCCTCTCTTTTTTATGGAGAGAGAAGATTTAAGCCCTCCTACAGCGACTTAAGAGGGGCTGAGCTAAGAAAAGATATCGTTAATCTCTTTAAAATGCTTGAGATGCCAATACCTGAAAAAGAGTTTCCAATAATAGGTAATCTCATAGAGACCTCGTTTCAAAGCCTCATCCCTGGAAATCCTCAGTATGAGGAGATCGTAAAATATGTTTATAAAATGGAAAAAGAGTAAGAAAAACAGGGAGTCCCCTGTGTCCATAGCTAGTTTTCCTTTGGTATTCTCTAATTAACATATAAAAATTATTGAATAATAATACAATTTTCTTTAAAATCGATGATTAATATTAATAGGTCTTTATGCAACCAGTAAATTTCACACTTAATCAAAGCTTTCTTGTACCGCGTCTATCAGGATCAGAAATAGTGTCGTATAGCTGGAATACAAGTAAGCTCAGACATCTTGTTAATGCTCTCAGGGGAAATACCCGCATGCAAGCAAATTTTGATAAGATGGATACTCTTTCTGTAGAACTACTTGTCGAACTTTTTCAAAAGCTAAATGAAAAGAAGCGGATAGTCAAAGGTTCAAAGCCATTAGCAAGTGCCATTTATTTTGATGTAACAAAGTTAATTTCTTCAAAAGAACTTGAACAGGCTTTTGAAAATGGCTTAAGAAAATCTGTGGGCTTTGTTCCACCAAATCTAAAAACCAAAAAAAGTGTCTTTTACAGCTTCTTGACACAAGAAAGAGAAAAACTACTGCAAAAAGCAAACGGTCAGCTTCCAGACTCTCTTTGGGGTAGAGTTTACTCTTTTCTCGATGCTCCAGCAACTGCAGAATCTTGTGTCCTTGCAAGTAGCTTCACATCTGATGCATTTCTTAAAGAGGCTTTTAAAGGAAAAGAAGATGAACTTGCAACAAAGTGGGCAAGAGGTGCGTGTGCAGCACAAGAAGACTCTGAAATTCAGCTACCGGCTACCCTTCATGCCATAAAAAGTAGTGTTCGTAAAATTGATCTTTCAAATTTAACTCTTACACCTACTCTTTTAAAAAGCTTCGCCCTCTTATTTCCCAATGTAGAGGAGCTCGATTTAAATACTGCAAGATTAAATGCTGAATGCATCCAAGCTCTCCAGGATTTTCCTCAGCTTAAAGTGCTTTCTTTAAAAGGAAGGCATTATACTTATGGATATCCAATAGGAGATAATGAATTAAAACATTTGCAAAATTGCCGATCTCTTGAAAAGCTAAATATTAGTCACACAAAAGCAACAGGCGCATTCTTTCAAGTGTTGCCACAAACTCTTAAAGAACTTAACTGCCATGATTGCAAAAATCTAAAGGATGAATCTCTTATTTACCTTAAAGACAAAACTAACCTTGAAAAACTTGATTTATCTCTCACAAATATTACTGGCACACATTTTCAATATCTCCCAGAATCTCTTAAAGAGCTAATTTGTGATCGTTGCGATCAACTTAAAGATTCTGAGCTGCAAACGCTTCAGTGTTTGACACAACTTAAGAAATTAAGTCTCGAAGATATTAACATAACTGGGGCGTGCTTTCGCTTTCTTCCGCAATCTCTTGAAGAGCTTGTTTGTGGAAAATTTCATGGTCCTTTTTTTGATTATAATGCTATTGCTGACATCAATGTACAAGCGCTCGAAAATAAAACAAAACTAAGGGTACTGCATCTAGGTAATCAGCCAATAACTGGAGAGTGTTTTCATTATCTTCCTGAATCGCTCGAAGAGCTTGTTTGTATCGGATGTCAGCATCTGAATCAAACTCAAGGCTTACAAAATAAAACAAAGCTAAAAAAACTTGATCTTTCTCATACTGCTATAAAAGACGAGAATTTAGCAACATTTCCTCTTTCCTTAAAAGAACTTATTTTAACATCGTGCAATCTTACAGATGAGGCAGCGAAAAAACTTACGCTCTACCTCCAACTTGAAAAGCTTAATCTTTCCTATAATGTAAATATTCGAGGACTTGCCTTTGAATTTCTTCTGCCGACGCTTAAAGAATTAGAATGTAAAGGCTGCTTATTAGATGATCTAGCAGTTAAAAAGCTTTCACATGTACATCTTACAAAACTTGACATCTCTGAAAATGTTCTCATAACAGGCCAAACTTTCGACTTTGTGTCAGATACTCTGAAAACACTTATTTGCGAAGGCAATTATCAATCGGATGGCGGGCTTCTCGATGTCGCCGCAGAAAAACTTCAAAATAAAAACCAGCTCGAAGTACTTCGAATTAGTGACAATTCTCATCTTACAGGAAAAGATTTTCATCTGCTCCCTATATCTCTTTTAGAACTTTATTGTTCAGGTAGTACAAGGCTCCAAACTCAATTATCGGATGAAGCAATTTGTGGGCTTCAAAATAAGCTCAAACTCAAAATACTTGATGTTTCATGCAATGAGCTTTTAACTCACAAAAATTTTCCTCTTCTGGCTCCTTCGATTATTGAGCTTCACATTGCTATCGATACATTCAAAGATGAAATAATCGACAGAGTTAAGCATCTTCCACTTAAGAAACTCAATCTAGATGGAGCTCTTATTACGGGAAAAACTTTTGACCGCATATCTGACTCAATTGTTCAGCTTAGCTGTACTGGCTGCAAAGATTTAGATCCAGACTTTGTATTTCAATACCTTTCCAATAAGAAGCATCTAAAATTTTTGTACCTGGAAGAAAGTTTTGATGATGAGACAGAAATAACAGGTCAACATGTTGACCTTCTCCCTCATTCCTTAAGAACATTAAATGATAGCGGCTATCATCTTGATGAGGCAAAAAGAATTCTCGTAGCACGTGGCCTTTATGAATAGTTTTCTGAAGACTATTATGGACTCTTTTAAGCCTACAATTATAGCGAGAAAATTAAGAAAAAATGATATAATTTTGCGCTCTTATATCGGCTCTGATGTCAGGCTCGATTTTGATTTTAATGGCTAAACTCATATAATTAGAAACTTTAGTGTAACTAATAAAGAGATATTTTATGCCACAAATGTTACCTCAAATTCTGAAAAGCCAATTTGCAAACTACCATACATTGAGTATGCGTACGTTAACCGCAGTGATGGAGCATGAGCATCCAGGAGCATATTCTTTCTATGAAGGAAGGCTCTTTGCAAATATTCGCGACTGTTTTAATGGCTGCGCAGCAGGCTTGAAGGCTATCAGAATTTTTGATAATGCAACCTCCGAGATGAGGGCTATACTTCCTGGAAAAGAAAGAGACTTTAACGACTTTGTAAAAGAGTTTGTCGCTGCAGTCCCGCCAGATCCTAGAGAAACCGATGGGATTTCTCTCGTCTCGTGTCGAATATATTGCAGACATGCAATTTCTGGAATTACTGATGCCGATCTTGAAGCCCTTACCTTGGATGCGTATCGTCAAACCAATGCTCAAAACGAAACTGCGGTTGCAGCTCAAATAGGTTCCATGTTCACAGCTTTTGCAAAAGGAGCATCAGACGTTCTTGGAAATCTTTTAGAGCCATTTTCTTTAGTCATACCGGTTGCTGTTGGAAGCTCAGTCGATAAGCTTGCAGGAAGAGCGGGGCTTCAAGGAACCCCTTTGAAAGAAACCCTTCGCTACTCTCTTGCCTCTCTAGTTGCAGGAGGAGTCGGTATTTTAACAGGCGCAGGTCTACTTCCTGCGGCGGCAGCATATGGCGCGATTAAAACCATGTCTACAGCTTATGATCTTGCTCTTTTACACCTTAAAAAGGCTTAAGATCGATCTCACTATTTACCATGGGCTTGAAAACCATCCATTTACGTGCTCTCTTTGTATACCAACAGCAGTGCAGATGTTTTTAAAGGCCTCTTGTCTTACGGTTTGCTTATCGTCAAGAACATGTGATCCAGTGTAGTCAAAAAATAACACGCGGGAATTTTCCAAATGACTATGTATATCGCTTTTTGAGTCACTATCGAGTTTGGCGAAATTTGTCGTCACCTCGTCTCTTAACTGATAGAAAGCTTCAGTTGCAAAGTGATAAGAGTTATAGCCGCACCTCTCCAACGCATGCTTGGGCTCTAATTCGCGTTCCAACCCTGCAAAGTTCCTAAGATCCACAATCTTCTGCTTAATGGTCTCTATTGCGCCCGTTCTTTCTGTAAGGGCACTATTTACAATTTGGCTTAAGCGCGCGTTTGCAGAAGCGCGCTCTAATAACTTTCTTAATTTATCTGTCGAGCACGAACGAAGCGCACCCATCTTTTCTTCTGGTCGAAGCCAAAAAAACTTGTCACAAGTAATCAGGAACTCTTCATTATTGGCAGGATCTGTTAGTAATGAGGGCGCTGTTTGCTCTATGACCAAGATATCACGAGTATAGCTCTTTCGAAAAAGCTCACAGACATCTGTCCCAACCTCTAAAGCCACATGAGTCAGAAATTGAACACATCTTGCATAATCTTGCTCGCTTGTAACAGGAGGGAGCTTTAACATACTTTGGAGAGCTCGATCCCTTTTGATTATGCCTTTTGTTTCCTTTAAAACTGTTACAAGGTCTAAAAATAGGTCATGACCCTCATATATTTTCTGTATTGCCTCATTTATGTCTTTTGTGGTCAGCCTTAAAGGAGTTGTCCTTCTTCTTTCGTCGATTTTTAAAATATTGGCTAATGCAAAAGCGGCTGAGGCTACGGGCTTTTTTGCAACTCTCCTTCCGCCAAAACAAGAACAAGAAGACTCTTGTCTTTCATTAACTGGCACTTTTAAATCAACTACAGTTGGAAGACTGCTCTGTGGAATAGTAATCTCTGGGCTTCTTGCTTCCATCTCTACATCAAAATGAGCGCTTGTTAAACTTGAAATTGTGATCATTATTTATTCCTATTTATTTCTTTTTCGTCCTGATTACATTTTGAAATGGAAGAAAACTATCGAGAAAAAGAGCGAGTTTTAGTACAATCAAATAATTATTAATAAAATTAATTGAGAGAGGAAAGTATGTCATTATTTGCAAATTTTGATCCATCACAAATCATAAGTTCAATTGCGAATTTCTTTAACCCAGCTCCTGCTCAAAGAAACGCGGCTCAAGCTCCGCAAAATGCACAGCAAAACTCAACCCCAACTCCTGAGCTTCAAAAAGAACAAAGCGAAATTGAAGAGGCCTTAGTTGCACAAGCGATTGCACTCTCATCTGATGCTCCTGGACAATCCGAGCGACAAGAGGGCGATTTAGAAAGAGCGCTGCAGGTATCTCTTCTAGAACAACAAGTTCAAAAATCACTAAGAGAACAAGAGCAATCTCAAGCCCCTCAATCATCAGGTTCAGGCTCAAACTCTCTGTCCGACGTAGTAGCACAAGCGTCTCAACCTGCAGGCGATATTTGGAGATTGGATATAACAGAGTATTTAGAAGAAAATGAAGCTGGCTTAAACCCGGCAAAACTTCTTACGTCAAGATCCCTTCTAGCCTATCCTGACGAAGTCCAAGACAAAGTTTTTGGCTATTTATTACAATGGCTTGAGAGTGCAAAAGTTTCTGCAATCGTCTTTGATGGCGACCTTAAGACTACAATCAACAGCACACTCTTTTTAAATGCTTTAGCAAAAGCTGGCGAAAAATATCACGAGAAGCATAAAAAAGGCGCCAAAATAAGCCTAAAGTTATGCGCTGCTAACATTGTCGATGCTGACTCGCAGGTAATCTCTGATATGCTCCGTAAGCAAACAATTGCCAAAAGCCTTGATCTAAAAAACAACAAGCTAACAGCTTGCGGTCTAAAAGAAATTGCAAAAGCCTTAAATAGTTATGCCCATGAGCTTTCGAGCTTCAATATCCAAGGAAATCCGATAGGCAAGGAGGGCCTTGAGATATTAAGAGGTGTCAGAAAATTTGCTCAAGATAAGAGCACAAAGATCGTAAATGGCAACGTCGTAAAGGCAAGGCCCCTCTCCATCTTTCAGTAATCTAAACGCCTTTACAAGACAATTGCAGAAATCTCCAGCACTCCATTCGGGAGTGCTGGAGATTTCTGCAATTGTCTCTTATGCACGCAAACTTTTCGCTTTGTTTTTTTAAATATTTTTATTAGTGTAAAAAACAGTATTTAAAAAGGCATATTTATGGCTGAGCAAACAAAAGAAAGAGAGCGGCTTTTATCCTATCACAACCGTGAAAGTAATTGGAAAGAATGGGGCCCTTATGTCAGTGAGCGTGCCTGGGGAACGGTAAGAGAAGATTATAGTGCCAATGGTGATGCCTGGAGCTTTTTTCCGCATGATCATGCAAAAGCCAAAGCCTATCGCTGGAATGAAGATGGCATCGCCGGCATCTCCGATAGGCACCAATACTTATGCTTTGCAGTCGGACTTTGGAATGGCAAAGACCCCATTTTAAAAGAGAGGATGTTCGGCCTTGGCTCACATGAAGGCAATCATGGTGAAGATGTCAAAGAGTACTACTTCTACCTCGATAATACGCCAGCTCACAGCTACCAGAAAATGCTCTATAAGTATCCTCAAAACGAGTTTCCCTATGAGATGCTACTCAAGGAAAATAAAAAAAGAGGCTTTTTTGACCCTGAATTTGAGCTTTTAGACACCAAAATTTTTGACAATGATGAGTATTTTGATGTCTTTATTGAATATGCAAAGGCAAGTGAGACTGACATTTTAGTCAAAATATCACTTCATAACCGATCAAACAAAGAGGCAAACTGCACTGTTCTTCCAACCCTCTGGTTCAGAAATACCTGGAGCTGGGGCTACCCTCAAGGCCCTATGGGGGATGTGCCGACAATGCCAAAGCTCTATGAAAAAGAGGCTGGCGTTATAGCGGCAGAACATCCTGTACTCGGCAACTACTTTCTTTATAGCGAAAAGAAAAGTACATCTATCTTTACTGAAAACAATACCAATACGATGCATCTTTATAATGTACAAAATAAAACTCCCTACGTAAAAGATGCCTTTCATCGTTATGTGATTCATAAAGAGATGAGCGCTGTAAACCCCAAAAAAGAGGGAACAAAAGCTGCATTCGTTGAATCGGTTTCAGTACCCGCTCACGGTTCTCTCGAGCTTAACTTTAGGCTATCTAATCAAAAAGTTGCTCCTTTTCAAAATTTTGAGCCTCTTTTTCTGGAAAGCAAAAAAATCGCTGATGAATTCTATGAAGGTTTATTTCAAAAAAATATGAACGAAAATGAAAAGCTAGTGCTCAGGCAAGCTTTTGCAAGCCTTTTATGGACAAAGCAGCTTTACTATTTTGATGTTGACCAGTGGCTAAATGGCGACCCTCATGGCCCAAAACCTCCTGAAAGTAGAAAAAAAATCCGCAACTTTGGCTGGGAGCATCTTGTAAATTTTGATGTTATTTCCATGCCTGATAAGTGGGAGTATCCCTGGTATGCCTCATGGGATCTTTGCTTTCATGCCCTTGCACTTGCTTTTGTAGATAGCGACTTCGCCAAGAGGCAAATTACCTTAATGACACGCGAATGGTACATGCATCCAAACGGTCAGCTTCCAGCCTATGAGTGGAATTTTAGCGATGTAAATCCTCCCGTGCTTGCCTGGGCAGCTTTAAGAACCTACCAAATAGATGCTGATTGCTCTGGAAAAAAAGATCGAGCTTTTATAGAGGGTATTTTCCACAAACTCTTGTTGAACTTCACCTGGTGGATCAATCAAAAAGATGCAGAGGGCCGAAATGTTTTTCAAGGCGGCTTTTTAGGTCTTGATAACATTTCAGTATTCGACCGCAGCAAGCCCCTTCCAACTGGAGGCCATATCGATCAGTCTGACGCTACAGCTTGGATGGCTTTTTACTGTGTAATGATGATGAAAATTTCATTAGAGCTTGCTCAAGATGAGCCTGTCTATCAAGACACAGCGTCTAAATTTTTTGAACATTTTCAGCGCATTTCTGGAGCCATGGCGGATTATAGAAAAGAGGGACGTGGACTTTGGAATGAAGAAGATGGCTTTTTCTACGATGTACTGCGCTTGCCAGATGGGAGTACAAAACCTTTAAAAGTTCGTTCCATCGTTGGCCTTTTACCATTACTATCCATAGAGACCCTTGAACCAGAAATTTTTAAAAAAGCACCGGTTTTTGAAAGAAGACTTGAATGGTTTACAAGTAGATTTCCGCAACTTTCTTGCAATATGGCTTGCACTCATACCCCAGGAACTGGAAAAAAAAGACAAATGGCCATATTAACAAAAGATCGCATTATCAGAGTTTTGCACTACCTTTTCGACTCAAACGAATTCCTTTCAGATTTTGGTATTCGCTCGCTTTCAAAATTTCACAAAGACCATCCCTATACCTTTTCAGCTGGCGGCATGGACTATTCAATCAATTATGAGCCAGCAGAATCCGAAAGCGGGCTTTTTGGAGGCAACTCCAACTGGCGCGGGCCTATTTGGATGCCGATTAATGTCCTTATTGTTGGAGCATTAGAGCGCATCTACTCCTACTATGGCGATACATTGCAAGTCGATTTTCCTACAGGCTCAAATAACAAAATGAATCTAAAAGATATTGCAAATGAACTTTCCAAAAGAATTTGCTCTATTTATTTTTCAAGTGATCAAGGAAAAAGGCCAGTGCATGGCCAATACGAGAAGTTTCAAACAGATCCCCATTGGAAAGACTACTTACTTTTCCATGAGTACTTTCATGGCGACACAGGCGCCGGCCTTGGCGCATCCCACCAAACCGGCTGGACATCAACTCTTATCAACTTGCTACTTAGGTAGCGGTTTATATTCGGGCGTATAGACGTTTTTTTGAATAAGGTCATGAATAGATTTAGGTTTATCTACGCGTGCAAGTTTTTTATCAAAAATGACTTTAGCAACTCTCTCTGCAGCCCTTAATTCTGTTGCCAGAATGTCTTTTTGTGAAGGGAAAAGCTGGCCTCTTTGAAGCTCAGCATCTGATACCTCATCTGCAATTGCTTTCGCAGCTTCAATAAATAGATCATCTGTCACTCTTTTGGCCTCCGTTGCCAAAACTGCCATTCCAATTACAGGAAAGATGTAAAAGTTATTAGCTTGGCCGGGATGAAACGTTTGTCCATTTAGATCAACAGGCTGAAATTGAACGCCTGCTGCATAAATTGCACGCCCTTGAGACCACTCATAGGCTTGCTTGGGCGTACATTCGGCATGCTCTGTCGGATTAGATAGAGCAAAAATGATTGGCCTCTTCGTTATACTTGAGAGCGTTTTTACAACTTCTTGCGTAAATGCCCCTCCAACAGTGCTTACACCAATAATCGTTGTCGGTTTAAACTGTTTGATTGCATCGACAAAGTTTTTAGTTGGCTGAAGCGCGTGTGCATAGGGCTTTTGAAAATCTACAAGATCTTTTCTCGTTGATTCAATAAGTCCATTTACATCAAAGAGAGCAATTTTTTCTTCCGCTTCTTTTTGCGAAAGGCCCTCTTGCATCATTACAGAGACAATTAAATTGGCAATTCCGATGCCTGCAGAGCCTGCTCCTAAAAATAAAATGCGCTGCTGACTAAGCTTTTCTTTCTTAATTTTCATCGCATTAAAAAGGCCTGTGAGGGTAATTGCAGCAGTCCCCTGAATGTCGTCATTATAACAAGAGACTTTATCTCTATAGCGTTTTAACAAGTTAATTGCATCAACACCTGTCCAGTCTTCAAAATGAATACAGCATTTAGGAAACAGCTCCTGTACAGCTTCTACAAATTCATCAACAAACTCATAAAGCTCATTTTGTTTTGGCCGAGCTTGACGAAGTCCTAAATACATGGGATCATGAAGGAGCTGTTCATTGTTCGTTCCCGCATCGAGGTAAAGCGGCAGCAAATATTGAGGAGGAACAGCAGCGGCGGCTGTATAGAGCTGCAATTTGCCAATAGGAATGCCCATGCCATTTGCGCCAAGATCTCCTAATCCCAAGATCCTTCCGCCGTCAGTAACACAGATAAAACGCACATCTTTTTCAGGCCAGTTTTTTAAAACCTCTTTTACGCGTCCTTTATGTTCAATAGAAAGATACATCCCCTTAGGCTGACGAAAACTGACATCAAATTTAAGGCATGCCTCCCCTATCGTTGGGTCATAGACGATGGGCAAAAAGTAGGCAGGATCAGACATAATTGTTTTGTAAAAAAGCGTTTCATTATGATCTAAGAGGTTCATGAGATAGATGTAGCGTTCATAATCGCTATTTTTGAAACTGAGCTGTTTGATAACTCTAAACATCTGCTCATCTATTGATTCTGTTTTATCAGGAACAAGCCCCACCAAACCGAGCTGTTCTTTTTCCTGTTTTGAAAATCCTGTCGACTTATTTAAGGTTGGATTTTCTAACACAGTTATTCCATTCAGTTTTGGCATAAACACCTCTTCTTTTATTTCTTTAGGGGATGACACATTTTTAAGGGCTGAACTAGCTTGTCGTACTCTTCAGCTTTTAGATAACCTAACTTTAAGGCTGCCTCTTTCAGCTTTAGGTCATGGTCAAAAGCATAGTGTGCGATTTGAGATGCTTTGTCATACCCAATGACTGGGCTTAAAGCAGTTACAAGCATAAGTGAATTGTCGAGATCATTTTTGATGCGTTTTAAATTTGGCTTCATGTGCTTCACTAAAAATTCATCAAAGTTAGCTGAGCTATCGTTCAAGATTCTGATTGAGTGAAGTATGTTATAAATAATCAAGGGTTTGTAGACATTCATCTCTAAATATCCGCTTGCACCTCCAAAAGATACTGCCGCATCATTTCCCATAACTTGAACGGCGCACATGGCCAGAGCTTCACATTGTGTCGGATTCACTTTTCCAGGCATGATGGACGATCCTGGCTCATTAGCAGGAATAATGAGTTCAAAAATTCCTGAGCGCGGCCCGCAAGAAAGAAGCCTGATATCATTTGCAATTTTATAAAGAGTGACGGCTAGAGTTTTTAATGTACCGCTCAACTGCACAAGAGCATTATGGGCACCCTGTACGGCAAACTTATTTTTGGCAGTTTTGAAAGGAAGCTTTGTAAGACGACTAATCTCCAAAGCTGCCTTTTTATCAAAACCATAGATTGTATTAAGTCCTGTCCCTACAGCAGTTCCACCTAAGGCAAGCTCGTATACATGCTTGAGAGCAAATTCCAGGTTGTTAAGATCGCTATCCAGCATATCGACATAGCCTGAAAATTCCTGCCCTAATGTAAGAGGGGTTGCATCTTGAAGATGGGTCCTTCCTAATTTTACAATTTTGTTCCAGCGTTTGGCTTTTTCATTTAAGCTATCTCGAAGCTTTTTAAGGGTTGGTATAAGCTCTTTTTTAACCGCACAGGCAGCCGCTATGTTCATAGCAGTTGGGAAGGTGTCATTTGATGACTGGGACATGTTGACATCATCGTTTGGATGAACAGGTTTTTTACTGCCCAAAGGATGCTTTGTCATCTGAGAAATTCGGTTCGCGATAACTTCATTTACATTCATGTTAAACTGCGTACCGCTTCCTGTCATCCAGACATGCAGTGGAAACTCTGCATTATGCTTTTCTTGAAAGATCTCATCACATACGCTAACAATCAGATCTTTTTTTGCCTTAGAAAGCCTGCCTTGCTTGTGATTAACTATGGCTGCTGCCTTTTTTATAATGGCATAAGAAAAGAGCATCTCTTTTGGAATAAGGTCGCGGCCTATTGAAAAATGGTGTAAAGAGCGCTCTGTTTGGGCTCCCCATAAAGAATCCTTTGGCACCTTTACATCGCCAAGGCTGTCGCTTTCTATCCGAAATTTTTTCATAATTTTATAGTTACTTTTTTAATATTACCTATACCCGCACTCATTTCGTCTGTCAAATATTTTTTAGAAAACAATTGACATTTAGCATATAATTTGTGATTTAAGCGTTATAAAAGGAGACAAAAATGGCCGCTATAAAACATGACGAATCCCCTTATATTGAACCAATTCGAGGCAAAAAAGGAGCTCGAATCATTGGACCATCTAACCCGCAGCGCGAAGCTGAAAGCCGAGATCGCGTGCTGCCGCCTCCAACCGATCATGGATCATTGCCAAATCTCAAATGGTCTTTTTGCGACAGCCACAACCGCGTTTTAGAGGGCGGCTGGGCAAGGCAGACTACAGTTCAAGAGATCCCGACAGCAACAACACTTGCTGGTGTCAACATGCGGCTTACAGCAGGCGGCATAAGAGAGATGCACTGGCATAAAGAGAATGAATGGGCTTTTATGCTCAAAGGATCTGCGCGAGTTACTTCTGTAGACCAAAACCTTTGCACCTATCAAGACGAGGTTTCAGAGGGTGAGGGCTGGTTTTTTCCAAGCGGCATCCCCCATTCAATTCAGGGATTAGGGCCAGATGGCTGTGAATTTCTGCTTGTTTTTGACGATGGCCATTTCGATGAGAACGAGACATTTTTGCTCTGCGATTGGCTGTCACGCACTCCAAAAGAAATTCTGGCCAAAAACTTTAATGTACCTGTAAGTGCCTTTGCAAATATCCCAAAGGAAGAGCGTTATATTTTTCAGGGAAAAATACCAGGCCCGCTCGCGAAAGATAAAGTTAAGGGATTAGGTCCTGTTCCTCTGACCTTTACCCATCGGCTGATTCAAATGGATCCATTGAGCATGAAGTATGGCACTGCCCGCATTTTGGACGCTACAAACTTTCCAATTTCTAAAACAATTGCAGCAGCACTCGTAGAGGTTGAGCCCGGCGGACTAAGAGAGCTTCATTGGCATCCAAATGCCGATGAATGGCAGTACTATATCTCAGGCGAAGCACGCATGACTGTGTTTGCTTCAAGCGGACGGGCGCAAACGTTTGACTTTCAAGCAGGAGATGTTGGCTCGATCCCCAAATCGATGCCTCATTATGTCGAAAATACAGGCAGCACAACTCTTCGCTTCCTTGAAATGTTCAGAAGCCCAAAATTTGAAGATGTGCCTCTTGCCCAATGGCTTAAATTTACCCCGCACGAACTTGTAAAAGCCCATCTAAACATCGATGAGGCAGTCCTTGCCAAAGTTCCTAACCATAAAATGCCAATCGTTGGTCCATAAGTGGAGAAGCTATGAACAAAAAATTAAAGATGAGCTGTTTTTTAAGTGCCTTATGCTTTTTACTGCCAGTAAATGCGTACACGAGTCAAAAAAATAAAGTCACAGCATCCATAAATGTAGGCGTAAATCCTGATAGCGTTGTGATTACCCCGAATAGCCGCTTTGCCTATGTTCCTAACAACAACAATTATGGTATTACGAATCAGGATTCAGTAAGCGTTCTCGATCTCAAAAAGAAAATCCTTATAAAAACAATTCATGATAAAAGCTTTGTAGAACCTTTTAGAGCAGCCTGCAGCCCTAATGGCAAAAGAGTATATATAGCCAATAGCAATGGCACAACTCTTTCGATCATCAAAACAAAAACGAACAAAGTTATCGGCACAATTGATGGCTTTGATGGGCCATCAGGTATAGTCATAACGCCAGATGGAAAATTTGGCTATGTCAATAATTATGGACATCCAGGCGGTGCTGGCGGCGGCCATGGAACAACAGTAAGCGTTGTAAATTTAAAAACAAAAAAGATTATTAAAGAAATTACAGTTGGACTTGCACCAGCTGCCCTTGCCATGTCTCCTGATGGCAAGTTTGTATATGTGATTAATTATGTAGATGGTAACGAAGGTACTGGAGAGATGGCTGTCATCAAAACAAAAACAAATAAGGTCATCAGCACAATCGCCGGATTTTTCGGACCATTTGACGTCACCGTAAAGCCGAACGGTAAAGTTGTCTATGTAACCAATTTTGGCAGCAATGATTTTAATCCAATTGGCACAACTCTCAGTGTTGTCAAAGTACATCCAAAACCAAGAATTGTGAAAACCATTAATCTCGGAATTCAGCCATCTGGAGCTACAGCTACACCAAATGGCCGTTTTGTCTATGCGACAAATTATAACACACTCTACGCTAATCCACAAAAATTCCTGAATCTCACTGCAGGTGACGGAATTGTGAATATTATTGATGCCCATACAAACAAGGTAATCCCTCCAACAATTGCAGTTGGACGCTCCCCTAACCAAATTAAGGTTGCTCCAAATGGCAAATTTGCACTCGTAACCAACTTCACATCAGGCACAGTCGATTACATCCCCCTCCAAGATTAAAAACCCTCGAAAATGCTCTCTCCCGTAGGGAGAGATGGAACTTAGCCCAATGCTGTCAAAATAAGAAG
>Ga0207055_1012_pt1 | contig 63152 bp, 58 predicted proteins | sample Alteio_BWMinCont_57_FD_153293 | JGI IMG/M metagenome (GOLD analysis project Ga0207055, IMG submission 153293) | Enriched cells from forest soil in Barre Woods Harvard Forest LTER site, Petersham, Massachusetts, United States -... | ecosystem: Environmental > Terrestrial > Soil > Temperate forest >...
GCTTTGTTAAGCATTGACTTGTCAATGCTTCCTGAATGGACTTTTGTTTGCACAAACTCTCGCATCTGGCTGCGACAAGTCGCAGCCTACCAAAGCGGTGACAAGTCACCGCACTCCAAATCCTTCGGCAGCTTGAACCCACTTTACAAATAGCCCAAAACGCTTTGCGCGTGAAATGTCCAAACTCGAGCAACGGACTTTAGTCCGTTGCAGCCTAACAAACTCTTTGCAAAGAGTTGTTTTGCAAAAAGATCGTCCAAAGCGCAGGCTGAAGCCTACGCAAACGAGCGCAGACTAAAGTCTACGCTACAATGCGTTGTTATAATCCGTAGATGCAAAGATTAGTCGAGGTCGAAGCTGGATGGTGCCATTGGCCACTCATCTGGTTTGTAGGCTAAGCTAAAGTCCTCTTTTTCATCTTTGCCGTCAGCTGGTTTTGCTTGAGTTATGATTTCATTACCGTTCATAACTACTCGGCTTGCCGGATATTTTTCTTTATAGGCTGTGAGAAAGTCTAAAGCTTGTCCCTTAAATATTGTAAGGCAAGGGTCAAATTTAAATGTTTGAAGCTCTCTTAGCCCTTCAAATTCATTATATGCTGGCCTGCACAACCCTCCAGTAGTCATGTCAATTAAATAGAGTCTTTGTAACTTTTCAAGAGATAAGATTGACCGAGCCTGCACTCCCAAAAACTCTCTATGAAAACCAATTGCAAGCTCTGTAAGATTTGTTAGGCTTGAGAGGTTATCAAAGGCTTGCCCATTGATATGAGGTACGCATAGCGACTCTAAGCTAGGAAAGATTTGGGTTATTTTTTCAAAAGTCTCTCTATTGATAGGTGTACTTAACAAACTTAATTTTCTTAATCCAGTCAGTCGTTTTAAAAGCTCAACTGACTGCGGATTTATTTGGAAATTCCAAAGAGTAAGCTCGCGGAGATCTTTAAGCGTCCCGATAAGCTCGCACGCTTCTTCTGCTTCAACAAGACTATGATTAAATCCAATGTTTAAAACTTGAAGATTTGGCTTGCTTTGAACAATTTGTCTAAGGCTACTTATCGTAAATGCAAGAGTTGCTGGAACTCTATTCGCTTGCAGCCTCCCGATTTCGCCCTGAATAGCGGAGGGCGTTAGGAAAAAGGTTTTATCCATCGTAATAGATGAATCAGCATCAAAGAGCCTGCTGAAATGAGAATAATTCAGTGTGTGCAGCTCTGTAATTTGGGGAGCCTCACTTAAGCAGGATAGCTTGCTGAGATTGCAGCCCATAATATCAAGGCTTTTTAGCTGTGGGAACTGAGCTATTTTGGCAGTAACACTCTCATCAAGGCATAGTGGAGGCTGATCAGGGCAAAAGGCAAGTGCGAGGCGGGAAAGTGATTTAAAGCAGGATGAGGGGAGCGCTTCTGTTCTAAAAGCAGCCGGTGGCAAGCGAATGTCTCGAATTTGTGCTTTAAGGGCATCTTCGGCATACCTCATAAAGGTGTTATCGAGAGTGATTCGCAAATAAACATTTTGCAGTGTTGTTATGCGTGCAACTTGGAGATAGGGTGAAACAATATCAGATAAATGACCGCAAGTTTGTGCAAGTGCATGAAGCTCTTTTCCATGAAAAATCAAGGTTTTATCATCTCTGATTTCACGCGGCGCAAAAAGAAAACTTACAATATAGCGTATAAGATCGTTCGATACTTTTGTTTGAAATTTTCCTGCAGTGGCTGGCAGAGGGGTTCTTTGATAAACCTTTGCAGCTACAGCTTTATCTGGTTCACCTGTCTTTTGTTTTTTTTTCGCCGGTTCTTGATATTTTTCATCCCAATTGACGCTCTGAGTACCACTATTATGAATTGAAGACATAAGTATATCCTATTTTTAATAAAAAAATAATTATTACAAAAAATGCCTTTTTTGTCAATATAAGATTAACTGGAGTTAAGCATGCGTGCGATGGTATTGGAGGAAGCCCGAAAGCCCTTGGTTTTACGCGAAGTGCCACGTCCAGAGCCAGAGACATTTGAAGTATTAATTAAAGTTAAAACGTGTGCGGTATGCCGTACCGATCTTCATATTGTCGATGGTGAACTCCCACATCCGAAATTACCACTTATCTTAGGCCACCAAGTTGTTGGCATAATCGAAAAAGTTGGCAAAAGCGTTACGAAACATACAGTCGGTTCTCGAGTGGGGCTTCCCTGGCTGGGGCATACGTGTCAGGCGTGCGAATTTTGCACCTCAGGAAGAGAAAATCTCTGCGATTTTCCTGTTTTTACAGGCTATTTTAAAAATGGCGGTTATGCCGAGTACTGTACTGCCCACGAAGATTTTTTACTCACTCTGCCAGAAGCTTATGACGATATCCATGCAGCGCCGCTTCTTTGTGCTGGCCTTATTGGATATAGAGCTTTCAGGCTCACTCTGCCGAATAAAACGATCGGTTTTTACGGTTTTGGCTCATCAGCCCATATTTTGCTGCAGGTGGCAAACGCTTTGGGCCATGAAGTCTATGTCTTTACACGCCCTGGCGACAAAGAAAAGCAGCAGGAAGCTCTACGGCTTGGAGCTAAATGGGCAGGAGGGTCAGATGAGCTTCCTCCAGTTGCCTTGGATTCTGCCCTTATTTTTGCTGCAGTTGGTGCCCTCTATCCACAAGCTTTAAAAGCTATCAAAAAGGGGGCAAAAGTTATAAGTGCGGGGATTCATATGAGCGATATACCCTCGTTTTCCTATGATCTTCTCTGGGAAGAGCGTTCTATGACATCTGTTGCCAACTTAACAAGGCAAGATGGCCATGACTTTATGCAACTTGTTCAAAAAATTCCTCTAAAGGTGCTCGCCCAAACATTTAAGCTCGAAGAGGCAAATCAGGCACTTAATGCTGTCCGGCAGGGTAAAATCGAAGGTTCTGCCGTCTTAATTATTTAGGTTATTAAAAAATTTGCTTTATAAATCTTTATATGATATTAAAAATTTAAATATACATATAAGGTTGTAATGAAGCTCCTGGTCAATGGCATTGAGCTCTATTATGAGCTACATGGTAAAGGAAAACCACTTGTTCTCATCGGAGGCTTTACTTCCGATGTAAGTTTATGGAGAACAGTTTTACACACTCTTTCATCTCATTATCAAGTGCTTGTCTTTGACAATCGCGGCTCAGGACAAAGTAGCTCGCCAGATGAGCCTTATAAAATTGAAGATATGGCACAAGATGTCATCTCTCTCATACTTGAGCTCAAGCTTGAAAAACCTCATATTCTTGGCCATTCGATGGGAGGAGCTATCGCCCAAACAATTGCGCATAGGCATGGCGATCTTATCGATAAGCTTATCATTTGTAATTCAATGATTCGATTAGGTTTTGCCTCAAGACTCATGAAAAACAGGATGATCGAGCGCAGGAGGGCAAACACAGATCCAATGGAGATCATTGAAACAAAATTGCCGTGGATCTTTTCTAAAGACTTTCTTCAAGATAAAGCGCGTGTTGAAGAGCTTACAAGTTTTGAACTTATGCATCCCTATTCACAATCTTTTGTAGGCTTTAAACGACAGCTCGATGCCCTTTTTGATTTTGATTCACGAAAGTGGCATCACCAAATTCCGCATCAAACTTTGGTGATCGGTTCAGAAGAGGATGCTATTTGCTTACAGGATACCACAACACTTGGCAAAAACATCCCTAACGCCCAGTTTGTAAATTTTCCAAAAGTAGGGCATGCCCCGCATTTAGAAAAACCGCATGAATTCAAACATGCTGTCTGCGAGTTTTTAAGGTAAAGGTAACTGCTCATCAACGTGTTTACAAATAAGATTCACTTTAACTACACATTGTAGCTTAGACTTTAGAGGCAGTTGCAAAAATCCAGAGCTTATAATCCCGGCAGGGATTAAGGTGTCCAGCCCAGGGTAGCTTTGCTACCCTGGGAACCATGTGCAACCGAAATTGCTGCCCCGGCAGGGGCAGAGCTCTGCTGCTCCCGCAGCAGATATTGCATTACGCATTCATTACCCAGGGTAGCAAGCTACCCTGGGCTGGGCACCAAAATCCCTACCGGGATTAATTTTTGGATTTTTGCAACTGCCTCTAAAGTCTAAGCTACAGTGTGAGTGGTCAGTTCTTCGGTGACTTTAGGAATTTCGGATATTAAATAGTAGCCAATTCCAGCCCAAAGGAAGTATTCTTTGTCCGGGCATTGAACGACCATGTTAGGTTTGTCCTTCCAAAAATCCAAGAGCCTTTGTGAAAGCCAGCGAAACGTGGCTTTCTCGCTGTCGTTTAATTTCTGAAAGTATGTCTTTGCAATTTCTGAGTTAAAATAAATAAGCAAGGAAGAGTTAGTTGCGATATTTCTAACGTTCTTACGAACTATATCGCTTAACTGAAGGGCCATTTTTGAAAAAATGCGATCTTCAGGACTTTTCCAGTTTGGTTTCACAATTGCATCTTTTGCAACTGCATCAGCTGGTTTGTCATCATCATAATCATCTGAATTAGTATTAAGTGCTGGAGGGCGTCTCTCAACTGTCAAACTCATAAATTGCCTCTTATAACTAGGCTATAAAGTATACCCAAAGTCGTTTATGAAAGACAACAATTTTGTTTTTTTAGAGAAATGTTGACAAGAACTAGTGTAAATTCATATTTTTTTCTTTGCATCAAATTTTATTTTTTTTTGAGATGCAAAAGTTACCTTCGAAAAAACAGGAGTTCATTATGAAATTAAAACTACTAGGCTTAGGACTTGGCATGGCACTTGGCATGGCAGCAGTATCGTCTTCACTTGTTGCCAAAGATGCAAAAGTGCTTTCTCCAAAAAAGACAAAAATAGCGCTCATAAAAAAAGAAAAATCTGAAACTTCTCAGCTTACCTTTTTCGGTGCATCTGACCTATCACCTATTGCTCTCCCAGGCGCGGGGCCCTTTATTCCTTTAACATTTACCGAGTTTCAATTTTTTCAGGGGAAAGGCATTGTACCAGATTCAACGGGATCTGTGTTTACCTTAACTCCAGGAACATACTACATTGCCTTTACAGGAACTTTTGAAGTAACTGAGCCGACAAGCGGCGATGTTGGTGCCAGTTTCGATATTGGATTACAACTTGGGGCAAATCCTCCAATATTCGTAAATACCGATTCAGGCGAAAATAACGCTAGTGGTTTTGATTCATTTAACACTAGCTGCATCTCTAAAGTGATTCAGGTAACTACGCCAACAACTCTTTCGATTGTTGCAAGTGATATAACAGGAGGAACAGAAGTTACTGTGACAACGCGGTCAATCACGATTGAAAAATTTGAGTAGTTTAACCTGATTTTAAAAAAAAACTTAAAGGAATTTTCTATGAAATTCAAATTTTCGACCTTAGTCTTCAGTCTGGCAAATTTAGCTTTGACAAGTTTAGCTTTGATAAGTTTAACATCTACAAATTTACATGCTAAAAACGTAAAACTCTTAAGCAAAGATCCAGTAATAAAGAGTTTTTTTAGCGCAGCTGATAATACTGCTCAAACCATTACAGGACCTATAAGCTCATGCTCAACGGCACTCTTACCGCCGTTTATCTCCTTAACATTTAAGCAGCACCGGCATCAACGAGGTCGTGCGATAAAGTCAAATGGTTATCAGTTTCACCTGAAAAAAGGCACCTATCTTGTTTCCTTTACAGGAACGTTTACAGTAGGTGCCGGCGAGGGAGGTGGAGCTGCATCTACAAACTTTGATATTGCTTTGCAACTCGGTCCTAAGTTTATCTTTGCTAATACGAACTCGCAGGATACTTTTATTGATACCGCAGGTCTAGTATCGTTTACTAAAATAATCAAGGTAGATGAAGAGCATCAGAATCTTTCTGTTGTTGTAAGAACTACAACGCCTTTCAATTTTACAAAAGCAACTACACGTTCAATTACCATTGAAAAACTTACGTAAAAGAGACCTCTCTCTAACATAAAATCAGGAGTTTATATATGAAGTTCAATTTTTTAGCCCTCGCGCTAAGTATTCTCACATTATCTAGTGTGCATGTTGAAGCTAAGAGTGTAAAAGGTCTTTCCCCAAAGAAAGCCAAAATTTTATCGAGTAAAGAAAAATCAAAAAAATCGCATGTTAAATTTTTTGGTGCTGAGGATACATCACCCATTACGCTGGATGGTCCCGCAACTACCTACACGCAGCTTACCTTTACTCAAGACAAGTTATCTAATGGTACAAGTATCACGCCTGATGCAGCTGGTTCTCAGTTTCTGCTCCAAAAAGGAACCTATAAAATCTCAGTTACCGCGACTTTTCAAAGTACACTCCACACCTCATTTCTAAATTTTGCATTACAGCTTGGACCAAACACAATTTTTGTAAATACAGATTCGCAGGAAAGTTTTGATGATGAGGAATTTAGTATCAGCTCCATCTACAAAGTGATCGAAGTAGATAAGCCGACCAAGCTGTCGATTCTTGCAAGAAATACAGCCGGATCATCATCAGCAGTTCTCACAACCCGTTCCATTGTCATACAAAAATTGTAACGACGTACGTTAAGACTTTAGAGGATTTTCATCCTAACAAAAAATTTAACTCTCACTTTATGAGGGTTAAATTTTTTTGTTTAAAAGAAATATTGACAAGAACTGTAGTGAATTCATATTTTTCTTTTGCGTCAAAATTCAATTTTTAATGAGATGCAAAAGCAAACTTAAAAATGTTCCCATGTGGATCTTTGAGGCGCTTTTTTAAGTAGCTATAAAGTTGTTTATCGAAAAAACAGGAGTTCCTTATGAAATTAAAACTACTAGCTCTGGCACTTGGCATGGCAGCATTATCATCTTTACTTCATGCCAAAGATGCAAAAGCGCTTTTTAGCAAAGAGAAGTCAGAAACTTCTCAGCTTACCTTTTTCAGCGCATCTGACACCTCTCCGATTACACTAGAAGGCGGGGGACCCTTTACTCCCTTAACATTTACCCAGTTTCAGTTTTCTAATGGAAAAGGCATCACTCCAGATTTAACAGGATCTATTTTTTTACTTAAGCCTGGAACGTACTACATTACCTTTTCAGGGACATTTGAAGTAACTCAACCAATTTCTGCTGATGATGGCATTGGCGCAAGTTACAATGTTGCTTTTCAGCTTGGAGAGAACAGTCCAATTTTCATCAATACCGATGGTGGTGAAAATAGCGCGAGTGGTTTTAACTCATTTAATATGAGCTCTGTCTCAAAAGTTATTCAAGTAACAGCTCCTACAACTTTTTCGATTGTGGCACAAGATATAACAGTATTAGATCCAAATACAGCTGTCACTGTGACAACACGCTCAATTACAATTGAAAGATTTGAGTAGTTTTTACTGACTTAAAACAACAATTTAAAGGAAATTTTATATGAAGTTCAAATTTTCAACATTTTTTTCAACCTTTGCCATAAGTCTTGCAACTTTAGCCTTTGGCGATGTTCATGCCAAAAATGCTCACGCAAAAAATGCAAAACTCATCGCTAAAGATCCAGTAATTAAGAGCTTTTTTAGTGCTGCAGATAATGCTCCGCAAACGTTTACAGGACCGGAAAGCCCCACTTCGCCTCTCCCATCTTTTGCTCCTCTCACTTTTACTAAACATGTATACCATCGAGGCCATGCCATTGAGTCTCATAAAGACAAGTTTCGCTTGAAAAAGGGGGTCTACCTGATTTCGTTTGCCGGAACGTTTACTGGTTCGATCACAGATTCAGCTGAGATCTTTGATATTGCCCTGCAACTAGGTTCTGATGTCATCTTTATCAATACTGATTCTGCGGATTTTATAAACCCAGCGATGTCATCTTTTACAAAAACTATAAGGGTCGAGGATGGGCAAAAAGATCTTTCTATTGTTGTAAGAACCCAAACGCCACTTTCAACTGTGACAGCATCTACTCGCTCAATTACCATCGAACAACTTAAGTAAAAAGCCCTCGCTTTTAACAAAAAATCAGGAGTTTATCTATGAAATTCAAGTTTTTAGCCATCGGACTAAGTATGCTGGCATTATCAAGTGCTCATGTTGAAGCTAAAAGTGCAAAGGATGCCTCTCTACAAAACCCAAAAATTCTTTTAAGCAAAGACAAAGCGAAGATCACCTTTTTGGGCGCAGAGGATACATCGTCTATAACGCTTCCAACTAGTTATATACGCCTTCCCTTTACCCAAGATCAATTATCAAACGGAAAGTCCATTACACCTGATATCGCAGGTTCTCAGTTTCTGCTTCAAAAAGGCAGCTATAAAATTTCATTTACGGGAACCTTTCAGAATACCACCGAAGATAATAACTACGTTTATTATACTATTGCTCTGCAGGTAGGACCTAACATTATTTTTGTAAATACAGATAACCAGGAAAATTATGAGGGCGACGATTTTAACATCAGCTCCTTCTATAAAGTTATAGAAGTTGATAAGCCTACTTATCTTTCGATTCTTGCAAAAAATTCAACGCCGAGCACATTTCCTTCCGCATCTGCAGCTATCACAACCCGTTCCATTGTTATTCAAAAACTGTAGAAAACCTTTTGCGGTGACGATCCGTCACCGCAATGATTGATTATCGCCTGTCAGTTTAAGAGAAATATTGACAAGAACGTAGTAAATTCATATTTTTCTTTTGCATCAAAATTCAATTTTTAATGAGATGCAAAAGCAAACTTAAAAATGCTCCTAAAAAAACGTTCCTATATAGATCTTTGAGGCGCTTTTTTAAGTAGCTAAAAAGTTACTTATCGAAAAAACAGGAGTTCCTTATGAAATTAAAACTAATCGCTCTGGCACTTGGCGTGGCAGCATTATCATCTTCACTTCATGCCAAAGATGCAAAAGTGCTTTCTCCAAAAAAGACAAAAAAAGCGCTTATAAAAAAAGAAAAATCAGAATCTTCCCACCTTACCTTTTTCGGCGCATCTGACGTATCTCCAATAACTCTCACAGGCGGGGGACCCTTTACTCCTTTAACATTTACCCAGTTTCAATTTTCACATGGAAAAGGCATTATACCAGATTCAACGGGATCTGTCTTTACCTTAACTCCAGGTATCTATTCCGTTACCTTTTCGGGGACGTTTCAAGTCACTCAGCCAACAGTCAGTGATGTTGGTGTGAATTACGATATTGCTTTGCAACTTGGAGCAAATCCTCCCATTTTCGTAAATACCGACTCAGGACGAAATCAGTCGAGTGGCTTTAACGCATTTGATCTTAGCGTTATCTCGAAAGTTATTCAGGTAACATCGCCAACGACTCTTTCGATTGTGGCAAGTGATACATCAGCTGCTAGCACTGCTGTAACAGTTACAACACGTTCAATTATAATTGAAAAATTTGAGTAGGTGAACGCTAACTTATTACAAATTAACTTAAAGGAAATTTTTTATGAAATTCAAATTCTCGGCTCTAGCCTTCAGTTTAGCAAGTTTAGCTATCGCAAACTTTGCAACAGATTTACCCGCTAAGACAGCACAACTCTTAAGCAAAGACCCAGTAATTAAGAGCTTTTTTAGCGCATCAGATAGTGCTGCGCAGATATTTACAGGGCCGTCAACCTCAACTTCACCTCTGCCCTCATTCATACGATTAACCTTCACACAGGATTTGCATCATCGCGGGCATGCCATTAAGTCGAATGGCGATCAGTTCCGCTTGAAAGAGGGGACCTACCGCGTTTCGTTTACTGGAACACTTAATAATAATAATAATGTGCCGGGTGTAAATAATATTACATACGATATGGCTTTACAACTTGGCTCCAAGTTTATCTTTATTAATACAGACTCTGAAGGTACTCCTCTTAACAACACAACTAATATTACCTCTTTTACCAGAATAGTGAAGGTTGACGATGAGCATAAGGACCTTTCTATTGTTATCAGAAACAGAACGTTCAACGGCCCCATTACAGTAACAACCCGTACTATTGCTATTGAAAAACTTAAGTAGAAGGGATCTCTCTTTTAACCTAAAATCAGGAGTTTATCTATGAAGTGCAAATTTTTAGCCATCGCATTAAGTATTCTAGCCTTATCAAGCATTGAAGCCAAAAATGCAAAGGCTCTAACGCCGAAGAAATCCAAATTTCTTTTAGGCAAAGACAAAGCTCAGATTTCTTTTTTTGGAGCTGAGGACACATCTCCAATTACTTTTGTTGGAGCTACAACCACCTTTACGCCTATTACCTTTACTCAAGACCAATTGTCTCATGGTAATGCGATTACTCCAAATGGAGCAAGTTCTCAATTTTTACTTCAAGAGGGAACATACAAAATTTCCTTTACAGGAACGTTTCAAAGCTCTTTTCCTCCCTCCTTCTGGGACATTGCGTTGCAGGTTGGAAAAAATACAATTTTTATTAACTCAGACTCAAAAAATTTCCTACCTCTTGACAGCTTCGCAATTAGCTTTGTCGACAAGGTGATCGAAGTTGATAAGCCTACTCATCTTTCGATTGTTGCAAGAAACACAGCGACTGGAGCAAGTGTAGTTCTTACAACTCGTTCCATTATCATCCAAAAATTATAATGCACTCGTGCGGTGACTTCCTGTCACCGCATTATCTCTTTAAAGTTTGTGAGCCCGAGTTTCTCGAGTCGTGGTTTTAAAGAAATATTGACAAGAACTTGAGTAAAAACATATTTTTTTCTTTGCATCAAATCTTAGTTTTTAATGAGATGCAAGAGAGTTACCTTATCGAAAAAACAGGAGTTCGTTATGAAATTAAAATTACTCGCCCTGGCACTTGGCGCTGCAGCATTATCATCTACACTTCATGCCAAAGATGCAAAAGCGCTCATAAAAAAGGGCAAACATGAAAAATCAGAAAAATCCCGAAAAAAGCATGAAAAATCAGAAAAATCTGAGAAGTCCGAAAAATCTGAAAAATCAGAAACAAGAACATATGACTTTTTTGGAGCATCAGATACATCACTCATCACTCTCATGGGTCCAGTAGAACATGAGATAAGAGATCCTGTTCTCACATTTACTCAGTTCCAATTTCATCATGGCAAAGGCGTAACGCCTGATTCAACAGGATCTGTATTTACGCTCGATCCTGGTACCTACTACATAACGTTTACAGGAACGTTTGAGGCAGTAGGAGGAGCAGCACAGTATACAATTGCTTTGCAACTTGGCACAAACACCATTTTTGTAAATACAGACTCTGGAAGTACAGATACTAGTTTTTCCACGGCAACGAGCCTTGTCTCCATGTCAAAAGTGATTCAAGTGCCAGCCCCAACAGCACTTCCTCTTTCGATTGTGGCAACAGATCTATCAACTGGCACTGCTGTAAATGTCACAACTCGTTCCATCACAATTGAAAAATTTGAGTAGTTGATACAAGGACGATCACTCATTTTTTAAAAAAAAATTTAAAGGAAATTCTCTATGAAATTCAAATTTTCAGCTTTAGTCTTCAGTGTAGCAAGTCTTACTTTTCTAGGTTATGTCTGTCCAGATTTACATGCTAAAAATGCAAAAACGAGTTTTTTTAGTGCGTCAGATAATGCCGCGCAGACGTTTTCTGGCCCGACTACAACACCTCCTGTAACACCAATTTTTATTCCATTAACCTTTACGCAACATCTGCATCACCAGGGCCATTCCATAAAATCAAATGGTGATCAGTTTCGTTTAAAGCAAGGCACCTATCTGGTCTCATTTACGGCAACATTTACGGCTGGATCTTTAGTTACTGTTGCGCCTACATATTTCGACATTGCTTTGCAAGTTGGTTCAAAACTTTTCTTTGTAAATACTGATTCACACTATGCGCTCAATCTAGAGAACCCAACTTTTTCTACTTCAACAGGTATTGCATCATTTAACAAAATAATAGAGATTGATGATGATCATAAAGATCTTTCAGTTGTCGTAAGAAACACATCATCTTTTCAAAATGTTACAGCGACTACGCGTTCAATTACCATTAAAAAACTTAAATCAAAGTGATCTGACTTTTAACGTAAAATCAGGAGTTTATCTATGAAATCCAAGTTATTAGCCTTCGCATTATGTATGACAGCATTATCAAGTGCAAATATTGAAGCCAAAATTGCAGCTAAGAATGCAAAGCCTTTTCAAATAAGCAAAGAAAAATCTGCCATTACCTTTTTTGGAGCTGAGGACACATCAGAAATCGACCTCGTTGGTCCCACTTCTGCCTTCACTCAGCTAACTTTTACTCAAGATCAATTTTCTTTTGGGAAAGGCATCACGCCAAATTTGGCAAGTTCTGAATTTTTGCTTGAGAAAGGAACCTATTATATTTCGTTTACAGGCACCTTTCAATTAAGTGGCTCAAGTGCTACTGCAGCATATTATGATATTGCCTTGCAGCTTGGGCCAAACTTTATTTTTGTAAATACTGACTCGGTCAATTTTACGGTTGATAACCCCTTTAGTGTGAGCTCGCTCTATAAAGTGATTGAGGTAAAGAAGCCGACAAATCTTTCAATTGTTGCAAGATGTACTTCAACAGGAGACACCGTTCTGCTTACAACTCGTTCAATTTCAATTGAAAAGTTCTCGTGAATTCCTAGTTTGCGGTGGCGATAAGCCACCGCCATGATTCTCACTCACACGATCTCTCTAAAGGTGTGAGATAACGTGTTAATCAAGATATCGATACGCGCAAAGTTTGATGTGCTTGCAACCCTGCATTTTCTCAAAATCTGACGTTTTTGTCCCTGGAGTGAAAACGACAAATTTTCTTCTTCATCAATTGCAAAAAGCGCCGCTTGAGTTGAGCCAAATAACAGTGCTTGAAAGACATAAAAGATTCTAGCATTTGTATCTGTTGGTTTAACAGCTCCTGCAAAGACAAAGCTCATGCCATAGTTTAATTCGGTGGAAAGTGTTAGTGCTGATTTCTGAAGAAGAAAATGACCCATTTTTTGAATGCGTGAATTGTGAGACTGCCTTTGTGAGAATATAAAACGGGTAATGCCGTAGATGACAGGAACTAAGGGAAAAAACACATCAAATCCGATAGTATCCTCATCCCAATTTAAAATATAATAGAGGCCAATTACAGCAAAAAGGTCAATTGTAAAAGCATGTAAGACAATTGAAGGCACAGAAATACGGGAGATTCCTGGATCGAGATCACTTGCGTCCATAATATCTTGTTCAATTTGGCTGAGCCTATGCATTCTGGAGATATTTGTGCCTAAGAAAAAACCTAGTGGGAAAACAAAGCCTAAAGCACGAGCGTTTGTTAAGAGGTGCCCGTGGGAATAAACACAAGCTCCAATACCAATATTTTCAACAAGCGATAACGCCTTTTGAATGGATAAACAGGCACTGCTTTGTCTATTTGCCTCAAGAAGCCTCTCTGCTTGAAAACCGAGTGCAACTCCCAAACCCTTTATGCCATACTCTGCGGCAGCAATTGCAAGTGTTAATTTCCTCGGCGCTCCAAATAGTGAAAAGCTGTTCATTGAGTATAAGCCAATGGCACAGGTACAAGCGCTGATAACTCCAAGAACAAGAGGCAGTCTTTTTAGCTCTTCGTGATTTCTTGAAGAAGGAGGGAATTCGCCAAAATTTTTTATCTTTAGTCGTACGGACATGCCTGCAAGAACGCAGTTTATAATAGGCGCCCACCACTTTTCTTGGTAGTAGCCAGCTATCATCATGGTAGCAAGCGAGGCGTGCTGCTGCACTCTTTTTATTCCTAAAGATGTGCCCTTCATAGCTTCCGAGTCTGATGACTGCTTAATATGCGAGGCAACCGTTTGGCCAAAATAGCCAAATGCTAAGCTACTAACTACAGAAAGAGGAGCAGAGGGAAAGACTGTGTTTGAAGCAATTAAGCCGATAGTAGAGGCTATAGTTATAAGAGACGAGCCAGCAGGTGAGTGTATGATCGAGCTAAGACGACTGCAAACCCTTCCAAAACATGAAGAGGAGGAAGAGGCTGAAGCTTGTGGTTGAGGATAGCGGATAAGAGCTGCATCAGAGCCTTCTAAAGGCCTATATTCGAGACTAGTAGGTGGCTCTACATCTAAAGAAGAAAAACTTTGAACGGAAAGAGATTGTTGCATAAACCATGCCAAAAAATTTCAGATGCTTTCTTTTAACAAACATTCAGGAAAAAAAACAAGTAAGCATTGCTGAAATTGCTTTAGTCAGATACAAGTGAGCGTTTTTATAAGGTGGCGTATGTACGAAGAAGAAAGGGAGCAGGTAACTTTAGAAAGTGGTGGAAAGAAGATTTTTGCCATACTGCATCTGCCAAAAACTGAGAATCAGCAGAAGTTTCCGGCGGTTCTTTTCTGCCACGGTTTTGGAGGTAACAAGAGCGGCAAATTCCGTCTCTTTGTGCGCCTTGCTGAAAAGCTTGCCAAAAGCGGCATTGCTGTCCTTCGCGTCGATTTTCGAGGGAGCGGGGACAGTGAAGGGGATTTTAAAGATACTACTATTCAGAGCCAGTTAGAAGACGCAGCTTCAGCACTTGCCTTTTTTAAAAATCATCCTCAAATCGATGCCGAGAGGATTGCTGTTTTAGGAAGATCCCTTGGCGGCATGATTGCATATGCGACAGCAGTAAGACACCCAGAAGTAAAATCACTTGCGCTTTTGGCGCCTGTTTTTGATGGAAAGCCATGGATTGAAAAAAACAAAAATAATGAAAAGACTGTGCAGAGCATCCAGTTTGATAAGACGCTTAACCAATTTGTTTTTCACGGAATACCTCTTAGCCAAGCTTTTATTAAAGAGTTTTTCACCTTTGATGGCAAAACCGAGCTTCAAAAGCTTAGAGATAAGCCGCTTCTTCTTGTTTTTGGAGAAAAAGACGCCATCATTGAAAAATATCATCAAGAGCAGTATAGCGAAGTAAGAAAAGCGGCTGACGCAGCAACAAAAAAAGTGCTGCTGGAACACTCAGATCACGATTTTCATGTTCCTGACGAGCAAACTATGTTGATAGAAGAAACAGTAGAATGGTTTCAAGGACATTTGTAGATGCAAAATTTAAGTGAATTACAAAAAGCAAGGCTTACGTTTAAGCCTGAAATCGCAAAAGTACTTCAAGATCTTAAGTTGGCACAATTTGTAGAAAGTAGCAAAAAAGAAGTTCTAGCTGATGTTGCCAAAAGCTTTCCCAACATAAAAGACTGTTCTGAATTATCAGTTACCACAAAAAACAAACAAAGCTTTGGAAGCTTAAGCCTAGGAGTCGTTTTTTCTGGCGGTCAAGCTGCGGGCGGCCATAATGTCATTACTGGAATTTTTGATGCAATAAAAGCGCTTCATCCAGAAAGCCGGCTTTTTGGCTTTTTAAATGGACCTAAGGGCATTATTCAAGGAAAATACGTAGAGCTTTCGCAAGAAAAGCTAGAACCATTTCGCAATCAAGGCGGTTTTGATCTGATTGGATCTGGCAGAGATAAAATTGAGACTCCCACGCAGTTTGAAGAGGCTTTAAAAGTTGTAAGTGGGTTAGATCTTGATGGCCTTGTAATTATTGGTGGAGACGATTCAAATACGAACGCTGCCTTCCTTGCCGAGTTTTTCTTACAAAAAGGTGTTAAAACCAAAGTTATTGGTGTTCCCAAAACAATTGATGGCGACTTACAAAATGAGAGAGTTGCTATCTCCTTTGGCTTTGATACAGCCTGCAAAATCTATGCTGAAACAATTGGCAATATTTCAAGAGATGCCCTTTCTGCTAAAAAGTACTATTACTTCGTTAAGTTGATGGGAAGATCTGCCTCTCACATTACGCTTGAGTGCGCTTTAAAGAGCGAGCCTAACCTGGCACTTATTGGCGAAGAGATAGAAGCGAATGGAAAAAAGCTCTCTGATGTTGTTTCAGAAATTTCAGATCTTATCTGCCAAAGAGCAGATCAAGAAAAAGATTTTGGCACTGTCTTAATCCCAGAGGGCATTATTGAATTTTTGGCCGACGTAAAAGGGCTTATTCAGGAGCTCAATAAACTACTTGCAAAAGATAGTGTACAGGCACAAAAACTTATAGAGGTTGAACAGGCATTAAGCGAGTCTGCAAAAAGCTGCCTAAAACTTATGCCTGAAGAGATTCAGCTGCAACTCTTAATGGATCGAGACTCTCACGGCAATGTGCAGGTTTCAAAAATTGAGACTGAGCGGTTATTTATTGCCTTAGTTCAAGAGGAGCTTAAAAAGCGCAAAGAGAAAGGCAGTTACAAGGGAAAATTCTCACCGCAGCCGATTTTTTGCGGCTATGAAGGAAGAGCGGCACTGCCATCTAATTTTGATGCAACCTATTGTTATAACTTAGGGCGTTTAGCTGCGCTTCTGATTGCCCACAAAAAAACAGGCTATATGGCAGCCCTTACAAACCTTCATCAAAAAGTGCAAAACTGGGAAGGCTTTGCCGTTCCTCTTGCCTCTCTTATACATTTTGAAGAGCGCAGCGGTAAACAGAAGGCCGTTATCAAGAAAGAGCTTGTTGATCTCAATGGCAAAGTTTTTAAAATTTTTGCTTTAAAAAGAGATGCCTGGCGGCTTCAAGATTCTCTTTTACAAAGCGGCCCAATTCAGTTCTTTGGACTAAAGGAAATTACTGATACAGTTCCTTTTACTATTTCTTTATAACTATAAAATACAGTATAATTACATTTATATTTATTAATAATTAGGAGTGTAATATGAGTTTATTTACTGATTTTAGTTTTCGTGATTTTTCTTTTTTCTTCACAAAACCTACGCAAAATGAAACTGTAAAAGAAAAAGAAGTTCCTGTTCCTACAAAATATGTATTTTCTGATTATTTTGCTCCAGAAAAACTAACTAAAGCTGTAAAAATTGTTATTCGCTCTTTAGTTTTTCAGAATGTCAGTTTAAATAGCGATCAATTAAAAGAGATGAAGACTCATTTTCCAGCATTACGGTCAGTTACCTTTAATAGCTGCAAAGTCAATAATAAAAGCACGTTTAAGTTACGTACTGTCAGTGCTTACTTAGAAGATATTGTTCTGCAAAAATTTTAAGAGCCTTTGTCTGCTTTTCTTAAGCGTTTTAAAGTATCTTTGCCCATCTGAAGTTGTGCTAAAGTAAGCTTTTCGATGCTCGGATTTTCAGCAATCGTAGCAAGGCAGTCAATACCTGGATCTGATCCCATGCAGGTGACAACCTTAAGGCTCTTTTTGGAGCCTATTGTCACTGCATCTTCGAGATATAAATCTGTACAGTCAACATCAAGCCTTCTGAGATCTGGCATCAGCTGAATAACGGATAAGACAGGCTCTTTTGATTGACCTTTTATATAGTCTCCAGGGAGTATATTTGTCATAAAGGCAAGGGGGCCTCCTGCAGCTTCAGGTTTTGCACCTACTTTTTTTACTCGAAGAGCTTGAAGTTTAGTACATTGGGCGAGCTCATCAAAAGCACGATCTTCTAACGTTATAGAAAGTGTTTTAAGGTTAGGGGTGAGTTGAAAAAGTTCTCTTGCGACATCAGCTGGGACAAAAAACTCTCTTGATCCAAAGTTGCAATTTTTAGTGAGGTTTAATTCAAGACGGGTAATCGACTTGCCATTAAAGTTAAGGCAATCACGAATATCATCCGATAATACCATTTTTCTCAAATAGGGGCGTTTAGCATGTGCATTAATGCTACCTTGAGCATAAGATGCATTGACAAAGGCTTGGAATTCACCATCAATTTTCTTAGCAATAAATTTTGGATCTGTTGAATCAAGCTCGACCACATACTCTCTCACAATTCTAAAAATAGAACGATTTATCCCTCTATCTTCAAAAAAGAGAGCAATATCTTCTGTATTTCCAAAATAGGGTAAAACCGCGCTTTCTGTAGGTGTAGGCTTTTTACTCTTAGCAGGGGCTAGTGAAAGATCTTCCATATGAGAAGAAAGCTCATCAATGGTTTTATCTCGAATTCTTGGACCTTGAGGCATATAAATCACCTATTATTATAAATTAAAAACGTAATTATATAATATTCAATGCTTTATGTCAATTTTATATTTTAATTTGATATATAGAATATCTTGTAATTAAATATTTTAGTTTATATAGTAAAAGTCAGAGGGAACTCCTCATAGAGGGTGACGTATATGTCAGAGATAAATGATTTTGGCCGTATTATTGATCTGTCTCAAGACTTGGAGGCCCATTATGTGCAGCCAGGTATTGAAGATAAACAAAAATATAAGAATGTATTTATTCGTTCGCTTGAGAGTGCCAGTAAAGATGATCATTTTTCTCTTCAGAAAGAAAAAGGATGGTTTGCCAGGGGATGGATTCGTTTTAAATCTTTCTTTTCCCGCTCTAAACCTGAAGTTAAACCATACGATTTAAAAAGCAATTTTAATTATTTAATTAAAGTACTTCAAACAGCACATCACGAAAAAATCGATAGCACTCAAATTGAGCAAATTGTGAAAAAGCTAAGTAAAGAGTACGAAGGCGATGTAGGCAAGGCTCTTGAAACTTTTGCCACGAGATTAGAAAAGATCGTTGTAGCAAGAAAACTTCCAAAGTCAAAAGTTTCTGTCCAGAGAGAGTTGAGTGAAAAGGTCGACACAATAAAAAATCTTTGCCAGCAATTGGGAAAAGATTTCAAAGAAAGGGCGAAGGCAACTTTACATGAGGACTTTGCGGCAAAAATTACATCAATTTCAGATGGTATTGCAGGCAGTCAAATTTCTGAATTAGAGACGCTTCGAGGAGACATTACTCAGCTCCAACAAGAAATAACTGAAGCTGGTCAAAAAAAAGCTCTAAGCAAAGATGAAAGTCTAGCCGTATTTAAGGATGATATTGATAAATTAAATGAAAAAATCACAAGTCAAGAGGCTGATCTACAGAAAGTGGGCGGAGCTAAACTATTAGAAAAATATACCAAAAAAATAAGTACATTTTCTGAAGAAGTGGAACAATGTAAAACGCTAGAGGGCATGCAAGCTTTAAAGCTTGAGAGAGATGGCTTAAAGAAAGAAATAGAGGCAGAATGGACAAAATTAAAGCTTTCTCCTGATGAGCTGGGAAAGACGGCATTAGCAGATGATTTTGAAAAAGTCTCGAAGCGAGTAGATGAACGAGAAGTCGCTCTTAAAATCAAAAAAATTGAAAGTGAAGGTAGGGCAGGGTTACAAACAATTAAAGCAAACTTTCATAAGCATGAAAGTGAATGGAGTAAAGTTAAGCAAAAAATGAATAGAGAGGACTACAATGCGCTTTTAAAAAAAGTAGAGGATGATCGAGATAAGTTGTTGGAATATAGTGTAAAGCTTATTGAAGAATTTGTTAAAGCAGGTCTTTCAACTCAAGATTTTGAAAAATCCCCAATTGCTAAAGAAATTGAGGAAGTATCAAAAAAACTAGCTGAGAAGCTTCATTCAATTAATACTTCTTTTAAAGTTACTGAAATAACCAAAACAGGTATTTATTGTGATAAAGTAAAAAGTCAAACCGATCATTTTATTAAGCAAGTTCAAGACCTTAAAACAGCAGGCGATATCGCGAAGCTTCACAAGATTGGCTCGGAAATGATCGGTGCTATGGAGTCATCTAGGAGAATTGTAACTGATCGCATCTTCATAACAAGACCAACTGCATTAAAACAGCTCAACGACACAATAAATGAAAGTATAAAAAGGTTTAACGTCGAATTTTTCAGCGCGTTTGACCGCATGGTAGGGAATATCTCCAAGGATCTTGAACAAGTTGCTCAGTCTTTTAAAGAGACTCAAGCAGGAGATCGTAGAGGGCAGCTAAAGAGCTTGGCAACGGCGTATGCCAAGATTGCCCAGTACTCTCTTTCAATTGAAGGTGTTGACGCTCTATTAAAAAGCGAACAAACAAAACATTCACTAAGCCCTCAATTCATAGCGAAGCTTCAAACCAAAATTGATGCAGCTAAAAAACAGATTGAGATAACGACTCAAATTCTTAATGCCAGCTTTCAAGCAAATAAAGATGTTCAGGCTTGCTTACGACCATCTGGGGATACAGTATCTGTACATGGAGGCTCAGGAGAGATGCAGGCTATTATTGGGGGTAGAATTGAAGCAGGAGCCCATGTAACCATAAATATTACCAAAACTGGAGGGCTGCAAGGCCTTTCCGATAAAATAAATCCCCTTGGAGAGCTTGCTAAGCTTATGGGTGCTGGAGCCGTGACATCTGGTCTTTTAAGTGCTTCAGGATTTGGGCAATTGGCCACCCAGCTTCTTACTGAGGCAAGTCATCAGCCTCCTCTTCCTCAGAGTATATCAACTGCAAGAAAAGCTGCCTGCTGTTTTGCTCAGTATACTCCACAGCTACTCTATAACAGCTATCAGCTCTATTCATATGGTTTTGGTTTAAGTTCCTGTCTTGCAGGAGGTGCTGCACTAACTGTCGCAACTCCGCTTTTAACTGCAGGGATCATAACAACGGCAGCCTATTTAGGCTTGCCAGAAAAACAGAGGGAATTTGTAAAGCCCTATCTTGAGATGGCAATCTCGTTTACAGTTGCCAATTATGGTGTTGCAGCTTTAGGTTGGATGGGCAAAAAAGTTCAAGATCTAGCAGCGCCACAAGAGCCTGTAAAACCGCCTGAACAGTTAGAGACTAGAAAAGCAGAACCGGTAAAGGCAGATGCTAGCTCTTCCACTCAAGAAGTAGTAACTCAGGAAGTAGCTCCTACTCCTGCTAAAAAGACACTCTCCATGATGACTCCAGAAGAGCTTGACGCAACTTTTTATTGGGGCAATCCTTTGCCATTTGACTGGGAAAAAACTCGAGTACCTTTTATGGATTTTGCAACCGTTGTAGACGGGGCCCAAAAAATTAACACAGTTTTGCAGCCTATATTTAACGCTATGCAGATTCTTGGCGTTGCTTCTTCCATGACAGGCGTTGGTGGAGTAGTAGGAGGTCCTGCAGCAGCAATTGGCACAGTAGGCCAAGCCGCATCTCAAGCCATTCAATACACAGGCTATCGTCTGGGAAGAGTATAGCTTCTATATCCACAAGCAGCTTTGTGTTTCACTCTTTTTATACTCTTTACGTATTATGTATACAATAATACATTTATCATATACAATGAAGTAGAAGGAGAATAAATATGTTAAAACAACAGAAAACACATCAGAATATTACCATTTCTCTTCCTCAAAAGATCGTAAAAGATTTGCATCTTTTTGTAAAAAAAAGAGGGATTAGTAAATTTATTGAGGAAGCAGTGACAGAGAAACTGGAAGCAAAAAAATCAATAAAAGAACAGCAGTATATAGATGCTGCAAATGACCAAGAAAGAAATCAGATTTTTCAGGAGTGGGATGCTCTTGCAAGTGATGGTATAAATGAGCAGAATGAGTGGTGATAGTCAATATAAGAGAGGCGATGTTTTCTGGGTCAACTTAGACCCGACACAAGGAACTGAAACAAAGAAAACCCGACCTGCAGTGCTTCTTTCGAACAACTTATTTAATAAATATTTACCGCGAGTCATTGTAGCTCCCATTACAAGCAACGTGAGTAAAATATTCGAATTTGAAGCTTTTGTTTCTGTTGCCGGAAAAGAAGGCAAAGTCATGTTGGATCAAACGAGGTCAGTCGATAAAGGAAGGCTCGGAAAAAAAATCTGTTCATTGACTGAAGAAGAAATACGAGCCATCGAAATAGCTCTAAAACTTGCCTTAGAGCTGAATTAATAAATATGTGGTTAAGGCTTTTTTAGTTTAGGCGAGTCTCGTAAATATCGAGAGATGCGCTTCGAATATTTTATTCGGTTTTGAACGATACGGCGCGTTGAATGACGCCAAGTGTTTGTAAACTTTCTGCCATGTAGCTAAGCTTAAAACGATTTTCGCGGACGTTTTCATACACCTCTTCCAGCACAAAATTTTGACGGCGAACGGCATCTATAACTTCTTCTACCGTCTGTCCCTTTTCAACAACAACATCGTTTGGATCGAGAGGCTCGCCTTTAAAACTTTGAGGCGCGTTTTTTTGCCACCAAGTGGCATACTGCTCGCGGAACTCTTCATCGTTTGTAATTTCGTTCTGTACATGAGTAAAGATGGCAAAGGGCGTGTAAATTGCAGAAAAGCTTTTTTTGATTTTTGCAGGATTAATGCCGCGACCGGAATGTGCAAAAAGATCATCAAATTCTGATAGTTCTGCACTTTCAGCAAGACCTAAATCTTTTCCAACATACTTTACAAGCAGTAGATAGTCGTGAACGTTCTGATCATTCATTGGAACAACAGAATCGGCAATAAGGCTTCTCAGATCAGTTGTTTTACTATAGAGAAGGTTATCAAAGGTTGGCTCATAGTTTCTTACGACATTGTTGTACTGCCTGACAGTAGTTGCACGAACTTTGGGCCCGCAGTAGACGACATCTTTAATAAACTCCCTCATAACGCGGATTTTCTGCTCTTCTACTTTTGTACTTGATGGAGTTTTTTGAAAAAAGTGAGCAAGGCCGCAAATACCATTCTCTAATGTGTCGTAAAACTCTTTTCTTGCGAAAGATTCCTCAGCATGATCGCCTTGAATGCCTTTTCGAGCTTTTACCTTATTAACAAAATCTGAGATGACTTTTTTCAAGTCGTCATGCGTTTTATTACGGCCTAAAATATGTACAGGGTCAGCAAAAAAAGCCGCATCTGGATTGGAAAAGTTAATGCTATTAAAGAGTATAACAAAATCATTTGGCTCAGAACCTTGCGGCTTTGCTGGAATTTTTCCTGATAGAATTTTGCCTGAGTGGCTAGCGTTTACATCATACTCAACATTAAACATAAACTCTGATGCATTTGATTTTGGATAGCTTTTTTCAAGATCAAGTTTAAAAGCATGAAATCCATCTTTGCTTATGTGTGAGGCAAGTTTTCTAGCAAGAGAGAAATCGTTAAATAAAAAGACAAATTCAAAGGGATTGGCTTTTTGATTGTTAGATGAAAGAAGCTCTTCTGGATGTTCAGTAAAATGGGAAAAAAGTCCATCATTCAAGTGCTCTGAAATGCGTTTTGTAAGGGATGGAAAATCAGAGAAAAGCGCGGCTACAATCTTCGCCGCATGCTCTTTTTCAAACTTCTTTACATGAGATTGAGCATCTTGATCGAGAAACGATTCTTTTTCGTAAGCAAACAGCATCTTATAAAGAGGAGTTGTTAAGTCTTCATTTCTTTGGCACACATCGATTTTTTCTCTTAAAAAGCCAAAAAGAGCTTTGATATGATCATTTGGCAAAGTAGGCTGGAATACCTCCGGACGAGTTATAAACGTGTCAAAGAGAAATTTAGCAACTGGTACTTTTGGAAAGCTTTTTTCAAGTGAGCTGCACATGCTTAAAAAATCGGCAGAATTTAGTTTTGAGGCAATAGCATAGGCAAGAGGCCTATCATCAAGAAGAAGGGGAATCGCTAACGGATTTGCGGAAGGTTTATTTTGCGGGTGAGAAATAAGCTGTTCAGCATTCAGTTTAAAATCGAAGAGAATTTTATTGCTTCCATCATACTTTTTTAAAATCTCCTCCATTGCTCCGAAGTCAGAGAAGATAATTTTTAGAATGTTTTCAACTTTTTTCGTAAGAGCTGCTTCTGCAGAAATTAATCCTTTAAGAGCAGTTGCGCCTTTTTTAGTTTTAAAGGTTACATCACAATTTTTGCTTAATCTTAAAAAAAGCTCAGCAAGCATTTTAGCTTCTAGCAAATAGTCGTCGGAAAAGAGCTTGTGAAGTATAGATGTATCAGCAAAAAATTTAAAAAACTGCTCCTCTTTAGGATTTCTTTCTATCAGGAGTTTTACAAGGGTAGGAAAGCCCTTCACAACCGCTATTATAAGAGCAGTCTCTCCCAGCCCATTTTGCTTATTTACATCTGCTCCGGCATTGAGCAGGCAAGTGGCTTGATCGATGCTATTTTTTAGGCACGCAAAGTGTAACGGAGTGAAGCCATTATCAGTTTGTATATTAACATCCGCTTTGGCACCAATAAGTTCGTGAACTATGTCGAGGTTCTTGGCACCTACGGCAAAATGCAAGGGACGAAATCCTGCATGTCCCTTCTTATTTACGTTCGCCCCTTTGGCAATGAGCTTTTTTGTTACATCTAAATGTCCTTCTCTGCAGGCATGGAATAAAGGCGTATACTGATCTTCGTCTTCGCAATCAACATCGGCATTATTTTCTAAAAGCAGTTTGACCAAGCTGAGATTGCCAATTGAGGAAACATGAGAAAGAGGAGTTGTCTTGCGTTTATTTTTCTTATTTACGTTTGCGTCCTTTGCAATTAACACTTCAGCTATTTCAAGAGAGCCTTTCATACAGGCATTCATCAACGGGGCATTTCCTCTTATATTCTCTGAGTCAATAGTGATTCCTTCTTGTTCAACAAGTAATTTTACCACATCCAGCTGAAGAGTTGCTGCTGCGACATGAAGTGGAGAATCCAGCATTTTAGTTTGCTTATTTCTATCTGCACCGTTTGCTAAAAAGAGCTTAACGAATTCTAGGCGGCCACTTGCTGAAGCAAGGTGAAGCGGTGTAAAGCCTTTATCATCTTCTGTATCAACAAGTGCTTTATATTTCAGTAGCTCTTCAGCAATGTTGATCTTCCCGCTAAGTGTGCAAAGAATTAAGGGCGAAATTCCTTTTTTATCTTTTTTATTAACGTTAGCATTTTTTGCTAAAAGTGCTTGAACTACACCTAAATGACCTTTATGACAAGCTTCAAATATTGCTGTTTGATTCATGCGATCTTCTTGATCAACTTCTGCACCGTTATCTAAAAGCCAATGAACAATTTCTACGTGGTTATTTGCTGAAGCCAAATGAAGAGCTGAACCATTTGGACCGCCCATATTGTTTATGTCTGCACCTTTCATCCGAAGAGCTTGAGCTTCCTTTAAATTACCATGCCAGCAGGCTAATTGAACTGGTGTCTCTTGAAGGTTATTTTGACTATCAACTTGCGCATTTTTTTCTAATAAGAGATTTACAATGTCCAGAAAAGCTCGGGATGAAGCTATATGAAGAGCTGAGTCTCCATGCTTATTTTTCGTTTCAATGTTGGCACCATTTGCCAATAAACGAGTGACTGAATCGATATCGCCTTTTTTGCACGCTATATGAAGCTCAGCATTACCTTCACTGTCTAAGGCATCAAGATTTAAGCCTGGTTCACTAGACGCTACAGATAGAGCGTTATTTTGCGTATCTGTTTGTGTGTTTATATTCATCTTTAATTAAAAATTACAGTTATATTATATTTTTGTAAATTATATTAAAAATTAATTAAAAAGTAAAGTGGTTATAGCAAATGACAGGCAACTTGTCGGCCAGATTCTACCTCTTTAAGCTCTGGTTTCACTTTTTTGCAGATCTCTTTGGCAAAGGGGCATCTTGTATGAAAGGGGCAGCCTGGAGGCGGACTATAAGGCGATGGGACAGCTCCTTGTAAAATAATTCGATCTCTCTTTTTTTCGATCTTTGGATCGGGGATTAAGATGGCAGAAAGAAGCGCTTTTGTGTAGGGATGAAGAGGATTCTCATAAAGGGTTTTGGCATCTGCAAATTCAACGAGCGTGCCAAGATAGAGAACTCCAATTTTATGAGCTAAAAATTTGAGTGTTGAAAGATCGTGAGAGATAAAAAGAAAACCAAGGTTTCTTTTTTGCTGAAGCTCTTTTAAAAGCTGAATAATCTGAACTCGAACTGACATATCTAAAGATGATAAGGGCTCATCTAAAACAACAAGTTCAGGCTCAACACTAAGAGATCTGGCAATAGCAACTCTCTGCTTTTGGCCGCCGCTCATCTCAAAAGGAAAGCGATGAGCCATATCAAAAGGAAGATGCACGAGTTCTAATAAGGAGTTTATTTGGTTTTCTTCTGCGGTTTTGTCTAAAAGATCAAATGTATTCAGTGCTTCTATAAGATGTTCATAAACCGTCATGCGCGGATTTAAGGAGCTGTCTGGATCTTGAAAGACCATCTGCATGCCCTTTCGCATGGCTCTTAAAGCACTCTTTTTTAATGATCCGAGTTCATTGCCTTTAAAATAAATAGAGCCAGATTTTGGCTTTTCAAGAAAAAGGAGCGCCTTTGCAAGTGTTGACTTTCCCGATCCGCTTTCACCCACAATGCCAATTGTTTCATTGGCATATCCTGAAAGTGAGATGCTGCGAAGTGCAGGAAGCGTTTTTTTTCCTTGTGTGTATTCAACCGATACATTCTTTAATTCAAAGAGCTTCTCATTTTTCATGTCTATAATCTCGGTTATGCACTTGTAGATGCTCATTCCAGCACTCCCATTCGGGAGTGCATATGCCGTCCTCTATCTTTACCCAGAACGACTCCTGACGGAGTCGGTCTGGGCTACATTCCATCTCACCCATTCGGGTGAGGTGTTTTCTCTCTCGCGAAGCGAGAGATGGAACTTAGCTTAAGAACCGCCATAAGGCGGTGCTCTGGGACTCTATGAGCGCCATCTCAATGCACTCCCGTATGGGAGTGCTGGAGTCGCAAATGCACATGTCGGGATTATAGTTTTGGCATTTATTTGTGTATAGCCAAGATTGAGTTGAGTAGAGTTTCTGTGCAGGGATGTTTTGGTTTTGAAAAAATGTCATAGACAGAACCAATCTCTACAATTTTCCCTGCAGAAATAACGGCCACCTCATCTGCCATTTTGGCAACAACGCCGAGGTCATGCGTAATAAAAAGAAGAGACAGTCCAAACTTCTCTTTTAGACTTTGTAAAAGCTCCAAAATTTCGGCTTGAATCGTTACGTCAAGTGCTGTTGTGGGCTCGTCCGCAATAATCAGTTTTGGCTGATTGATGAGGGCACAAGCAATTAACACACGCTGCCTCATGCCGCCGCTCATCTCATGTGGATAGGCATGAAATCGAAGACTTGCATCTGAAATTCCAACTTGATCAAGTGCAAAAATGGCTTTTTCTTTGGCCTCTTGATACGAAATTTTGGTTTTGCAGAGTATGGCTTCGACTAATTGAAAGCCTATACTCAGTGTAGGATTAAGGGCGCTTCCAGGATTTTGCGGGATAAAGGCAATCTCTTTTCCTCGCAAATTTTTGAGCTCAAGCTTACTTTTCTTGAGAAGATCTTGTCCTAAAAACTGAATTGTCCCGCTTTTGACCTGAATATTAGGGGAGTGAAAGAGCCCTAAAATTGCTTGTGCGGTTAAACTTTTTCCTGAGCCCGACTCTCCAACTAAAGCAAGAGTCTGATTTTCAAAGATGTCAAAGGAGATATCTTGAATAAGCTCAACCACATTTCCCTCCCGATTGACGACAAGAGTAAGATTTTGAACCGAGAGTAGCGTTTTCTTATCCATAAGAGCGTCTCTCTTTTGGGTCCAGCATATCACGAAGGCCATCTCCAATTAAGTTACAGGCTAAAATGGAAAGAGTAATGGTGATAGCAGGCGCAAAAAGTCTCCAGGGGTAGTAGCGCATAGCGGAGAGTGCATCTGATACCATAGAGCCCAAACTTGACATAGGAGGCTGGATGCCAATTCCTAAAAAGCTTAAAAAGGCCTCTGCAAAAATAGCGTGGGGAATAGTCAGCATCATAAGCGCAACTATTTGGCCAAAAATGTTTGGAAAAATATGGCGGAAGATAATTTTAAGAGGATGCACACCCAGAGCACGGGCAGAGGTAACAAAATCAAATTGTTTCATCTGCATAACTTGCAGGCGCGTTAAGCGCGCCATCTGTATCCAGCCAATAAAGCACATGGCAATGAGTATCGAGCTAAAGCCCGGGCCTAAAATGGCGGCTGCAACAATAACTCCAAGTGTATAGGGGAGGCTATAGATAAAGTCAGCAATGCGCATCATCGCCTGATCAGTTGAGCCTCCAATATAGCCAGAGATGGCTCCAAAGATGGTTCCAATAAACATGTCAAGCATGGCAGCAAGAGCGCCAATTGCAAGAGATATTCTTAAGCCATAAAAGACTCTTGTGCACATATCCCTTCCAAGATCATCTGTGCCAAAAATATGGGACGCGCTTGGAGATAAATTTTTTTGAGCAAGAAGCACCTCCTCATATCCATATGGAGAAAGGAAGGGGCCAAAAAGAGCTAAAAAAACTAAGAACGCTAAAAGAATAATACCAATGAAGCAGCCAGTTGTCAGTTTTCTTTTTTTGTGAGACACGTTTGTTTCGAATAATTTACTCATGAAGCCAGAGTAACAGGCAGCTTTTTACTTTGAAAGAGTCAATTTAATATTGGTTAAAGCTTTGGATTCTTGAAGCTTTTTTTAGAATAAGCTTAGTGGCTAGCTAGCAGCGGCCGAATCAGTTTTTTTTGTTTTGAAGAAGACTTTTAGAGGACTTTTCTTTTGAATCCAATGCAAGACGCTTTTCTTTTTCTTCACTTTTGGTTTTGCGGGTTTTGCTTTTACCTCATCTTCGGGATCTACAGCTGTTACTTCATCTATGTGCTTGGGAGACAAAACTTTTTCAGCATTTTTAACGGCAAAACCAACTCTTCTACCACTGAGTGAGGGCGAAAGTTCAGGCATCTTTGTACTTTTGCCTTTCTCTTTCTCATCTTCTGAAATTGCTGTTTTTAAAGCAAGTGGTGGTGGTGTTTTTTGCCTTTTTGCACGGTGTTTTATTCGACCAATAAATGCCACAACTGTTTGTAGTGCGCTTTGTTTTTTTTGTTCTTCTTCCGCTTCACGTTGCCTTCTTCGTTCACGTATTTCTTCTGCATCTACTAGATTTCTCAATTCTTTATAGAGGCGCACTCTATGAACTACTTCTTTTCGAACGAACTCTGCTGCTCTGTATGCACCATAAAGTCCAACTGCTTTGAGAGCAGTTGTCGTCGCAAAGCTCATAATGGCTGTGCCTGCAGTTAACTTGACGATTTCGCGAAGACGTTTGTTGGAAATATGGTTATTGGCCGCAGCATCAACGAATGAGCAGGCAGCAAGTGCGGTAATTACTGGAATGAGTTCTTTTAGTTTCCAAATTGCGAGTGCGGGCAGAGCAATCTGCTGTTCTTTAAAGACACTTATAAGCTCGCTAATGAAAGAAGAGTCTATTTTTTTGCAATTAGAAGTTAGGGCGTCAAAAGGAGAGGTCCAGAGGGCTTGCATGTTTAGAGGTTGACAAACTGGAGTTACATATTTTTGATAAGCTAGAAGAAAATTGTCTGAAATAGATGCGAATGTATTTTTCGAAAGCTCTTTTAAAACGGTGCATATGCTACCACTAAGAAGGCGAGGAGCTGCATCTGTTATCAGCTGAACTGCATCTTTTTTAAAGTGCATCGAGCGAAACTTTTTAAGCGCGGACTTTGGTGGAGTATTTGCTCGCTCTACAGGTGCAGCTGTTCGACTTGCAATTGTTGTAGCTTTCATGTTTTCTCGTAAAATAAATTTAATTTACGATTATATTACATATTTTAGTTAATTTTCAATATTAAATTACTTCATTTATTAACTATTAAATTGTTTATTTGAATAAAGCGTAATGCGAGGGTCGAGTCTAGAGGCGAGAATGTCGATTACAGTATGCACGGTTAAGAGGATAATGCTGTAAAAAAGGGTTAGTCCGCCAATTACTGGATAGTCGCGATTCATAACGCTACTTACAAACCACTGTCCAAGTCCAGGAATGGCAAAAACCCTCTCTACAATAAAACTTCCAACTAAAATATTTGCCGTAAGCGGTCCCAAATAGCTTAAAATGGGGAGGATTGAATTTTTCAGAATGTGAAAAAGCAGAATGTGGTTTTTTTCTAGACCTTTTGCATGGGCAGTATGGATAAAGTCATGGGAGAGGATTTCGAGGATGCTTGTTCTAAGAAGTCTTGCAATCATGCAGGCTGGCCCTATAGCAAGAGCGGTTGCTGGTAAGATTGTGTGGTAAAAGGAGCTTAAGCGAGCAATTGGAAAAAGGGGAAAGTAGATACTTAAAAAAAACTGAAGGCCAGTTGCCAGCACAAAACTTGGCAGCGATACACCTAGCACACAAAAAGCTCTACAAAGAGTATCTTTAAAACGATTTGCATGAAGGGCAGAGATAACACCTAGAAAAATACCCAATGGGCATGCGAACAAAAGCGCCTCAAAACCTAATATAAAGGATGTTTTAAAGCCAGAACGAATGATTGAGCCAACATCTTGAGTTGGGTATTTAAGCGACGGGCCAAAATCAAAAGAAAAGACTTGCCGCACATAGCGCAGGTACTGCTGTGGCAGCGGATCATCAAGACCATAAAACTGTCTCATGCGAATTAAGCACTCAGCGGGCACTCCCTTTTCATCTTGAAAAGGATCTCCAGGCGCTGATTTCATCAAAACAAAGGTAGTCGTTGCAATCACAAATATGGTTGCAACTGATACACATATCCGCTGAAATATAAATCTCAAAATTGGATTCATATATAAACTAACAACCTGAATAATGTTTTTTCGTGCGCGTGCCCGTGCCCGCTAAATTTAAATCTATTCCGTTTAAATTCGCGCAAAATTTTCGGGCACGGGCACGCACACGGGCACGTATCGTTCATTCAATGTACGCATCTTTTAATTCAATGTAGCCAAGAGGCGAAACATTTGCATTCTTTAATCCATCTTTTTTTAGGTAGTTAAAGGTAAAATGAAAAAGAGGAATAATGGGCATATCATTCATAAGTACCGCTTGGGCTGAATTTAAAAGCTTGCCTCTTGCTTCAGGATCTTGTGCTAATGTAGATTCTTCAATAAGCTTTTGATACTCAAAATTTTCCCACTCAGTATTGTTGCTTCCATTGCTCTTATATTCAAAGATGGAAAGAAAATTAATAGGATCTTGAAAATCTGCAAACCAGTTTCCAAGGGCAAGCTGGTACTCTTTTTTGGTAATTTTTTCATAAAAAGTTTTGCCTTCGCAAGGATCGAGGATCACATCAATTCCAAGTGCATTTTTAAAGTTTTGCTGCAGTGCTTGTGCAATTTTCTGGTTGCGCTCAGTCGCAACGTAAGAGAGCTTGAAGGGGATATTTGAAGTGCTCTCATTTTGTACTTCAAAAAAATAGGCTTTGGCAAGCTCAAAGTTGTTCAGCTCAAAAAAGCTTGTCTTTGTTAAACCCATACAAGGAGGAACAAAGGCAGTTGCAGGAAAATGGCCGCCTTGCATCACATGATCACAGATGCCACTCCTGTCAACAGCATAGGCAAATGCTTTTCGCATTTTGGGATTTTTGAAATTCTCAGCTGCGCAGTTGACTCTAATGAATTGAGTGCCGGCACTTGGTGCAATTTGCAGTTTTTTTTCAATTTTAAGCGATGAAATGGCATCTGGAGGGATGATACAGGTTGGAGAACCAGTCCAGTCAAGGTCGCCCACTTCAAACATGTTTAAAGCTGTGTTTTCATCCAAACAGTTCAGATGGATTTTTTCTAACTTTATTTTTTGTGCATCAAAATAGTTCGTATTCTTCTTAAGCACAATTTCAGAATGGGGCTGCCACACTTCAAACATATATGGACCAGAGGTTACTGCGGTAAGTTCGCTCCCATCTTTCCATTCAGGATGTGCTTTTACCCACTTTTCAGAAACAGGAAAGAAGGGGTGGAAGGTTAAGAGCTCCAAAAAGTAGGGAGTAGGATGATCGAGGGTAATCTCTAAAGTTTTGCTATCTTTTGCCTGAATGCCAACGCTATCTAATGAAACCTTGCCATCAAAGTATGCTTTTGCATTTTTAATGACAAAAAGCTGATAGGCATTGGGAGCTGCAAAAGATGGCTCTAGGGATGATTTTAGGCTATATTCAACATCTTGGGCTGTAATTTTTTCGCCATTTGACCAATTGGAATTTCTTAAAGTAAAGGTATAGATTGTACCGTCAGGAGAGATTTCATAGTTTTCTGCAAGGGCGGGTTCAAGATTGCCTTGTGAATTCTTACGCATAAGGCCCTCAAAGAGGAATCTGACCAAATTTGTATCGCAAAGATTTCGTGCTTTTCGTGGATCGCAGGTCGAGCAGTCTTCATTAAGTGCAATTCGCACCTCTTGAGACGATGATTTTGGAAAAGCCAGCGTTGATGGCTTGGGGTTGCAACTTGTGAGTGCTGCAAACGAGAGACAAAAAAGAGTCGATTTTTTAATCATGTTCATAGTGAGTCCTATTATTTTTCTGAGCCAGAGTAAAGCGCATGTTTTTGCTTTTCGTCAAGTATACTAATTTTTTACATATATTCATGATGCTGAAAAAAAACAAAGCTGCTAGGATGAGCCATTATTATCTTTTTTTAATGTAGGAATAAGCTATGCTTCCAAGGACAAAGATTATTGTTGCTGCAATCATTATATTTCTTGGCCTTATCGTGCTTGATCAAGTAAGGCGCCACTCACAAACAGATGAAACCGAAGATGTGGCATTCACTCAAGATGATCCTTCTAAAAAAGAAAAAGATGTAGATGATTCCTGGAAGGAGTTTGCATCAGCTGCCGGTCTCTTTAAAGTCATGCTGCCAGCACTTCCACAGCATGCCTCAGAAGTTGTGCCGCTTCCTACAGGCCAAGGTTTTATTAAGTATGACATGTACCTTTCACAAGGAAAAGATGGCTCAACTTATATGATCTCCTTAATTCAATACCCAGACACATTTAAGGCATCAGATCCTTATGAGCTTTTAGAAGATGTGATGAAGGAAATGATGGCTGCAAATGGTAATAACAAGCTTAAAGATTCGTTCCAGAGTAGATTTTTGAAAGTTCCTGCTTTAGATTTCTCAATTCTAAATAACAGCGTTTCCATAAGAAGCAAAACATTCTTTGTGAATAAAACGCTATTTGTGCTGACATTGATTGATCGCAACACAGATAAGTTGGATGAGCGTTTTCAGAAGTTTGTAGGCTCGTTTCAGTTTGGTGAAAATATGACCGAACAACCAAAATCTCAAGATGACAAAAAATCCTCTGAAAAACAGCCACAACCAGACCCAGAGCATTCTTCAGAACAATAAATCACAAATTTTAACCTCTCTTCCAATCAGAAGAGAGGTGTTTTTTTTTACAAAAAAATTAATCAAAAAATATTGACCTATTGTTGTTAAAGCAAGTAACAGCTACTATTTTACAGATTTTTTCTTAATCTGTTAGTTATTATGAGTTTTATTTATGGCAGTAGTCTCATCTTCTCTTAATCTTTTACAAGTTCCCGTTTCTTCTACAAATCCTCGCTATTTAGAAACTGTAATTGATGATGACGGAGTTGCTAAGGAATCACATAGGCGTAGAGGCAGTTTGGTAGAGGGTGCTGCTTCAGCAACAGAACCAAATCCACGCCATGCCACGATGGAGTTCGATACGGATTTGTCAAATTGGGATAAGAGTTTAAAAGCTCTAGGTGACCTCGAGCAACTGAAGAGGGAATTTATTAAAGAATTTCTTGAAGATGTTTCGAATAGAATCCATATAGTAGCGCATTTAGGGTATTTCAACTCTCGCGTTGCCAATGCAAGCGCAATTGATGCTGAAACAAAGAGAAAGGTCTGCTTGTTGAGCGATGAACACAAGACGGTCTTCAATTGGATCTCTGATGAGCTGCAAACTGAAGTCCTTCAATCATTTAAAAAGGATAAAGTCTGGGGAAATGAAATTCGGATTCTTTCAAAGCAACTTCTTTTTAGTAAACTTGAAAAGCTTTCAGAGCGTATCTTAAAGATTTCTCCCAAGGGATTGTCTTCTTTCTATCTCAGAAGCTAAGAATAATTATCGTATTAGAATCGTTCTCCAGCACTCCCATTCGGGAGTGCGTTATGATGGCCCCCATTTATCCCCAGAGCACCGCCTTCAGGCGGTGATCTGGGCTAAGTTCCATCTCACCCATTCGGGTGAGAGGTATCAACTCATGAGCTTCTTCTCTCTCTCTCTCGCGAAGCGAGAGATGGAACTTAGCCCAGCCCGATGCGAAAGCATCGTGCTGGGAACAATGAATAAAAACGACATTTGTACTCCTGAAGGGAGTGCTGGGGAACGTAATTATCATGTTAGGGTCGTGAGAGGGCAATTTTTTGCAAAAGTTTGATCATCTCGAGCGCATTTTGAGCGGCCTCTTTGCCTTTATAGGCAAGAGATCCAAAGGTCCTCTTTTCTGCCTCTTCATAAGTGTTCGTCGTAAGCACTCCAAAAATCACAGGAATATTTAAATCGTATGAAACTTTAGCGCAGCCTGTTGCAACTTCGGATGAGACATATTCAAAATGGGGCGTATCGCCGCGTATGACTGCTCCAATTGAAATAATGGCATCCCATTTTTTTGTTTCAGCTAAAAGCTTGCAGGTAAGGGGAATTTCAAAAGCTCCAGGTACCCAGAATACTCCAATATTTTTTTCCTGAAGACCATATTCTAAAAGGGTTTCATGCGCATCTTTGGCAAGCTTTTCAGTAATTGTTTCATTAAAACGAGCTGCACATATTGCTATGCGAATATTTTGTGTATCTATAGTTGGTAAAAACTTTTTTGGCTTTGTCTGCATAAATTAATCCTGCTCGATGAGATGTCCAAGCTTGGCTTTCTTTGTCATCAGATATTTGTAGTTTTCCTTATTTGGCTCGATGACAAGAGGAATGCGCTCAACAATTTCTAAATCAAAACCTTGAAGGCCGCCATATTTTTTTGGGTTATTGGTCATAAGGCGTATGGTCGTAACGCCAAGGTCAGCAAGTATTTGGGCGCCAATGCCATACTCTCTTGAATCTGCCGGAAAACCAAGTTGGAGATTGGCCTCCACAGTATCCAAACCTTGATCTTGCAAGCTGTAGGCTCGAATTTTGTGAGCAAGGCCAATGCCGCGCCCTTCATGGCCGCGCAAATACACCAAAACACCGCAGCCAAATTCTTCAATCTTTTGCATAGCAAGGTGAAGCTGCGGTCCGCAATCACAGCGACAAGAGCCAAAGACATCTCCCGTTAGGCACTCCGAGTGCACTCTCACGGGGATCATCTCTTGTCCTCGAACATTGCCCTTTACAAGCGCTACATGCTCGATTGAATCAATAAGCGACTTATAAATGTGCGCTGTAAACTCGCCCCATTTAGTTGGAATACGTGCGCTCGATACATGCTCAATAAGCTTTTCGGTCTCTCTTCTATAGCGTACAATATCGGCAACTGACAAAAAACAGATATTATGGGCCTCTGCAAACTCAATCGCTGCTTTTCCGGCAGCAACTGAGCCATCTTCATTAATAATTTCAGAGATTACACAGGCAGGATAGAGGCCCGCAAGCTTTACAAGATCAACTCCTGCTTCAGTATGTCCTTGCCTTTTTAAAACACCGCCTTCAGCATATTTCAGGGGAAAGATGTGGCCTGGGCGAGCAAAGTCTTGCGGTTTTGATTTTTTGTCGATGAGGGCAAGTATTGTTTTTGTGCGATCTTTTGCAGAGATTCCCGTTGTGGTACCCGTTTTGAAGTCTATCGAGACAGTAAACGCTGTGCGATGAGATTCAGTATTGAAGCTAACCATTTGGGGAAGTTCAAGCTCAGACAGGCGGCTTTCTAACATCGGAACACAGAGGATGCCGCTTGAATGTTTGACCATAAAGGCGATTTTTTCAGGATCTACCTTTTCCGCTGCAATAATCAGGTCAGCCTCATTTTCGCGATCTAGATCATCGACAACGCAGACAAACTGACCATATTTCAGCGCTTCTATTGCTTTTTCTACACGAAGTTTTTCTGACATAGCTTTTTCACATATTTTGCAAGTATATCTGTTTCAATGTTAACAAGAGATTGAACTTTTTTCGAGCCTAGCGTTGTATGCTTTTGCGTAAGAGGAATGAGCATAAATGAAAAGCGGCTAGGAGTTACGTCAATGACTGTCAAACTTACGCCATCAACCGTAACCGAACATTTTTCTACCATATGGTCCAAAAGATCAGCCGACGTTTCGATCCACATGGTAATGGAGCTATCGGGCTCTTTAATAATTTCAACTATCTTTCCTGTTTGATCAACATGCCCCTGCACAATATGGCCATCAAAACGGCTATTAACCTGCATAGCAAGTTCAATGTTAACAAAATCGTCTTCACGTAACTCTTGAAGATTTGTTTTTCTCAAAGTCTCGACTGCTACATCAACTGCAAAGGTATCGTTTTCTATTTCCGTGATTGTAAGACAGCAGCCAGATATGGAGATGGAGTCCCCAATTTTGACTTCTTTTGCCACTTGAGGCTGATGGAAAAAAATTTTGTAGGGATTTGCCGGTAGTACTTGAGCTACACGGGCAATATTTCGTATAATACCTGTAAACATAACTTAAAAGAATAGCATAATGGCAATGATGAAAAAAGAACAAAATCAGAAAAGAGATGGCGTAATCCTGAAAGAGGGGAGGGAGAAATCGCTCCTTTTTAAACATCCTTGGGTTTTCTCGGGAGCAATTCAAAAAATTCCTTCATGTGAATTAGGCCAGGTTCTTCCTGTCTACTCAGCGCAAGGCAAGTTTTTAGGATCTGGCTTTTGCAATCCCAAATCGCAAATTACTGTAAGAATGATAAGCTTTGATGAAACAAACTTTCAAGATGAAATCAAAAATAAAATTTTAAATGCCATTAATTTCCGCAGGCAACTATTTGAAGGTAAAAAAACCTCTGCTTACAGGCTCATTAATGCAGAAGGTGATGGTTTGTCAGGGCTTATTGTTGATCGCTATGAGGATGTGCTTGTCCTGCAAATAAGCGCTACCGGCATGGAAAGGCTAAAACCACTTATCCTTGAAACTCTGATTGCGGCTCTTAACCCAAGTTGGATCTATGAAAAATCGACATCGCCATCAAGAAAAGAGGAGGGCTTAAAACCTGAAGAGAAGACCCTTTACGGAAAAGAAAAGAAAGAGGTTCAGATTCAAGAAAATGGCCATCTCTTTAACGTATCTGTAATCGATGGGCAAAAAACTGGTTTTTTCCTTGATCATCGCAATATGCGAAATCTTATAAAAGGGTTTTCAAAAGAAAAGCGAGTGCTGAATGTGTTTTCCTATACAGGCGGCTTTAGCATCTATGCTCTTTCAGGGGGAGCCTCTTCAGTTGACTCTGTTGACGTTTCAAAAGATGCTGTCAATAAAGTTACAGAGCATATTGAGCTGAATGGTTTTTCAGCACACAAGCATAATGAGTTTGCTGACGATGCGTTTCATTTTCTAAAAGAAAATCCTTTGAACTATGATTTTGTAATACTCGACCCTCCAGCTTTTGCCAAGCGCAAAAACGATGTCAATCAGGCAGCTCGTGCCTATAAAGAAATTAACCGCCAGGCATTTTTAAAGATGCCTAAAAACTCTTATCTTCTTACATCATCCTGCAGCTACCATGTCGATGAGCCGCTTTTTCAGAAAATTATCTTTTCTGCAGCGCTCGATGCCAAACGTGATGTACGTATCATTTCAAGGCACATTTTAGCAGAAGATCACCCTCAAAGCATCTACCATCCAGAAGGCATCTATCTAAAAAGCCTTTTCTGCTATCTGAGCTAGCCCAAAGCCCGTTGTTCAGCCTTCTCGCTCTTCCAGAAAAAAGACATGAGGCATCTGCTGCGCTAAATGCTCTTTCATGGCTTATGTAGCCTTTTAGAGAAGAAGTTAAAAAGTTATTCAATATATATAAAAATTATTTTAAAATAGGGATAGAGACATAAATGAGGCATTATGACCGAAGCTACTGGTTATGACCTATCCCAAAATCCAACGATCGATTCACAAGGAAACCTTGAGTTTGTCCCTAGGGAAAAAACGGCTACCCCTGAAACAACAAAAGAAAAAGTTAACAGGCTCGTCAAAGGTCTTCAAGGTATAAAAAAAGAGGCCGGCGACTTTTATACAAAAAATCCTCGAAAATTCGATTCCTATGCGAATGCGGTAGCAAAAGAGGTTGTAGGGTGTGTTAAGGCAAACGGTTTACGTATTCTTGACCCCGCCCTTTTTCCTTCTAAGGCTTCTCCTGAAGTTTTATATGTCGAACAGCGAGTTATAGAACAATTTTTGAAGAGTGATGATCCTCTGGATTTTCAGTATTTAGCGCGATTTTTAGCAGCTGTTCCTCCTAAAACATTAATGACAGATGAGGCACTTTACAATGCGCTACAAAAGTTTATAAAAAAATTTGAAGCATTTCTCCAGTCAGACCTGCTTGATGAAACTACCTTTCAAGAGTGCATGCAACTCATTTGCAAAATGGAGCCTGATATTCAATATCTCACTCGATTATTAACGACTGTAAAATTAACAGATAAAGCCTTTGATTTAGTGATCGAAGACTGTAGCAAAGCCAGAGCTTGCAATGAAAATTTGAGCAATCTCTGCAAAGCAATTGATCAGTCAGATGAAATGCTTGCAAAGCTGAAAAAGCTACCGGGTAATTTACGAAATGAAGTCTATCGACTTGCTATTTTTAGTAGTGCACCAGTATTTGATGCTGAAAGTCTCAAAATCATGGCACAGTCTTTAAGAGCAACAGAGCAGTACTTAGGTGAAGAAAATTTGTGGAAAAAGGTAGCATTTCTTACAAATACGGATTCTTTTAATTTTACGGAAAGAGAAATCAAAGATCTTATTTCTTGGTTGGCAAATGATCCTAAAGTTGATGCTGCGACGTATATAGAGCTACTAAAGAAATTTTCTCAAGGAGTTCAAGAATACTTACAATCTCAAACTCTTGCGTCTTCTTTCGAAGAATTAAATTCTTTAATTCAATTTGCACACAGTTTGGAAAAAGCGCCATTTAAAGATAAGATAGCATCTCAGTTAGCCGATATTTTTGTTAATTTAGTAAAAAAGAATATGGATGCATTTGTAAAAATCGAAAATCCTTTTAAAACTCTAAAAGCGCTTTTTAATCTCGAGTTAAGCGATGACCATATTGGCATAGTGAGAAAAGCATATGAACTTGCAAAAGGTGATCTGTCTAAAGAGCCATTTGTCACTTTAAATCGTGTTTTTCAGCGCTATGATCAATTGAAAAATATGATGAAAAAAAAGTCGCACATAGATGTGCTAAGGACTGCTTATTTTTTCGAAAGTGAACTGCCGAAGAAGATTAGCGGTATCGCAAAAACAACCATTATCAGTAGAAAAGAAAGTAAACTTAGTTCATCTATCATAATTTATCCTGAAGCGCAAACAAAAGAAACAGACCAACGTCTCTTGAAAATTGCAGTTGCTGATCAGCGTCTTACAGAAAGTGGCTCAACTAAAAAACTTATCGAAGACGTTTTAGTTTCTCTCGGTAACTTTATAGATATTTCTATTGGCGTAAGAGCCTATTCAAGGAAGCATCTCGGCGGCCAGGGAGTAATAGAAATGTCAATAGACAATAAATTTCTAGTAAAGCTGCAAAAGATCCCCCAAGTTGTACAAGTAAATTATTACTTAGAGCACAGCTTTACAGATCTAAGCAAAAAAGAGCCAACACAAGCATCTTTAGGTATGGAAAGGTTGGAAGATGCTAGCGCTGTGGGGCAGCCCGGCAGATTTATATCTCAAGAGATAGCAGTAATTTTCAAAGACTTTATAGATGGTTTAAGCGCAGTTCATGGCGAAGGAGTTTTACATCGAGATATCAAACCTGAGAATTTTCTCTTGAAAAAAGTAGGTGGAGAAACGCATGGGAGGATTGGAGATTTCGGCAGGGCTAAAGATTTTACGCCTCCAATAAAGGTGCCAACACAACCTGGTCTCTATTTTAAAAATCACTATAGTACAATCAGATATACTGCCCCTGAACTTCTTTGGAATGAAAATTTTGATGGCGATCCGTTTCAAATAGAGTCGTTTGCATTAGGGGTATCGCTTTATCAAATGCTTGAAAACGAAGATCCTCCTCACGTAAAAATCATTGAAGCTCAAAAAGATAAAGCCAAAATGGGAATTCAAAATGGCACCCTTGATGCGGATAAACGCAAAGAAATGCGCAAAGAGGTGAGAGATGAGATTGAAAAAATGTTTAAAAGTGACAAGTACAAAGAACTTCTGACAAAAGAAAAGGCACAAACTTTAACCCAGAAAGAGAAACTTTTGTTACTTGCCTATTCTATGATGCGCCTCGTTGACGATAAAGAATATACAGCAGCAGCAGATGAAAAAAGATGTAGCATACATGAATCAACAGCGCAAATCGACAAAATCGTGCGTGAAGGCTAAAAAAGTAAACAAATGAGGGCTAGCTTCTTAGATGAAGACAAGTGATATAAAATTGTGTCACAAAAGCTTTTCTAAAATTTGACCAAAACGATAAACATCCTCAAATGAGTTATAGAGCGGAACGGGCGCTGCTCGAATTATGTTTGGCTCTCTCCAATCAACAAAAGCGCCTTTTTTAGTAAGCTGTACACAGAGCTTATGGCCTCGCCCATGGGCAATGATTGAAAGCTGACAGCCTCTTTCGTTAGGGTTTTTAGAGGTTATAATTTCAAGGCAATTTCCATGCTTTTTATTGATTTCTTGAATGATATACTCGAGATATCCGGTAAGCAGTTTACTCTTTTTTACAAGCGGCTCCATACCGACTTCATCAAAGATATCTAGAGAAGCACGCGCTGCTGCCATGGAAAAGATCGGAGCATTACTCAGCTGCCAACCTTCAGCTCCTGGAATTGGAATGTAGCCTGGCTCCATTTTAAAGCGCGATGCCTTGTCATGACCCCACCAGCCAGCAAAACGAGGAAGGTTTTTATCTGCATGTCTTTCATGCACGAATATACCAGCAACACCGCCTGGGCCAGAGTTCAGATATTTGTAGCTGCACCAAGCCGCAAAATCGACATCCCAGTCATGAAGATCAAGAACAATGTTCCCAGCAGCATGCGCTAAATCAAAACCTGCAATTATTCCATATTTGTGTGTAACCTCCGTGATTGCCTTCATGTCAAATACTTGGCCGCTATAGTAGTTCACACCGCCTATCATAACAAGAGCAAGCTGATCTTTGTTTTTCTCAATTTCATGAATAATATCTTCGTGCCTGATAAGCTCCTCACCTTGTCGTGGGGCTACCTCTATTATGGCACTCTTTGGATCTAGTCCATGCAGCTTTACCTGTGATTCAAGCACATATTGATCTGAAGGAAAGGCCTTTTTTTCGCACAGGATTTTATAACGAGTATCTGTCGGTTGATAGAATGAGACTAAAAGTAGATGCAAATTTACTGTAAGGCCATTCATCATGACCACTTCAATCGGTTTTGCGCCTACCAGTTTTGCTGCTTGTTTTGTAAGTAGTTCATGATAGGAAAGCCAGGGATTCTGGGCATTCCAGTGCCCTTCAACACCATATTTTGCCCAATCATCTAATTCTTGTTGGATGTTTTGCGCTGTCTGCTTTGGCTGAAGTCCTAAGGAGTTTCCTGTGAAATAAACAGAATCTTTCCCTTTATGTTGCGGGATAAAGAACCGTGATCGATATGCCCTTAATGGGTCTTTTGCATCCATTTTCCGAGCAAATTCGAGTGAATTCTGGTAGGTAATGCTGTAAAGTCGTGAGCAGTTCAGTGAAACAAATGTAATGAGCACAAACAGACAGATTTTTTTTGTTAACATGAGTCGCTCCCCCTGACCTACAGTATCATAAAGAAAAAACATTTACACTTTTATATGGAAAATATCAAGTTGCTCCTTGGCCTAAAATTAAAATAAAAGGGGCTGGATCCTGTTTCAATCCATGTAAGCTAATGCTGAGTGAGCCATTCGACGTTTGGGCTGAGTTCGTTATGGCTTAATCCTGTGTGCTCTTGAAGTGTTTTTGCAATCTCTTGCCATTCTGGAGAGTTCATGCCTCTTTCAAGCCTTTTTGCGGCATCACATTGTGAATCAGGTCGGCGTTCTGTGTAGACAACTGAGTAGTATTCGTGTCCTACTTTTTGCAGCCAAACAGAAAGATGAGAGACATTAAATGCTTTCATAGAGGCTTCGTGGCGCATTTTCTTTTCACCATTTGAATCTTTACGAAACTGTCTATGCGCTTCGACCTTATCAGCTAAAATGGGATAGAAAAAAGCCTTCTTGACTTGAGGTAAATTTGTTGGCACATGCACATCAAGCAGAAATTCAATTTCTGGCTCAGCTTCAGGCTTCTGATAATCCTTTCCAAGAGTATTTTGATAAAAATTGGCTAAATTAAGTGCAATTTTGTTGTTCGCTGTAATTTGCTTGCGAAGACCTTCAAAAATTTTCTCGAGCGATTCTCCTTCAAGACAATGGATCATAAAATCGCCAACAGGTGTTGGTTGAAGAAAACTTTCAAAGCCTGTCATTTTTAGTTCTTTCCAAAAGTCAGCATCCTCGGCCTCTTTTTGGGCTGTATTGTCCTCAAGCTTTGTCTTCCAGTGATTGCGTATGGTGTCAGATTTTCCAGGCAGAATTTTACTTACGTAACAAAATCGTGGCATAACTTATCCTTAGCGTTCAAATGGAATTCTTGTTTCTGGCTCTAGATTAAATAGCTCATTTTCTTTCTCAGCAAGATATTTATGATAGCCGAGGCCAGCAATCATAGCTCCATTATCAAGGCAAAGCTCTTTTTCTGGGAAAAAGTGGGGAAGTTTAATCCTTTCTTCTAAACAACGTCTTAACTCCATATTCTGAGTAACGCCGCCGCCAAGAAATATGGAGGAAACCCTATGCTTTTCAGCTGCAATTTCAATTTTATCAAGCACATCATCAAAGACAGCTTTTTGAAAGGAGGCCGCAATATCGCACTTTTCTTGTTCTGTTGGTGCCAATTCTTTTTTCAGGTCTTTGCCTTTGACCGTATAGAGCACACTTGTTTTAATGCCGCTAAAAGAAAAGTCAAGCGGCCTATCTTTCATTTTAGCTGCTTTAAAATCATAGGAAAGGGGATTTCCTGAGCGTGCAAGTTTTTCGATATATGGCCCGCCGGGATAGGGCAGTCCCAAGATTTTGGCAACTTTATCAAAAGCTTCGCCTATAGCGTCATCAATTGTCTCGCCAATTAATCTATAGTTTCCAATTTGGTTGATAAGCACAAGACTTGTGTGGCCGCCAGATAAGACAACGCCGAGTGCGGGAAACTGTAAGTTTTGAGAAGATGGCATCATGGCAGCGTACAGGTGTGCTTCGATGTGGTTGACACCTACTAAAGGCTTTTTTAACGAAAAGGCGAGGCCTTTGGCAAAGTTTATACCGATAAGAAGCGCACCAATTAGGCCAGGACCTTTGGCTACAGCTATAACGTCAATATCTTCAACTCTAAGATTGGCTTTTTTTAAAGCTTCATAAAAGAGGGGAGTGATCACATCAATATGCCGCCTGCAGGCAAGCTCAGGCACGACACCGCCAAATTCATTATGGAGATCGATCTGCGTGCTAATTACGTGTGATATAATCTCAAAGCCATCTTTAACGATTGAAATGGCGGTCTCGTCGCAGGTCGTTTCAATGCCTAAAACATACATACAAAACTCAAAAAATGAATAAAGTATATATTACATTCGGATTTTTTGTATAATTGTCATAACGATATTTTCTAAATATTTTTTAAGGAGGATAATATTATGGCCGCAGTTACGGTAAATTTAGTCCCAGTTGAAGTAGACAGGTTGTTGGAAGGCTTTTTGAATGATAAAATGATCGAGGCTCTGGATAAAGAAAGAAGCGAAGAAAGGAGCACAATAGAGCAAGTGCCTGGCCAAAGAATCGTTGAATTTCAAAGAATATTAAAAGCGCTTCAGCTCGATAATGAAAGAGTAAGTCCTAATCAGAAGCAAATTGATGAGACTGTTTTGCTTTGCCATTTAACTGATAAGTTAAGAAAAAAACTACGCGTATCAAGAGAACTCCCTATGTACCTTGAGGTATTTGCTCTCTGGTGCTATCATAAAGCGGAAATTCAAAAACTTGCCGAAACTTTAAGAGCACAAGCCCCTTCTTGGATGGATCAGGAAAGTGGTTACACGAATACATTAAAAACATATTACAAAGAATACGTGCTTCCAAAAAGCTCAGGATTCTGTTGTTTCTGCTAAATTCAGTTTCAGAAGTCTCTCATCCAGCAATATATGAGTATGGAAGCGGGAGCTTTACAGCTCCCTTTACTTGTTTAGTCTAACTTGACAATAGACATTGAGCGATGAAGCACGTTGACTGCAGTATCTGCTTGCCTATTTCTTGTAACAATTTGCACTGTTGTTTTCTTGTCAAAATGAAGCACTTCAGTGAAGTTGAAAATTTGAAAGTTGTCATAATTTGCTTCTATTGATTTGGTATTGACTCCAATGACCTGGGTGCCTATCTGAAGCCCAAGATCAACAAGCGCGATATCGCCTTGGTTTGCCATGAAAGTACCATTGAAAGCAATTTGATAGCTTCCTTTTTCAAGGACAAATTCGAAGTGATTTTTTTTAGGTTCAATTCCTGATGAATGGATGTGTGTGTGCTCTGTAAAGGTAAGAGGCGTATAGGAAGCAGTAGGTGAGCCCTGAAGAGAGATTGTGAGATCATTTTCAGATGCGCGATAAAAAGGAATACTTTCCTTTGATTTGGATCTCGTTACTTTTGACGCTATTGATTGGCCTGCTGCAGGACTTGCTTCGAGCATAGGTGCAAAAGCTAAAGCTACGATGCTTAAAGACAACGCTAAAAGCTTATTTGCCATAAAGAAACTCCATTTATAGTTAGTGAGGCAGTATTGCCTCTTTCGCTCACGATAAAATTTTTTTCTTTGATGTCAACTCAAATCAGTCCATTAACTTTGGTGATGCCGGAAAGAAAGGGGCCGGATCCTGCGATTCATCTGAAGAATAATCTTGGTAAAAATTTTTGTGAATGATAAGAGAATAAGATAACATTTTTACCAAGGGATGTTTCTATGAAGATGGATTATAAACTGTTTTGGTTAACTGCTTTTGCGTGTGGACAATCTTTAGCTGCTCAAGATGGCCAATATCAACAGCAGCAAGCTCAGCAGCAACAGCAGTTTCAACAGCAGCAACAAGCCGAACAGCAACAGTTCGAGCAACAAATGCAAAATCAACAGAACCAGCAAAACCAGAACCAGCAGCCAATGCAGTATCAACCTCAACAATCCCAGCAGCCCACTTATCAGCCTTCAGGGCAAGCGGCAGGAGAAGCGGCTGGACAAGCTGAAAAAAATGCACAACAGGAACAGCGCGCTAATGAGATGAGGATGCAAAATGAAGCGCAAAACCGCAATCGTTCAAATATGAACCAAAACCGCAGGCCGCCAGAAGAGGAAAGACGCTGAGAATAATCTTATAAAAGGAGCCGGATCCTTTCGGCCCCTTTTAAAGCGTGATATAAGTAAGAGTTTTGCTTACTCCTTAGATCATCTTTTGGTAAATTTTTCTTTTTAATAAATAGAAGATCTAATACATAAGGTCCTAATGATTGTTTTACTTATTTTTGCCGTTATAGGAGTTATGGTTCATGGTATATATTGAACTTAAGCAACACACGCTGCATTTCGAAAACAAAATGGTATCTCGAACTTTCCGTTTCTTTTTGAATATTTTCTTAGCAGTAGTTATTTTTTACAATTGCGAGTTGGGTAGTTTGCTTGACATTCAAAATCTACCTTTGAAAATCTCTGTAGTTTGGCCGGCCACTGGTTTTGCTCTCGCCGCTTTACTTTTGTTTGGTTTTAAGGCATTGCCAGGTATTTTTTTTGGATACTTTTTTTACAATTTCCCCCATCTGCACAAGCATAGCAATACCATAATCGCACCTCTACTTACTGCTCTTGCAATTACTTTTGGCTCAACACTACAGGCCTATGTTGGAACTTTTATCATCAGACGCTTCTGTTCAACTAGTTATTTCAACACGACCAAAGATATTATTATTTTTTTAATTCCTGCAGGTCTTTTGACCTGTATGATAGGAAGTACCATAGGTGTAGTTTCTCTCTACTTTTTTGGAACTTTTTCCACCTTGCAGCCTCTGTTGTATACATGGCTTACATTTTGGATTGGCAACACCTTAGGTGTATATATTTTCACTCCCGCTTTGGTCGTCTGGGCAATTCAAAAAGCAATAGTGATGTTAAAACAATATCGCCGGGAAGCTTTGGGAATGTTCATGTGTATTGGAATCATCTGTTGGCTCACTTTTGCCATGAGCATTCCAATGCTCTTCTTACTTGTTCCTTTAAGCATTTGGGTAATATTTCGCTTTCATATGCATGGTGCTACCTTGATCATTTTATTGATCTGTTTTATAACTGTTATTCCTACATCACAAGGGTATGGACTATTTGTAACAAACAGTATAGGAAATCAGCTCCTTATTTTGGTAACGTATCTGGTAACCGTTGTTGTGACTTCTTTGATATTTGCAGCTATTGTTCTAGAGCGGGACGCAGCATGGTATCTTGTTCGAAGACATGACATAGGAATGGAGGAAAGCCTTGCAATTCATATAGAAGAGCTGAGAGCAATGAAAGCTGAAATTTCCGTTAAAGAGAAACTCTCTGCCCTCAGCTCTCTCATGTCTAGTATAGCACGCCAACTGCAGGTCCCGCTAAAAACGGTTAATAACTTCACCAGAGCATGCCTAGATTGTCTAAATCAGATACAAGATACGCTGAAATCGCAAAAAGTAAACTTCGAGCAGCAGCTTGCCCAGGCATTGCAAGATAATTTTAATTCTTTAAAAGAGTATCTGCACATGATGACACAATTTGAAACTCAGGCAATTAAGATTGCCAATGTTATCGAGGAGCACTCAGCAATCACTGCTTCAAACATAATCAAATTTCAGCCCATCGACATCCATACGCTTCTTAGGACATGTTTGCAACATGTTTCATCTGAAGAGGAAAAAAAGCATTCCTTTTTTAGTTTTGAGTTAATTGAAAAATTTGATCCTTCAATTAAATTACTTATCCCTTTACCAGAAGATCTCATTCATGCCTTCAGTCACCTGCTTACGAATAGCTTTACTTCAATGAAAGAAAAAAAGAATCTCTTAGGAGCGGCTTTTACGCCACTACTCGAAATAAGCACTAAAGAGCTATATGGCTATGTTGAGATCGTGATTCGAGACAATGGTTCTGGATTCTCAGACAAAAAGCTAAAGGGTTTATTTCAATCATTTGTATCAACAAAACCAATTGAAACTAACATTCCAGTTGAAGATCCACCTGATTTGAGTCTTTCTCTTGCTCACGATGTGATTGTGTATGTACACAATGGTAAAATTGAGATTGAGTCAAAAGAGGGCATATATCTGCAGATTACCATACTGCTTCCAATGCCATAAAGCTTCGCAAACCTGGGTAGCAAATACCCTAAGGTTGGGCACCGAAATCCAAACCTGGATTAGATACAAACGTGCTTTTCATTTTTTTAAAATAAATTATTGACAAATAATTAAAAAATTTAGTATAATTGCTGTTTGATTAAACCGTAGAGGTGAAACGATGACAATTCATACTTTAGCGTCTCTGCCAGCTCTTCGCTCCAGCGAGCTTTTAGAGGAAGAGAGCTCTATTCCAAGAGAACAAGAGGAGGTACGGCATACCTCTTCATCTGCCTCTTTTGCCTATGCTCTGCCTGAATTTATCTCTGCTGTCCGTGATGTCAGGACAAAGCCAAGCTATATTGATAAATGCCAAGCTTTAAAGAAAGCCTATGAGAATGGCAAAACTGTTGCAGGCAATGCCGACGAAATTATTAATATTGTTGAAGTTTCTGAGCGTTTAGCTGACAAAAATGTTAGCTGGTCGGGCCCGCTTTCTTGGATCCTTCTGCCGCTTCAAGCACTTGCGCTTGCCACAGGTATTTATCGCGTCTATAAAACGCATCAATTTCTTAAAGAGTTAGACAGCAAAATTCCGGATAGGCAAGAAGAGTCAGCAAGAGGCCGCATCAGTGCTGTAAGAGCCTCTCTTCGATTCTTAAAAGCAAAAAGTGCAAAAGCGCTTCACGCTCACTTTGCACTGGGTGAACAATCTCCCGTAACAGATAAGCTTACATCTTTATTACGAAAGCTCTCATCTCGAAATGCTGAAGAAAAAGCAAAAGCACTACAAGAAGGAGAAGCTCTTTTAGGAAAGCTTAAGACAAGGGTAAAGAGAAAGATCGGTTTTGAGATTGCAGCAACCATTTCAAGAGTGATAACCATTACCTTATCCGTCCTTCTCCTGACAACGCCGCCTGGGCTTATACTTTCTGCTGCAGTACTAGCAGCCTCTGCAATTGGCACAGGGATTAAGGCCTATAAGAAAAAGGCTTTGCCTGAAAACCCAAACTATTTAAATTAACTAGTCAACAACCACAACTTGCTTTTCTTTGTTGTTAGTTTGTTCACTATCTGCTTCTTCTTTAAAGTAGAGACGAAACCCTTGAGTTGCATTTACATATTCTGACACTGCTTCTGTTACTTTTGGACAGCCTATCATGACCATCTTGTTGAGCTTCGGTAATTCTTTTGCTTTAAAGTCCAAGATTGTTTCGTCATCCGGAGGCGCAAGCTGTTCTTCAAGCTGGTTTTCGGCATCTTTAGGAGTATAGCTTCGGGCAAAAAGTAATTTTTTCGCCTCCTCAAAATCGGTATTATTCACAACGATTGTCTCAACTTGTGTAAGCACCTGAAGACATAAAAGTACTTTTTTCGTTACATTAAAGAGCACAATCTCTTTTAAATTCTTACAGGGTTTTAATTTTTCGATCAACTCTTGAACAAATTTAGAATCTTGATTGAGCTCCTGAGGCTGATGAGTGAATTTGCGAATTTGAGAAATGTCGGGAAATTTACCAGCTTTAACAAGATCGAAAGTTTGAGAAATTTCAGAAGATCTTACTTGCACGTGCATATAGCCATATTTGAAGTTTTTATTTTGTAAAAGCCCTTTTCCCTCATGCTCTGTTTGCGAAAAGATGAATTGAGAAAAAGCATGTCCGTTTTCTATTTGAACGCTATAGGTTTCAAAATAGAGACTTGCTCTTGAGTACATAGTAGGTAGTTTTTTGGCAAGAGCAGGCGGTGTAAATTCTTGCTTGATACTTAAGTCCATTTTTTTCTGCTGCAGGGCCCAAAGCGCTTTATTCGTAATATCCTTAACATCAATTAAAGTAAGTGTCGTAAGTTTGGGGCAGCTTTCAAAATGAGCAAGCGATTCATCTGAAAGATGCTTCCATCGAGCGGTGTCGAGATTAAGCTCAGACCATTTTTTTAGGCTCTCATTTAGAGTACTATTGATAACAGTGAGCTCATGTAAATTGGGGAACTGGTTCATCTCAAGAAAGGCAGAATCTAAAGCGTTTTGGATAGTAATCTTAGTTACTTTTGGGCTCTTTTTTAGTATAGTCTTAAGAGCGGTTAAGCCGCTGACACTATCTGTGAGCACCTTGCATACTTTTGCATCATCGAAAACATGTTGTTCAATGGTTCCTCTTCCTTTCAGAAAGGAGAGAGACATTTGACCGCCACACGTAACTCCCAAGTAGAGTGCGGCTTTATCTCCTTCGTGAAACTTTGCTTCAGCGCTTTTATAATCAGGAAAAATAGTGCCTGCCATGGTAATTGTCTTTCTTTTAGCACTTTCTTGCTCTAAGTAAAAACCGATTGAGGTACTGAGCGGAATTTCTTTTTGATAAGGTTCAAGTGGTTGTTGTTGAGATGAGCTTTCGGTAAGCTGTAAGCCCGAATTTGAACCCGATCCTGATGATGGAGAAGCTTTTTCAGATTCACGATCTAAAAAGGCGTTGTGAGTTGCTGCTATTGCTAATAAGGATAACATATTTTACTCCGCTTATAATTATCTTTTATATTTCTATCTTTCGTAATTCTATTTTTCATCTTTGCCATTCTTTTCTTTTTCTTCTTTTACGGCTGCAGTGCTTTCGCCCTTTTCTATCGCAAGAAAACCTGGTTTTGTTTTGTTTAGAAAGTCAATATAGGGCTGTGGAATATTATGAGTACCTTTCAAAGTAAGCTTTATAAGATTTGGCATCATGCTTTTTAAAACTATAACTGCCTTATCGTCGATAGGATCATAAGCAGATGGTTTTTGCAAATTTGCTTGAGCGTGAAGCTCTTGTACCTGTTGAAATCGATGGTTTTCAACACATACTGTTTTGATTTGCAAAGATTTTGGAAATGCTTGAAGCATTTGTTTGGAGGCATTAAAGAGGATAAGGTTATGAACAGATGAAGCGAGCTTCATAACGACTTCAAAATCAACTGTTATACCCATCTCCGAATCAAGGCTCACTGTCTGGATTTCGGCAGGTTTTATTTTCTGAGCTACAGTGGGTTTAAGATCAATTTTTTGTGAGCCTGCTTCTGTTTCGAGGCGTACTGCGATTGAGGTTTCAACAAGATGTGCATCGCCTTTTAGAAAAGCCTCTGCTTCTCCACATGAGGGAAATCTTCTACTTTGCATTGAATAATGGCCATCATGAAAGTTGTATTTTGCTGCAGTAAGGTGAGTTACACAATTTGAATAACATAAAACTTTAGGAAGGGGAACTGTTGGCGTAAGAGTCCAAGAGACTAGAGGAATTTTTTGCTGCAGAATCTCAAGAGTATGCAATGCGATCTTTCTTACATTCAAAAGTTTGAGAGAGCAGAGCTTCGGACAGTCCAATAGGGCTGCAAGTGCTGTGTCTGAGATAAAGGTGTAGTTACAAGTGGGATCAAACTCTTTTTGCAGAGCATTTACATCTTCGGCATGAGAATTGTCGATATCAAGACTTGTAAGTTCGGTTAAGCGAGAAAGTTGTACAAGCGCATTTTCTGTCGGTTTTTGTAGCGATAGCGCATTTAAATTTGGATATTTTGTTGCAAGACTTTGAATTGTTTGTGACGTTGTTGCTCTATCTGTAATAATAGAAAAGGCTTTTACAGCGCGTGCTTCTTCTGAAGAGAGTTCTGTGCCTTTCTTTTCAATTTCGTATAGATACAGTTTTTCATTTTGGAAAACTTGTAAATGAAACCATGAAGCAGTGGATATTCCGGTTTGATAAAATTGATTGGCATCCGCATAAGAGGCAAAAGTGCTTTCCACAGAGACGCCGCCTCCGAGAGTTTTAGCTACCAAACTTTTCGTTACTAAAAAGCGAATTTTTGCCTTTTCAGAGGGGAGAGCCGACTGAACAGGCGAGTTTATATTTTGGGTTTCATGGATCTGATTACTTGTAGCACTTACTTGCATAGAGAAATACCATTATTAAAAAATTTCAAAAATGATATCAAAATTATCAATATTTCAATATGTAAAATGTTTACTATTATTGAGTTAATAATTATATGTGAACTCGTATGGATAAACATGATATTGCCAAAATTCTTGATGAAATTGCTCTCTTGTTAGAAATACAGGGAGATAACCCATTTAAGATTCGCGCATATGAGCGTGCTGCTAGAAGCATAGAAAATCTGGATGCTGATATCCATGAAGTAATCAAGAAAGGCAGCCTGAGGGATATTCCAGGAATTGGGGAGAAGATTGCTGAAAAAATTGAAACTCTTGTAAAAACTGGAAAGCTTCCATACTACATTGATCTAAAAGCGTCCATTCCAAAAGGAGTGCTCGAGTTTTTAAAGATACCTGGCCTTGGCGCCAAAAAAGCTAAAATACTCTACGACAAATTGGGTCTAAAAAGTATTGAAGAGCTGAAAAAAGCCGCGCAAAAAAATCTCATTGCAGATCTTCCTGGATTTGGAGAAAAATCGCAGAAAAAAATTCTCGACTCGCTCGACAAGCTCCTAAGCTATAACAAAAGGCACCTTTGGTGGGATGCCGAGTCGATTGCCGAACCAATCCTGGAGGGCTTAAAAAAACTAAAAGAGGTAGATCGCGTAGAGGTCGCAGGAAGTTTTAGACGAAAACTAGAAACAGTAGGCGATCTTGATTTCCTTGTAGCTACAAAAAAACCAAAAGCTGTGATGGACTTTTTCACCACGCAAAAATGGGTGAGCGAGGTTCTTAATAAGGGCGAGGCCAAAAGTTCCATCCGCCTTAAAAATGGCATGCAGGCAGATCTACGAGTCATTCCAGATAAGTCCTATCCTTTTGCCGAGCTTTACTTTACAGGGTCAAAAGAGCATAACATCAAACTTCGCGAGCGCGCCCTCTCTATGGGCTATCATTTAAATGAATATAGCCTAGATCCTCTCAAAATTAAGCCCAAAGCTGAAAAGGATGTGTACCAAGCATTAAAGCTCTCCTACATACCGCCAGAGCTTCGTGAGGATATGGGCGAAATTGAGGCAGCGGCTGTAGGAAAATTACCAAAGCTGATTGAAGAAAAAGACATTTTAGGCGCCTTCCACTGCCATACAACCTATTCAGATGGCCATAATACCTTAGAGGAAATGGTGAAGAGAGCAGATGAACTTAACTGGGCCTACATTGGCATTGCCGACCACTCAAAATCAAGTTTTCAGGCAAATGGGATGCAGCTTGATCGCTTAGAAGAGCAGCTTGCAGCTATAAAAAAACTGAACCTCTCAGGCAAATATAAAGCGCATATTTTTGCTGGGCTTGAGTGTGATATTATGACAAATGGCAAGCTCGATTTTGCAGATAGTGTTTTAAAGGAGCTCGATTACGTAATTGTCTCGATCCATCGCTCTTTTACGCTTAGCCAAAAAGATCAAACAAAAAGACTGATTAAGGCAATTGAAAATCCCTATACAACAATGGTTGCACACCCAACTGGAAGGCTTCTTTTAAAGAGAGAGCCCTATGCCATAGATATCGATAAAGTAATTGATGCCTGTATTGCAAATAATAAGATTATGGAGCTCAATGGGAATCCCATGCGGCTTGATTTAGATTGGAGATATTGGCACAAAGCCTCTCAGAAAGGGCTAAAATGTGCCATAAATCCAGATGCCCATTCAGTTCATGATCTTGAGTACGTCCGAGCAGGCGTCAACATAGCACGCAAAGGCTGGCTTGAAAAAAAGCATGTAGTGAACAGCTTGCCTTTAGATCAGATAAAAAAGCTGCTTAATCAAAAAGGCCTTTAACAACAAGTGGCTTGGCTACCCGCGGTCTTTCCCAAATTACTACAATAGGAGCCTGCTGAGTAAGACCAGTTGGTGTTGTTAAGGCTGTGATTAAAGCTTCATCAGTTTTTTCAATAGTTCGCCACCTAAGCGATTGTAGCTCTTCTTTGGAGCATTCTTGAGGGGTAATCTTGCATACAAAAACAGTTGTATCAGAAGATCTTTTCCAAAGCGTAACCTCTGCCCCGCCATTTGTTTTAGACAGCTCTTTTGCTTTTTCGATTGCACCTTTATCGTCAAAATCGGTTGCATCCCAATAGATTGGCTTGCCTTTTGCTCCTTCCGCTGCAGATGTCATAAAACCTCCTAAAAATTACATTTGTTTTTCTTTTTCAATTCCTATTGTAATATGAAACTCATGTCCTGCGATTTTTGGAGAAAATCCTAATCGCTCTCTTAGCTGTTCCAGCTCGGGACACCTCACTTGTAAAAACCAAACCTTTTTGCAGCCAGGAAAGCCAAGCGGCTTAACTGAGCATAAATCGCTTATTTCGAAAAATACTTTCTTACCAAGTTCGTTTATGTGTAGAGTTTTCGGATTTGTAATTTCAAAGTCTCTGATTACGCTGATATGGGCTCCAACACGATTTGGACCGAAGTAGGGAGGCGTTTTTACTTGGCTTTGATTCAAAAGCGGAAGAAGTTGATTAATAAAAGCATTTGAAACTTTTACATAAACGAAACCATCATCTGTTTTTTTGAGAAAGCCAAAATGGGAAAGATGGGTGTTTGCATATTCGAGAAGAAGGGGATTGTGATGAATTTCAACCTCTGCAACAAGCAGAGTTTGAGTTGCAAACAAACATAGAAAAAGAAAGTGGCGCACTGCTTTTTTCTCTGTTAATTCTGGTAAAAAGGAAAAAATAGCACCACCTTCTCTTAATTTCCACTCTAATTATTTTTTAGTAGCCATTTAAAACTGACTTTTCTGAGCCCTTTAGGGCGACTGAATTAAGCCCACAGTGACCGGAGGGAACTGTGGGTAGAGGAACGTAGAGAAATCAGAGCCCGTCAGGGCGACTCAAATAAAACGGACTAATAAACGTCTCTGATTTGAGTCGCCCTACGGGCTCTAAATTGTTATCGCCCCACACCCATAGTTCCCTTCGGTCACTATGGGCTCCAAACAGACGTCCTAAAGGACTAGGAAACGTTTTCAAGCCCTTTAATGCGTTTGTTATGGTTTTTTTATAATTATTAATTTATTGCAAAATCAATGAAGGTGCCATCGGTCATTTTTTGTAGTTCGTCTGATCTGAGTTTAAAAACGGAAAAAGGGGTGCCGGCTGCAGCCCAGAGCCATTCATATTGTAAAAGCGATGGATCTAAAAAAGTTTTTAAGTTTTCATTGTGGGCACAAGGAGGAACGCCGCCAATGGCAAAACCCGCACGCTCTTTTACAAATTTGCCATCTGCTTTAATAAGCTGAAGTCCTGCTTGCAGCTCGATTTTTTTTACATCAACCTGGTTTACGCCTGACGCAATAACCAAAACTGGACTATTGGATCCCTGATCAATAAAAATTAATGATTTGGCAATTTGGGCAACTTCGCAGCCAATCGCTAAAGCTGCTTCCTTAGCTGTGCGCGTAGCATCCGAAAATTCCACAATTTCAGAAGAATAGCCATGTGTTATAAGATAATTTTGCACCTTTTTGGCGCTATCTGGAAGCTGTTTATTCGTCTGTTGGTTCATTTTTACTATCCCTCCATAAAGAAAGTTTTCGGGTCATCTCTGTTACAACGTCTTTTGGGCCATATAAGACGATGCCGTAGAAGATCATCTCATCATTTGATGTTAAAAGAGTTCTCTCTTCCTGATCTTGCCAAGTGCCAACGGTCATTGTATTGGTAAAGACTGAGTACTGAACACCGTGCTCTTTGGCTTTGGCAAGAAGTGCTGCAATTTTATTGGAATTTTTCTCCCGCAAAATAATAAAAGGCATTTTGGAGATATTAGGATAGATGAATCCATCCTTATTTTTATAGTCCATAATATGTAATTCAGATGGGTCTTTATTTGCTCCAAAACCCAAACACATATGGGCTATTGCGTTCATTAAAACGCCGGTGTCAATCTGCTTATTGACAACCGCTACAAGTTTATTTTCAAAGTTATTTTCAGACATGGTTTTTTTCCTTTTTATTTCAAATTAATTTCTGTAGAGAAGCAGTGCACAGCTTGTGCATTGACCTTCACATGATATTTTCCACGCACATTTTTATACTCAACATCGACAACTCCAGGACGCTCTACGAAATGTCCCTGCTCGACGCGAAAATGAGAGGGAAAATTTTTCAAAAGGTTAAAAGTGTCGAGATAGGCAGTAAGGCCTCCAAGAACAGATCCTGTAAAGGGATCTTCAGGAATGCCTACTAAAGGTGCAAAACAGCGCATGTGAAACTGATTCTTTTTATCAAATGTTTCACTCGTCACTAAACACAAACAGACAATGTCATGCTGTTTAGAAAATTGCGCAAATGTTTTGGCATCGCACTCAACGTTTTTTAAATCGTCAAGCGAGCGAATGACAAGGTAAAGGTCCTTATTTGTCTCCTCATACATAACAGGATAAGAAAGCTCTACTTTTTCAAGATCAAAACCAGAAGCTTTGGCAACGTCTGCATGCGAGATGTTTACCTTTTTTAAGTGAATGGGAGGCGCCTCATAGGCAACTTTGATTCCTTCCTCTTCATCTACAGAGACCTCCATCTTCATAATGCCGCAGAGAGTCTCTACATCGAATTTGTGGCTTCCTGTCCCATGAGCTCCAAAGCGCTTTTCTTTAGCAATCATAAAGAGCGCACCAACCGTTGAGTGGCCGCAGAACTTGATCTCATGGCCAGTTGGCGTAAAATAGCGCATCTGAAAGGCTCCCTTTTTAGAAGGGATAACAAAAGCCGTTTCAGAAAGATTGAGCTCTCTTGCAATTTTACGCATGGTGACATCGTCTAAATTTTCAGCATCCAAGACAACGCCTGCGGGGTTTCCGCCAAAGCGCTCGCTTGTAAAAGCATCTACTTGATGCACGTGCACTTTTCTAAAATTTTCCAAGGTTTTTAAGTAGTTGTAGATGGTCGCACGCGATGTATTAAGCCTTGATGCAACGTAGGAAGAGGAGTCCTTAAAATCAAAAAGAGCTCTCTTTTGTAATTTTGAGAGAAGTTCGCGCTTCTGCTTTTGGCTTAAGCCCTGAGCCGTAATTTTATTTTCAGCAAAAAAGTCATTCATCACTTGATCAATTGCTTCTTTCCAATCTTTTGCTGCATCTTTTTCGCTTAAATCTTTGCCAAGAAGAAATTCTAAGCTCGCTTGAAGGTTTTTAAAATGGGTTAAATCATAACGAACCCTTACGTATCCCTCATCATAGACATCGATCAAACTGCGCACAGATCTTCCAGCACTTAAAAGCTCCTGAAAAGGGGTGCCAATCGTGCAAACATTCAAATCACATCCCTGATCCTCTTTCACCGTCGAAAAAGGGTTAACTTGCTCTAAAACCAGCCCCTCGTTGTTAAAGAAGGTAACTTCAACAAGCGGATAGAAAAGATCAACTAATTTGCGGGTAAACTGCTCTTCATTTTTCATAGCAAAACCTCATTTAAACTATAATATTATTCTAAATTAGAATTTTTGTCAAATTAAAAAAATATTGCATATTTTGACTTTTTTTAGGTATGAGGAGTGGATATGCACCTTCTTACTTCACATGACGTAACTCTTTTTCTCGTTGTCATTGGCATTATGCTGATTTTGGCAAGACTTCTATTTAAGGTGGGCAGATACTTCCATATTCCATTACTTGTGGCAGAAGTTTTAGCGGGCGTTATCTTAGGAAAGTCGGTTTTTGGTAGAATTTTTCCAGAGGCATTTCAGCTTTTTTTCCCCTCTCATGCTGCTTTAGCATCTGCCTACGATGCTCTCTATACCCTTTCAGTCGTGATGCTTCTTTTCTTCGCGGGCATGGAGCTGGATTTTCATCTCGTAGCAAAAAGTAAAAAATCAGTTTTTATTACAGCAACCCTTGCCATCATTTTTCCTCTTGCTATCGGTGTTTGGGCAGGGATTAACTACTTTTCTTTTTTTCAAGGAGTTGTAGTTCCTTCTGCTCCTTTTGCCTTTTCGTTTGTTTTGGCAACATTAATTGCGCTCTCAGCTCTTTCGACAATTGCTAGAGTATTACTTCATCTCAAGATCTTGAATAGCTCTTTTGGGATTGTTATTATTGGCTCTGCCTTAGTAACAGATATTGTTGGCTGGTTTTTGTTTTCATCCATTTTAACCTATGCCAATCCTACCTTGGCGAATGCGCAGATCCTCTACACACTTTTCTACATCCTGCTCTTTTTAGCTCTTATGTTTGCACTCTCTTCAAGCAAAAATTTTCTTCGACCGTTTTTTTTACACTCAGAAGGTAAAAATGGCGAAATTTTTTATGATCTTTCTCTCTTATTTGGGATCTGTTTGCTATCTGGCGCCTTTACAAATGCAATCAATATCCATCCAAGCCTTGGAGCTTTTGTCTCAGGAATTTTATGCCGCAGAATTGTAGGCGATAACAGCTATCTTCTTGAGCATCTAAAAGCCTTTATTATGAATTTTTTTGCTCCTATCTTCTTTATCTCTATCGGGTTAAAGATAGATCTTTTTAATGAATTCAATATATCGATGGTCTTGGCAGTCTTTTTTCTGGCAAGTATTGCCAAACTTATAGGCGCCTTTCTTGGTGCTTTTTTAAGCGGTTTTTCAGCTCGCTCTTCACTTCTTATTGGCGTCTCTTTAAATACACGCGGCTCCATGGAGATTATCATGGGATCAATTGCACTTAAGGCTGGCTTAATTAGCGCTGAGCTTTTTGTATCTTTTATCATGACTGCTATTATTACTATTCTTATTGCTGAGCCAATTATTCAATTGTTATTAAAAAAGATTAAGTTTAGTTAACAATTGCTTGATATTATAAATTAAAAAAATTAGTATAAAATAAGAATTTCAATTATAACTATTGGTTTTCATGCGACAATACAAACTTGATGAAAAGGACAGGCAAAAGCTCGATGCTCTCTATCTCGACTTAAAAGAAAAAAGTAAAACTTTTTTAGGCTATCCCACGAATGCCAACCTTGACAATCAAATACTCTCCCCCTTTTTGGATCTTGCCATTAACAATGTGGGAGATCCTTATGCAAAAAGTAACTATGCCGTTAATACTTCAGATCTAGAATGCGAGGTGCTTGATTTTTTTGCCTCTCTATTAAAAATTCCCAAAGATGCCTATTGGGGCTATGTGACAAATGGTGGAACAGAAAGTAATCTTTATGGCCTTTATCTGGGACGAGAAAAGTATCCAAGTGGGATTCTTTACTATTCAGAAGAGACGCATTATAGCGTTCACAAAGTTGGCAAATTACTGAACCTCGAAACAGTCGTTATAAAAAGTTTGCCAAACGGCGAAATGGATTATGAGGATTTTAAGCAAAAGCTTGTAAAAGAGCGCCCAGCCATCTTGAATATCAATGTGGGAACGACCATGAAGGGGGCTATAAGCAACATAGATACCATACATGCCATTTTGAAAGAGAAAAACGTTAAGGACTTCTACATCCATGCCGATGAAGCGCTCTTTGGCTTGATGCTGCCATTTATGGAGGGAGCGCCACAAGTTAACTTTGAAAAGTCTATCGACAGTATTGCTATATCGGGACATAAGTTTTTAGGCGCGCCCATACCCTGCGGCATTGTGCTTTGTAAAAAGTCAGCTGTCGATCCTATACGGAGGCAAATTGAATATATTGGCTCTCATGATGCAACGATCTCAGGCTCTCGAGATGGGCTATCTGTGCTAATTCTTTGGATGGCCATAAAAAAATATGGCCGAGAGGGGATCTCAGAGCTTGTTAACTACTGCATGAAGACAACTGACTATGCTCTTCAAAAAATGCAGGAAATTCCCTGGAATTCGTGGAAAAACCCATTTTCTAACATCGTGGTCATCGATCGCCCGAATGATGCTCTCATAAAAAAATGGCAGCTAGCAACAGAGGGAAAAATTGCACACCTTGTGATTATGCCGCACATACACCGCGATGTGATTGATAATTTTGCCTTTGAATTAAAACAGAGTAAGTAGGAGAAAAATTATGAAATCAGACAAAAAATGGTTTTTAAAATTAGCAATTTTAGCTTTATGTTTTTCAATCACAGCTCTACATGCATCAAGTTTGCAAATGAGCGCTGTTGACGTACTGTCAAGTAAAGCTCAGCTTTTGCCGCAACCACAGCCTCAGCCCCAACCGCAACCTCAGCCACAACCGCGTCCACCTCGTCCTGGCGTATCAGGATAAAAAAATAACAGGATAAACAGGATGGACGGGATAAGGTAAAAAAACTTTAGAGGTTTGAAATTGATAATTTAGAAAAACATAAAGTTTGTTGCTTTTGATCCTGTTCTGATCCTGTTTATCCTGTTCAGCTTGTTATTTTTTTAATACGGCTTTTAGCTCTTTCTGAACCTTTTTATCGACATCTTTTTTCTTCAGTTTGGAAAGCAGCTGCTTTTTTTCTTTGGATTTGTCTTTAAGCTTCGAAAGTGATTTCTTAAAGACTCCAACGAGCTCTTTTACCTCGCCATGCTCCGCACCATTTTTTTCTATATTTTTTGTAAGGCGCTCAAAAGCATAAGAGCAAAATACTTTTTCCTTTTTGTTTTTCCAATCAACTAACCTGTACATTTCTTTAGCTCTGGACAGTTTTAACGAACTCATATAAAGACCAACTTCTTTATCGGTAATATCGGCATCTTTATTTTTGGGAAGTTTAGGCAATTTTTTGCTTTTATCTTTTACAAACCCTTTAATTCCATCTTTCTTGTCTAAACTGTTTAAAGCCTTTTCTTTTAGTTTTTTATCTGCACCAAAAAGTGTTTTTCCATGCTTTTTTCTTGTTTCGATCTCGGCATTTAGCAGTTTTATATACTTCATGATATTTTCGATTTTCCGATCGATAACTTTTTTGTTCTGTTCTGTAACGCAGCTTGGATTACAAAATTTTGCCCGTATTCGATTGAGTTCATATTCAAGAGAAAGTTTTTCAGTTTTTAAATCATATGTCTCAAGCTTTACCTTATTTGTCCCTTTTGGCTTTGCCGAAAACTGTTTGGCGATATCGAACGCAGAATCGTCCATACTGCCAAAGAGATAGGCATTTCCATCTAAAGGATCCCACCTTAAGCCTACAGCTACATGAGGCAGTTTTTTTACGATCGATTCGTAAAAAGACTTGGTATTAATATTGGTCTCTCCAATGAGCGCAGGATCAAGCCTTTCTTCGCGATCTTTGCTGTTCATGCGAACCTGCCAGCCCTTTTGAAGGTTGATCACCTTTTCAACTGCTTTTCTTAACGATAGAGTTTGAGGATTATAGACATAGGCTTGAACGCCCTGCGGGACCTTATCAAGAGAAAAAGAATCAGGAACAATAACAGATACCTCTTTTGTCAGATGAAAGTCACCTAAGACAAAGGTGTCATACGCGTTGAGGTTGAGAAGTTGCGGATAGAGCTCTTTAAGTGGCGATACAATAGCAAATGGAGCTGCTTGCAGCCCAAGACGAGGAAAACCGCGTGTCATTTCGCCAATGCAAAAATGCACCGTAAAGCGGGAGTCACGAAGAATCTTCTGCATCGGTTTTGGATATTTACGAGGATAACCTCTATAGGATGCTTCTAGGACGCCATTTTCTGGAAGGGTGAAGCTGACATGCACAGCAAAGAGCTTCTGGCCCAGTTCTTCTGCCGAATATTTTTTATTTGGATCAAAATCCGATTTTGTATCCGGAACATTTATTTCTGAAAGATTAATAGGTTTTATAGCTGATGTTGTTCCCATAAAATAATTACCTTAGTTATTAATAATAGAAAACAATTATTAATAATAATGATATTTTATTTCAATTACTTAATTAATTTGATAATTATAATATTTGTTTTAGAAACTCTTCATAGAATTTGCGATCTTCTGCAATTGTCCAGCACTCACATTCGTGAGTGCAAATTTTTGTTCATTTTGTTCCCAGCACGATGCTTTCTGCATCGGGCTGGGCTAAGTTCCATCTCTCGCTACGCGAGAGAGCGTTTGTGCTGCTTTAATGTTTGTTTGTCCTGTGTCCTGTTCTGATCCTGTTTATCCTGTTCATCTTGTTATTTTTTTTCTTGAGCCTGTGGGAACTCGAAAGTTTTGCCGTTTTGTTGCCACCAGTTTAGCCACGCATTTCTATCTATGCCAAAGTTTACTCCAACATATTGAGCAAGCTCATTGTAGATGTTGTCGCCATAATTTTCTTCTGTGTCGAGAGTGTCATACTGCAGTGTGTCTAATAGAATTGGAATACCTTCTTTGTCATGTAATGAAATTGCTGTCAGTGCTGCGGCTCTTCGCACATAAAAACTTTTATCCTGAAAAAGAGGGGAGATAAGATCTAAAACTCCTTTAAGTTTCGAATCTTGAAGGCCCTTTGCGATCGCGTACCGCACCCCAACGGATGAACTCTCGATGCCTTTTTGCAAAAAGTTTCTCCTGTTCTCTGTTGCATGTGTTGCAAGTGAATAGGCCGCAGTTCCTCTATTTTCTTCAGAAGGATCTTGAAGCATGATTTTGAAAAGCAGGGGAGAACAATTTTGGTTATATTTGGCAACATACATAATAGCAAGCTTCCTACTGCTTTCAGCAGGAATAATTCCTTCATCTAGTGCCTTTGTCACAACTTCAAGCGGCTTTGTGTTTTTGTTCAGGTAGGTGCATAAAATGGCATAGTTAAAGAGATCTTGTGGAAGAGCTTTGATATCTCGAAGAATGGGCGAAAGATCGACTACAAGATGAGGATTTGAAAAGCGAGCAAGGTCAATGCTTTCATATGCTTGGCGCCTGCCGTCATAGTCAAAAGCTAAAACTTTTTGGATCAGAGCTTGCAGCTCTTGTTCGCCATTAATTGGAACAAGTGGCAGATAGGCTCTATTTTGCAGACTTCTCTTTTCAGGATCAAAGCTAAAAGGTGTACGCGCAGTTATCGGAAATTTAGCAAAAATGCTTTTAGCGATATCGTCAATTTTTACTACTGTATCAATCCCAAATGCATGATCATCTATTTTCCAACTCAGATTTAAACCTCTCTTCAAACTATCAACATTTTGCGAGTAGGAGTTTTTTTCAGCTTTTGATTTTTCGAGCTGTAAAAAAAGAGCATTGGGAAAGTCAAAAGGGCCAGCTGGCATCTGGATGGATCCACAGCTGCCTTTTTGAAAGGTATATGCATTTTTGCCAGCAGCCTCAACAAAAAGAGCAACGGCTTTCGTCTTTCTGGCAGCGCCTATACTTTGTGTGGTCGCCTCAAAACTATTATTTCCTTGAGTTAAGATGCACATGCCTGCAGAAAGATCTCCAGCTGAGCCCATCGAGCCGAAGCCGCCTTTAAACTTACTTTGGCCGCCATTTTGCAAAAAGATTCCCGCAGAAAGATGTAAACCCTGTCCTTGTGCATCATAGTCTGCTGTAAATGTATTGTGGGAGCCATCAATTACTAATGCTGCCGCCGATAAAAAGTAGGCAGAGCCTTGTCCAAGCCACGCTGTACTAAATGAATTGTTGCCGCCGCCATTATAGAGAAACGAAAAGCCTCCATAGAGGCTGGGATTGCCAATCCATGGATAAAACCGAACTCCTGTTGATCCTGCTTGGCCAATTCCTCCATAGCGCGAATCGCCTTTTCCGCTTATACCCGAGACATATTCATTATGGCCTTGATTGTCGATAAGAAATGAGACTCCTAAAGTGCTGGAGGCCGATTGCGCCATGCCCTCATGCGCCATGTATCTGTTATTTCCTTCAAGGTTCCAGAGAAGAGATGATCCAAAGAGGGCAGAGGATTGACCTGAAAAGTTTAATTCAAAGCTATTATTTCCTTTAAGGTTCATCAAGATGCCAGTGCCGAAAAAGCCGCAGCCTTGAGAGTAGGAATCTGCTTCATAGCGGTTATTGCCAGCAAAACTTGCCAAAACGCCAACGCCTAAAAAGCCGCAGCCTTGAACAAAGTTTTTTCCTTTGTAGTGGTTATTACCACGAAGATCAAGATGCAGGCTGCAGGCCCTTACGCCTTCTGTGCCGC
>Ga0207055_1013_pt1 | contig 62557 bp, 55 predicted proteins | sample Alteio_BWMinCont_57_FD_153293 | JGI IMG/M metagenome (GOLD analysis project Ga0207055, IMG submission 153293) | Enriched cells from forest soil in Barre Woods Harvard Forest LTER site, Petersham, Massachusetts, United States -... | ecosystem: Environmental > Terrestrial > Soil > Temperate forest >...
AGGAACAGCTGGCACAAATGTTGATCTGGACTTAAGCCCGATGATTTCGTGCATCATAACTGGACCGGACAGCACCGCAACAGTTCAAGGATTTCCTTTTCCATCGAACTGCATTTTTCCTTTCAATACTACGATTGCTTCAAAAGGCGGTATTACAAATAGTTCGGGAACATTTACAGTGCCAGCTGCTGGCATTTATAAAGTAAATTTCGGTGCTGTTTATAAATCAGATGACCCGCCTGCCCAAGTTCAAGTTGCGCTACTTGTAGATGGCAATAGCGTGTATCTAGCGAATGCAAGTCAAAACGAATGGTTCGAAGCGTCCGTAATGGCCCGTGTAAACTCCACAATTCAAGTAGTTAATATTTCAGTTTTTGCAATCACTACTGGTAGACCACTTACGTTGCTCAATACTTTCGACTCGCCCGATAGCACGTCCGCTTATATTACCATAAAACGAATAGCCTAATTGTAAGGTTTAACTGGAGGAGTAATGATGAAAAGCAAGCGACAAATAAGTTTTAGAAAGATATGCACTTTTTTAGCTATTTCTACCTGCTGTTTTATGAATATGCTTCATGCTGATAAGCATACAAAGCATGTGAGAAAAGATAAAAAAAGCGGGGAGCCTGGCAAAAGAGGCTTTCAGGGCAATCAAGGACCGCAAGGTGTGCAAGGTCTACATGGGACACCTGGACAGCCTGCAGCAAATAGTTTTTTAAAGAGTTATTTTTATGCTTTTGCAATACGACAAAACTTTAATCCAAACCCTATACCTCCTGGCCAGCCGATCACTTTTGTGACAGGCCCTATTGCTGGTTCTAATATTCATTTGAATGGTCCAGGAACAGGCTTTCAAGTTACAAATGATGGTTTTTATGAAATCAATTTTAGTGCTACTTACACCTCTCCTCTGCCATCTCCTCCAGCACCGCCAAACACAAGTGCTCAGTGCCAAATTTCACTCCTGGTAAATGGTAATGTAGTTCAGCAAAGTGTTGTAACCTCAATAAACTCCTTGAATAACAGCGGCGCAGTATGGACTCCCATGTCAGTAATCGTTCATATTCCAGCAGGAGGAACAGTCCAATTAATTAATGATTTTTCTTCTCCTGCTTCCATTCAGATGATAGACACAACAGGTATTGGCTTTCAGACTGTTGCCATCATTACAATAGAACAGCTAAGTTAAACGGTCTGGCTATATCTTATTTGACAAATTAAAATTTCGTGCATAAGCTCCAATTTTTACTGGAGGTTTAAATGAGAGCCACGTATATCGCGATTGCAAGTTTAGTTATTTCACTTTTTCATGCAGAAAGTTCTGAGTGCGTGCCAGGCCAAAAAAGAATCCTTCTTTGTAAAGATAAAAAAAGGGGACGAAGAGGTCCACCTGGTGATCAGGGCCCATCTGGACTTCCTGGCACGGCTGGAGGCCCAGGCCAGCCAGGTACTTCAGGACAAGCAAACTTAACGCCTTTTCTTTCAGCAATTGCAAACGGAGAATTTTTTAGCCTGCAAACTGTTGCGCCTAATGCTCCTATTCTTTTGAACGATACTATTTCTTCCTCTGGGGCAAGCATTACTTCTGGTGTAATTACAGTTTCACAATCAGGCGTTTATGAAATTAATTTTGGAGCAACCTTTACTCCAGCAAGTGGTGGAGCTGCGATCTCGCTACAGGTAGATTCTGCAAATGTTGTTACCCTGACATCAAATGAGATGGAGTGGTGTTCTACCTCGATAATAGTATCTGTTAATTCGACAATTTCTGTTATCAATTCATCTAGCAATAACATTACTATACAGCTAAATAACACAGATTCAACCGGCGATAACAATTCGCCTGCATACATAACTGTGAAGAGGGTAGCTTAAACATATTCTTGGAGGAACTATTCGTGATAAATTGTAAAATCGCAAAAATATGCTTTTTTTCTTTTTTAGCTCTCTCTTTGCAGTTTGCAGCCGTACCTGCTTTTGGTAATTCTACGCCTAAGAAATATGCCAAAGAAAAGAAAAAAAAACGCGGTAAAAGGGGACATAGGGGACATAGGGGATTTTTAGGACAGCAGGGCGCGCCAGGTTCACAGGGCAGTCCAGGAGCGCCAGGCGCTCCGGGAGCTGCACAGGTTGCTCCATTTGTATCAGTCGTTGCAGATGAGAATCCAATCCCAAACAGTAACCCGCAACAATTCTACAATACACAAATTGTCCCGGTAGGCGATCCAATTTTATTCGACCCAGCTACCTTTATCTCAGATTTAAGCGGAAATATTCTGCTATCGTCAGATGGCTCTACATTTACAATCAACACAAACGGTTTTTATGAAATAATCTTTGGCTGTTTTTATACGCCGCCGTCTTCTATAAACCATGCAAGCATCACTTTAACACAAATAAGCCCCACAAATTTGCCTCTTGTAACAACCTTTGTGACGCCGGTTGATACGAGCGGCGGCGCCTGGGCACAATCTGCTATCATCATAAATCAAACAACTTCACCTTCGACTTATCAAATATTGAATGATCCAGCATATTCCACTGGTTCGATTACCTTGCAGGGTATAAACCCAAATGGTTCTGACGGCGCATTTATTACGATAAAGAGAATTGCATCATAACTATTATTTGACAAATTTAAATTTTAATAATATGGTGCAATTTGAAGGTGGTAGGGGAAAAGGGAGTAGGGGAATTTGATGAAAAGTTTCAAGCTTACAATTGCAATTTTACTGTTATCACTATTATGTTTCGAAAATAGTGCATTTGCAAGGCATTCAAAACGAAAGCATACTAAAAAGCATAAGGAAAAGGTATCCCGCAAAGTGAAGCGCGGAAAACGGGGCCACAAGGGCTTTCAGGGATACAATGGACCACCAGGCGCGCAGGGGCCTGCTGGCCCTCCAGGAGGGTCATTGACCGGTTTTTTAAGTGCCTACGCATCTGCCCAAGGATCATTGACAGCAAATAGCAGCACCATAAACCCGGGCTCTCCATTTACTTTTGATATTTCATCGGCTAACAATTTTAGCAATATAGTGTTAAACAATCAGACCTCTTTCCAAGTAGCAAATAGTGGTATCTATGAAATCATCTTTGGTGCCTCTTTTTTAACTTCTGGAACTCAAGCCAATTGCGCGCTGACCGCGGGAGGCAATATCGTAGCAACCAGCAGAACCACTCCATTTAGCTCAGGATTTACGACTGGCGGCATATGGTCGCCCATGGGCATCATAACTCAGCTTTCAGCAAACGAAATTATACAGGTTGTAAATGATCCAAACTTAGCTGGCTCAATTACTGCTTTTGATCCTAATAATGGAACTGGCGTAAATGACATCGTCTGCTACATCACCATCAAACAACTACAATAACACTGAAAGGGCTAAGAAGCACTCCCTAGTCCGGAGGACGTCTGGTTGTAGCCCATAGTGACCGCAGGGAACTATGGGGGATTGGCAATAAACAAATTGAGCCCGGAGGGCGACTCAAATCAAAGACGTCTCCAATTTGAGTCGCCCTTAAGGGCTCTGGTTTCTCTACGTATCACAACCCACAGTTCCCTCCGGTCACTGTGGGCTTAAATCAATCGCCCTAAAAGGCTCACGAAAATTAGCCAAAATCGATCGAGTCGTCAACGCCTACCACGAAGGATTGAGCAAAGTTCGAGATCGCCGAAGGTAAAGCCTTCAATGTCTAAGTCTATCCTTGGGCTGGTATTTGGCTGCTGAACGATTTGACTTTCCAAAGCAAAATCAAGAATTTTCATCTGAAAGTCAAGCATCTCATCTTTTACCCTTTCAAAGAGCTTTGTATTTGACTCGGCGTTATCTTCAGTACTAATTCCAAATTCAGCTTTTAGTTTTTCAATCTCACTTTTCGAATAGGCTGCCTGCTTGATGACGGCAAAGTCGCTTGCTTTAAAACCGGAAGCTAAAACAACGCGTGAAGCTCGTGCTACATTTTCAGCAATTGCCTGAGAATTAATCACGCTCATATGAGCGCCTCTCATCATTTTGGCAGCCCTCGTAAGTCTTAGTGCATTTGGTTTTGCTTGGGCTTTAGAGCTAGATCCTGCACCATGTGCAGAGTCATCTTTTGCAACATCTTGCTCTCCCATAAGGGGCTTTTCAGCGAGTGTTGCTCTCTTTCCAGGAGTCTGAGGTTCAAAAGTTTTAGTTCCATACTGAACCAGCTTATAGGCCGTTTTTGCCTCTGACTCCACTTTTTTTACTTTTTCTTCTACATGTGCTTGGAACCGATTTTGGCCCTCTTTAACAAGCATGGACCACAAAGTCTCTTTGTCATTATCCGTAATTCCCGCTTTAAACCAGCTTTTGGAGGCATCCTCATTTTTTTTCGCAAGTGCATGGACAAACTCATGAATGCCATTTGGACGGCCATTTTGCGAAAGAAAATTATCAAATTTAATTGAGTCTGTAAGCTTTAAGCTCTTTGGAAACTCCGTCACAAAGCGCTCGACCATAGTGAGGGGGTTGCTTCCTTTTAAAATAGCAGCCTTTACTGGATTTCCCGTTTCTTTAAGCTCGTTTACTGCTTTTAAAAAGAGCTTTTCTAATTTTTTTCTAGTTGCTTGCGCGGCCTGCATCTCATAGGAATAGATATCCCATTTACGCCTTTTTGTTCCCTCTAAAATTGACATAAAGCGATGAAAGCGTTTCACAAACTCGCGAAGGTCTTTCAATTTTTGGTCTTCATCATCTTGCGTCTCCGGAAGAAGTTGAAGGGCTGCTTCAAAGACTCTTTTAGCATACTTTGAGGCATCAATTAAATCTTTGCCGTGAAAAAAGTAGGCCACATTTTCCCAAGCGCTTTCAAAAAGATGCTGGGGCGAGCTTTTGTGAAATGGCTTGCCTTCTGATGCAGAGTCTCTTTTTTCATCCTTGCCTGTTGCCTCTAAAATCTCTTCCCGCTCACGATCGGCCGTTTGATGCTCCTGTCCGCCTTCGTCCTTGCAGACAACAGCAATTGCTCCAAGTGAGTTGTAGCCTGATGGTAAGAAAAGGGCACGAAGGGCAGCATACAGGTAAAGAAGCGCCAGAAGTTTTTCAGACTGATTTTTATCAATTTCTTTGGCAATTTCTACCATTTTGGCAGTCAATGCATTACAAAAAATTGAATTAAAGAGATCTATACATCCTAAAAAAGGTGCTCTCATGCGCTCTAAGGATTCAAATAGAGCTTCAATATCTTGAATAAGAGGCTTTAAGTTAATCTTTTCAATTTTTCCAAGTCTTTTTTTAAATTTTTCAAAGTCATCTTTTTTTAACTGGCTTTTTTGCTGGAGTAGGAGTGCGACAAAACTTGCGCGAAAGTAAAGTGCTTTGGCCTCAGGCTCACGAACTTCTTTTGAACAATACTTTGAAATATGCGGAGGATAAAATTCGGCATCTGCAAGATTTGCAGAGGTATCTGAAAATTGTGATCTAAAAATTAGCCTGGCAGCATCAGACTTTTGTGCTTGGATGGCATTATCCTGAAATAGCGTATCTTTTTTTTCACATTCTCTGATTGTAAAATCAATATCGCTTTCTTTCGATTTTGTGCCAATATCTTCCCAGTGAGGGGTCTGTGCGTGCGGATAGAGGACTTGGCCCTTTTTACCAAATGGGAGATTTTGACTTTTAGCCTGAAGGTCGGCTGCTTCTGCAACAACTTTTACAACGTTTCGTCTCTGATTATCAAAATTTTGATCTTTATTTTCTGGCCTTGTGGAAAGATCGTTTTTCCATTTTGCTTTCTTTTTCCACTCTGTTAGTAAAGCCTCATTCTTGTGAAGCTCTAAAAGCTTTTGTTGAACTTCAACGTTGCTTTTAAGCTCTTCCTCGAACTGTCTAAAAAATTCTTGAATATCATGTTCTGTAACAGGCAGGGTTCCACAAACTTTTTCATGTAGTTGATCAAGCAATTCAGTTTGAGATGGGCAAGGGCGAACTTTTGCATTTTTTGCTGGATTTGATTCTGGATCAAACTCAGCCAAAGATGAGCGATGAGTATTTTGTATTATAGCTGTCATATCGGCCTCATGAAAAAAAACCGATACTAATACACACAAAATTTTTTTCAAAGAAAAACAGGATAAACAGGAGTTTAAGATAAAAATAACAGGATGAACAGGATAGAGAGCAAAGTCTTTGAAACTTAGAACAAGAGCTCGAAATTGAGAACAGGAGTTTAAGAAAGAGAATATCTGTCCTGATCCTGTTTATCCTGTGCATCCTGTTATTTCTTTAAAGCAACGTCTGATAATATAGGTTATGGTTAATCGACTTCGTGTATCTCAACTACTTTTCCAACATGTTTTTCGAGCAACGTCTTGACGAAGTCGATTCTCTCTTTTGACTCTTGAGATTTTACTTCATCACTCACGGCTTTGCCATCATCGCTGTCAGAATCGCAATCAGAATCACACTTAGCATGTTTGCAAGGATCGCAATTACCATATTCGCAATCACGTTTACAGCAATGCTTGTGACTAATCTCTGGACCGCCGCTTTCACAAGCTTCGTTTTCACCAGTTGCCCTTATGGTAAATTTAAAAATTTTGTCTTCTTTACGTTTGCCCATCCAAAAATCTCTTTCTTTTTTGCTTATTTTTGTAAAGTCGGCGTTAAACAACTCGAGGCGGCCAAGTCCTTTTAGCTGTTTGAATGGCTGAAGGCTAGAATCGGTCATGTCGCGGCATCCATAGAGTTCGACCATTTCTATTGTAGGATACATTTTAACGACTTTTTGAAATGTCTCATCTCGTAAATTCTGGCAGGCTAAGTTATAGATGGTGTGAATCGGCTTTTGAGCTTCCTCTAACAGTTCAAAAAGCTCATCTTCAGTAGGTTTTTCTAGAACAAAATCATTAAATTCTGTAAGTGCTGGGTGCTCTTGAAGAACTTTGCCCATTTGTATTCGAGTCAGTTCAGTTCCAACATCGATGCGCTCTAAAAAAGGAAAATGGTGAAGTCCAGAGTCTATGCGCTGAGTATGTGAAAGAGAAAGCCCACGCAAAGGCAGCCCTTTAATTTTTAGAAGCTGATCTCCACTGATTGGCGATTTTTTGCAGTCCAAAACTGTAAGACTAGATAAGTTTCTAAATCCTTTTACACTTGAAAATGCGCTACCCTCAAAACGTTTACAAGTAAAAAATCGAACGCAAGGCATCGATTGAGCAAGCAATTTCACCTGCTTCTGGTTAAGAGCTTCCTTGGTAAGATCGAGCACCTGTACATCTCGTGCTACTGTTTTGAAACTATTAAGCTGATACGCTGAAAGTTTTAAAAGATTTCCTTGAACAGAACTGAGCATTTCATCTACCTGCTCTTGAGCCGACTTTGTTGGAGCAAGTTCTGCTACCAAGTCAGATTTTTTCACCGTTACTTTATCGGAATTATCGTCTGATGATTGAGATGCTGACTCAACCATTTCATCAAGCGCATCTTTTACATTTTTAAAAGAAAAATTATAGAGCGCGACTGAGGCAGGAACATACGTTGTGACTGGATTTTCGCCTGCTCCAGCATTCGTTAATGCAGATAATGAAGACATAATTATTACCTTATTTTGTTAATTATAAAATTATTAAATCATTATAATTAATATTTTTTATTTAATCAAATAAAATTATAAATCATTAGAAAAATAAGGTAATTTTAAAATAAATATTTGAATCGCATAGTAATTGCTATGCGATTCCTGTGAGATTGGAGCGTTTAGTCGAGGTTGACTACTTGATTGCTCGCGCTTGAACTGCCTGATCCGGCACCTCGTGCTTGCACAGGCGCTTGTTTCTCTTCTTCTTTTGGAACATCGAAAAGTTGAAGTGTTGGTATCTGAAGCTCAAACCATTTTACTAAAGCTTTGATGCTCATAAATGGTCGAAACTTTTCATCAACTTTGTGCCATTCGTCTGCGTTTATAGCAAAGCCAATTTGAAGCATTTTTAGAAACTCCTCTTTGGCAGGAAGTACGCTTTCACCTCGCGTTTTTGTATACTGCTCTGCAAAGGCGCTTATCCAGGCCAAAAACTGCTCATCAGAGAGAGCTTTTTTACCTTGGCTTACAAAACTTAGCATGCTTGGAACAAGCTCATCAAATCCCATGTCATAAACAAAATGAAAAAATTGCCAAACTTTTCTCGTAGATCCTTCTGAAACAAGCTTCGCTTGCTTTTCAAGTGCGTCTGCCATAAGACTATAGCCGAGTTTGGCTCTTTCTGCAAAAGCAGCACTTATCCCATCAAGAGATGGCGTCATAATTGTACATATTTTTGGCTCTTTGGTAAGATCGACTTTCACGCCCGCACTTAATTCGAGGGCAGTCTGTGCAGCACTGCAGATACCGCGCACATTATCCATCGCACAAAGTTCTTTCTCGGTAATACCTAATGAAGTTAAGAATGTTTTCGCTTGGCCAAAAGCTCGTTTTGCTTGCAAAAATTCCATTTGAGTTGGCTGCGGCAAACCATTACTTTCTGCAGACTCCATAAAAGAAACAACTAGAGTCTCTGCACCTTGAAGAAACTGAAGTACACTTTCTCCAGTAAGCATTGTGCCATCTTTTGCAGCACTCTGCACATATGTCTCTAAGTTAAAGTTTGCGGCTAAAAATTTCTCTGAAACAGCTTTAGAAATTTTTGCAAAATTTTCTCGCTGCGAATCACTCATCTCTCCAAAAGCTCCGCTATTAACTCTTTCCATAAGAATTTCAAGCGGACTTCTGCCTAACTTTTCTGTTAGATAGCCAAAGAGACCCTCTATAGATATTTTTACAGGAATCATTTTGCCAATTGTCATTCCTGAAAATATGGAGGAGAAAATCACTCCCGAAAGAGGATTTTGAAGGATTGAGCCCACATCTATGCCTAAGGGGGCACCTGCATTCAAACCTGCTCCCATTGGGGCAAAGCTAAATGGCATACCACCAATTCCACTTAAGCCATGAAGGCGAAAAAAACCTGCTCCTGTACTTGTTCCGTGCATAATGAACTCCTTTTTTTATAGGACTGTTAGAACGAAAGTTTTAGTGTATGTGATGATGATTAAGATTTTATAAATCCCTTTCGGTTGCTTAAAACTAAAAATTTTAATATATGAATAATTTTGGTTAAAAAAGGAGCATCTATGCTAAAAATGTGTCTCTTTGCCTCTCTCTGCCTATTCACAACAGCCTTGCAAGCAGATCATCATAAGACAAAAACGCCAATCAAACATTTAATTGTTATTTTTCAGGAAAATAGATCGTTTGATACCTACTTTGGAACCTATCCGCATGCCGAAAATCGAAAGGGCGAGCCTCATTTTTCTTTTATTCAAAAAACTCCAGCAGTAAATGGCTTAAACCGCGCTCTTAAAAAAATTAATCAGAATCTTGCCCAGCCATTTCGCATCTCCCCTAACAACGCAACCCAAACAAATCCTGGTCATGTCTACACAATACTACAACAGGCAGCAGATTCTGGTTTGATGGATATGTTTGTACAAACAACAGGCAAAAACTGCACACCGCCTAAAACAGTAATGGGCTATTTTGATGGCAATACAGTAACTGGCCTTTGGAACTATGCGCAGTTTTTTTCCATGTCAGATAACTTCCACACAACAAACATCTGCGGATCAACAGTTGGCCATGTAAACCTTATTTCGGGTCAAGTTCATGGCGCAACTCCTACGACTTTAAACTTTCAGTCAAATCCAATTGTAATCGACGGAACGCTTATTAATGACATCGATCCTCAATTTGACAGATGTTCTCTAACGCCGCCTGTTTCCTTAAGCGGAAGAAATGTAGGCAATCTTTTAAATGAAAAGAAAGTTACTTGGGGATGGTTTCAGGGCGGCTTTCGTGACTGTGCAAAAACTCACACAGGTCCTTTAGGCCAACCTGTTGTCGACTATGTCCCACACCATAATCCCTTTCAGTTTTATCAGTCGACATCAAACCCCGAGCATCTTCCTCCAACATCTGCTAAACATGTGGGAAAATCAGATAGAGCCAATCACCTCTATGATCTAAAAGATTTTTGGGATGCTGCCAAAGTAGGTAATATCCCCGCTGTATCATTTTTTAAGCCCCGTGCCTTTCAAAATGGTCATGCAGTAAACTCCAATCCCCTCTTTGAACAGAGATTTTTAGTTTCAACCATTAACAAACTGCAAAAGCTGCCTCAATGGAAAGATATGTGTGTTATTATTGCTTGGGATGATAACGGCGGCTTTTATGATCATGAGGTCCCGCCAATTGTCAACCAATCGCAAACATCGGCAGACGCATTTAATGCGCCAGGCTTTTGTGGCAGCAATCCCCCTCTTGGCGGCTATCAGGGCAGAGCTGGCTATGGCTATCGAGTCCCCTTTGTTTTGATTTCCCCTTGGGCCAAAAGAAACTATGTAGATCACAAACTGATCGATCAGACATCGATCTTGCGCTTTATCGAAGATAACTGGGATTTAGGCAGAATTGGAGATTTTTCTTTTGACGAATTTGCAGGCTCGATCGAGCATATGTTCAATTTTAAAAAACGCAATCTGCGCTATCTTTTTCTCGACCACAAAACTGGCGAGATAAAAAAGAAAAAAGTAGTTGAGAATTAGATCATGAGTGCGGCGATTTTACCGCCCGCCGCACGGCACTTTTTTTGTTTATTTCTTGGAGGAGATGACTTCGTACTTTGAGTTTGAACGAAGCTTGTCGCCTGGCGTAAAGTGGTAATGCTTACTTGCGATTTTTGGATCGTAGTACACCTTTTTACCATTTCGAAGTAACATGTAGTCATCAAATTTGGTTGCTGTTGCCGCTTCTTCTTGAGATGGCTCTCTCTCTGAGACTACCTCTTCTTCAGTGTCGCTATCAGATACATCATCGAACAAGTTTTCATCAATTTGCACATCAGAATCATCAATAGTCGAAACAGGTTCTTGTCTGTGCTTGCTCTCAACTTTTTGCGGCTCATTGTTTTCAGATTCTGGTATCTCAATTTCTGGCAGCTCTTTTTTACCTCTTGAAAAAAGGCTAAAGCCTCCCCTTGCGCTTTCAAGTGCACTCGCAAAAAACGAACGCTTAGGCTGTTCTTTCACAGCAGTTGTTGCTGCAGTCTTTTCTCTATAAAAAGCCTTATCACCAAAGAAGATCGACATCAGATTTGGAAACTTGTTAAATAAAGAATTTGCTTCTTTTGGGCTGCCTTGCGGCTTTTTTCCTTCAAAAGCAAATACACCAATAGAATAATCAGTGTTTGAAACCATGTTTGCTATAGATTCTGTTTGCATAAAATTATCTCCATATATTATTAATTTATATTTTATTTATAGATTAATATAAATTATTTAATGATTTAAGTCTATAATTAAATTTGAAACTATAACTTTTTGTAAAAATAAAAAAATTATTATTAATCGTCAATGTAATCTTCTATTCTATCGTCTTCGAAGACCGTATCGTCTAGAGCGTCCTCTTCTCTTTGAATATCGAGAAAGATATGGAAATTCTGGCCGTTTTCAAAATCAAGATGTACGATTCCCAAAGCATCTGCAACTTTTGGCAAAAATTCTTGCGAAAACCGCTCTTCAACGCGCAGCCCATAGCTGTTCTCGCGAGAAATTTTCACATTCAATCTAAAAATTTGGCAAAGGGCGTAAATTTCAGGAGCGCCTGCCCAACTGCCCTCTTCAAGTGTTCTCCTAAAGTACTCTTGAAGCGCAGCCTCATGCGATGTAAGATCAATACTACATTGCATACGTTCAGCATAAAAATCGGAAATTTTTTCTTTTGTAAGCCTTACTTGTAAGACAAGATCATGAAGCTCTTTTGTCTTCTCATGTGCCTCCAAGCCCATCTCCTTATTTGCCTCAGAAAATTGCGCAAACGCAATCTCCTGCTTTTCGATCGCTTTTCTAAACTCCTCGGCAGAGAGAGTAAGCCTCTCTTTTTTAGCCCTCTGAAACTCTCTTAAAGCATTTAGAAATTGGACCGTCTTTGCATTTTTAGCCATTTCTTTGTGTTTAGCTATTTGTTCGGAAAGTATGCTTGATGCTCCTGTAAGCAAGATAAGTTTTGTCTCCATCTCTAAAACATTCAGCTGCAAATCCAGGCCCTGTTTTGATAAGAATTTAGAGCGCGCTTGGAGTTCTTTAATTTTCCTTTCTAAATTAATAATATAAAGATAGTAGGAAGATTGTTTTTGCATGAGAGGCAAAAGCTTTGCTAAAAGCCATGTAAACTGCACATCAACTGCCTCTTTATAAGACTCATCAAATGCTTGGTTTTGCTCGAGCATCTGGGTAAGCAGTAAGGCATACAGCACTCCATCTGCTTTATGCTGTTCGACAAAAAAGTTATGCACAAGAGCCTTAAGCTCTTGAGCAGAGTACTTATCCAGCCTAGGAGCTTCAAGCTGAATTTTTTGCGCGTGATTATGAGAGCCGCCTTGGAGTTCAATGCCGTATGAAAAATTTTTATAAAGACTGTCTCCATCCCCTTTTTGTTTGATTACATTGCGCTCTTTATCAAAGACATATTGACGCGAGTAATCGTGAAATTTCTCGTAGAGGGATTTTTCGAGGAAAATGAGAAGATTAAAAACAAAAAGGTATCTCTCTTTTGTCTTCCCTAAAAGTTTTTCAATAAAAAAATCACCAAATCGGGCTTTGAGCTCATCTTGAATGCACCTTAGAGTTGAGAGAGCATTATCTATCTGTTCTTGAAAAAGGCCTGAAGTTTTGGAAACTTGCAGGCAAAATTGATTGAGTTTTTCAGGAATATCTCCAAGCAGAGTATGCTGATGTTCTCGCGATAAAATCTCAACTTCTAGAGGAGATGGGACCTTTGCGGTATTAGGCAATTCTTCAGAAGCGCATATCTTAAGTTTGCCGATTTGTGAAAACTGAAAGATAGATGAAATTTTGAGATTGTGTCTTTTGATTTTCAGATTGAGTTTTTTAAACGCTAAGTTAAGCATCTTTTTTTGGCCTAAATCTGTCTCCTCCTGAATGTTTGACTCAACTAAGTAGGCTACAATTGCCTTAAGACTATAAGGACCCGTGCCAAATAAAGAAGCAAATCTCTCAGAACAGGAGTAAGAGCGTTCTGTCTCAAAAACTTTTCGTAAAACTTTCTGCCCATCGGCAGCATCGTCAAGTTTTAAGAAAAGCTTTCCTTTCGTTGATCTCTTCTCATCAAAGGTTGCATACTCAATAAGCGTTTGAATACTTTCACAAATAGGCGGCATGGTCATTTAGTGCTCACGAGTTATCAATTGAGATAGAGCTATTTTCTTTAGCCTTACAAACTGATCTGTTTCTTCCATCACCTGAAAGAGTTCATAAGCATCTAACAAAAAACGGGTTGCGGCTGCAGGTTTTACCTCTTCTGAAAATTTTCCTAGAGGTGAGAGCTGGCTATGAAACTCTTTATACCTGTTAAAAAGTTCGGGATGTAAAAGCGCACTCTTTTGTTTTTTAAGCTCTTGAAACTTCTTTACAAGACTGCCTAATTCCTTTTTTCCTTGAGCATCTTTTGAATTTATAAGTGCACGAAGGGCATGCTGAAGCTCTATTTCAATGGCATGCAGAAGGTCTGTCTTAATCTGTGAAAACTTAGTACATTCAAAAGAGGAATTAAGCGGGGGCGAGAATTCATCTTTTACTTGCTGCATGAGATTTTTTATAAAAAGAGACATCTGTTTTTGCGAAAAATCTAATTGCTCAACTGCTTTTTGCATACAGGCTAAGAACTTGGCTATAATATCTGCTACCGCCTCATAAAAGGCTTGAATGAGGGAAAGGTTATAAATGATAGTTGCTGTTAGAGAAGAAGTTTCACTCACATCTCTATTTTCGACGAGTCTCACTTCACTTTTTTCATAGTGGAATGGTTGCACTTGAGGAGTCTTAAGTTGTATAAGTTTGACAGCCTCTAGTACAAGCCTGATAAATTGTAGTTTTTTCTCTACTACATGCGTTTCATCACTCTCAAACTGCTTTAAACCATTTTCAATATGAGTAAGCTGCATATGAAACTCATCAATTTTTTGCGGTAGTGTATTTTGCGAATCTTGCAGCGTTTGCAGTATGTCATCACAAGAAGTTTCAAAAACAGAGAGTATAACTGAATGAGCATCTTTCATCTTTTGGCTTGATGGCGATAAGGTAGAACTTGATCTCACATTTGCAGTCGCCTCTTTTGCCATCGGCTCTCTTAAGGCAACTGGAAGATAGGGAAAAGTTTCAAGGCAGAGCCATTTGATATAGGGCCTCAAGCCCAATTGGTTGAATTTTTCAATTTTTTCATTAAGTTTTCGTAAAGCAAGATTTATATATTCCTTGTGCTGTTCCTCTACATCATCAAGAAAATGGCTTTTTGAAAGAAACTGATGGACCTGTCTTAAGTTGTAGCAGCTTGTGCCGAAAAGAGATGAAATTGTTTCAAAAAGAGTCATTTCATAAGAGAATGCGGGCGCAATAAACCTTCTTCCTTTTGAGCCCGAGTGTACTTTGAGCAGGACTCTCTGCTCAGAGTCACTATCAAAAGTAGAGGGAAGATATCCGCCAAAACCCCTGAGTGCTGCAATTGTTTGCGCTCCTGGATTTATAGCGGACATACTTCCCCCAACTCTTTTGCCTTAAGCTTTTGAGCAAAAGTAAATTACAGATTATACTTTCGCTTCTTTTCCACTTGTATCTTTTGCAACTTCAAGAACATATGACTCTTTAACAAGTGCAAACCTTGTCTTGTCTTCAAAGTCAAGTTTTACAAATGCCTGAGCACCTTCAACTACTGGGAGAAACTCCTGAAGTTGTGGAGCTTCTGCTCTTTGACCACCCTGCATTGTAGCAATTTGAACGTTAAAGTTGAAAATGTGTGAAAGGGCATACATTTCTGGCAATCCTGACCAGAATCCATCTCTTTCAACTAACTTAAAGTAGCTGGCAAAAACGTTATCTGGATTTGTAACAGAAATATCGATCTTTTGGTTAACTGTCATGTCAAGAATGGCTGCTCTTTCTTTTTGCATTTGACAGATGAGGTTAAGAAGATTTGCGCCTGATGAGCAGAATTTACCAAGGCGTTTCATATTAGCCTTGTTATCATCTGTTATTTCATTAAAGGGTTTTTTAATAGAGTCTTTAACTACCTTGAACATGTCAAGAAGTTTTGCTAAGCGATCATCAATTGAAATTTCTGTATCTTCTTTCAACTTTTTGAGCTGGGCATCTATTGCTTTCAGCCTTTTTTTAGCATCACCGTTCTTATGGTCGAGCTTAACCTTAAACAGCTCATTAAGCACAGCTTCAAACGCTGGAACAAGTCCATTTCGGATCTCTGTTATGCTTTGAGCAAGCTCTAGCTCTGATTTATCTACAAGCGCAAGTAAAAAGTCTCTAAGCTGTCTGAATTTTACTCTTGCATTTATAAAGTGCTCTTCTGTTGGTTTTTGAGCTATATAGCTGTCAAAGTTTGCAAATGCTTGGTCAATTTCAACCAAACGTGTTTTTGTATAACCGAATAACGCATTATCTAAAGAGACATTCATTTCAAACATTGCGCTTAAAAGAAGGCGTCTTAAATGCGTATCTTTCTGATAGTTAAGTTTAAAATAGTCAACCATTATCGCTCTGAGCTCTTGAGCTGAATAGACATCCTTTTCTGATACGCGAACTTGTATCTTCTCACAATAGCCTTTGCCGCCAACAGAGACAACAACGTCAGCAAATGCTTGAAGAACCAAATTGCCATCAGCTTTTTGCAAGATCTTATGCTTGTTTGGATCATAAATGATCCCTCTTGCAATATTTTGCACTTGGCTAGACATTTTAGCAGCTGCATGAAGATCGATTACAGTGAGCAAAATAGCGTTAAACTCTTGAGCGCTTTTGCCGGCAGTTTTTCCAAGTTTTGCCATCTGTTGAAACTCTACAACATGAGAGTCTTTTGGCTGCTGTGCCATAAGTTCTCGATGGATTGCTAAAAGCCTTTCTTTTGAGCTTGCAATAAGTTGTGGAGATATAGTCTGCTGAACAGGTTGTGGCGCCGGTTGCAGCTGTTGAGCTTGACTGAGTGTTAAGGAGGTAGCTTGCGTACCTAAAGATAAGCCACTTCCCGCACCATTTGCATTTACAGTAACTTGAACTGTTTCTGCCACTCTAATTTGCTTACGAACTGGCTCTATGCGAACGAGTGAGTATGTTGACATCTCGCTTAACACGCCGCAAGGAAGTCTGAATGAAAGTGCGTTGTAACTCTTGATTTTGTTATTTAATGTCTCAACGGCTGTTCTGACCTGATCTTTGTCTGATTCATGGACATCATCCAAAAGGCTCTTCTCTGCAATGAAATTAACAACATTTCTGAGGTTGTATCTGCTAGCGAAGAAAAGAGATAAAAAATTATCAACCATATCCATATCTGAGCGAGATGCTGTGCGCAGATATTTGTTGCCTTGATCATCCGTTTCAAGCTTTAAAATTACATCGCCTGTATCAGGCTGAGCTTGACCTGATTGTGTATTTGGATTTTCATCCCTGCCAAAACTAATAAGTGCATCTATTGACATCCTATTTACATTCATAAAGTCCTCCCTTCATCTAAATTTAACAAACTTAATGAAAGTCAGACTCTATCAAATTTTGAATTTCATGCACTATTTTTTTTCATTTTTTTTCCAAATTTTTGCCTGGCTCGCAGGTAAATCCAGGTAAAGATTGTAGTGTGAACCACCAGAAAAATCGAGATGAATGGTACCTTTTGGATCTGCTAAATCAGCATAACTTTGCATGTTGTGATCAGGAAGTCTAAAATTTGAACCTTGCGGTTTATATGTTATAATTACGTCGAGCTGGAAATGCTCGCGAAGTACTTTAATTTCAGGAAATGAGCCCCAGAACGTGTTGTCAGAGCGAACTGATTGAATATATTTTTCGATTGCCTCATTTTCTTGACTCTCGGTCACAACAGGCATAAATTTCTGGCAAAACGTTTGGTGCTGAGCTGTAAGTTGCCTTGACGTATCATCTATTTGCTTCAAAACCTCCTGAAGTTTCTTCTGAAAGATATCTTGCGGGCCTATTTGCTTTGCACGGATACTACTTAGCAATTCTTCAAGAGATGAACCAGCAGTCTCTTTTTGACAAGCTGTAAGCTTCGCTTTAAATTCTTTCTGCTCATTTTTGTTCAGTTTTGCTAAAGAAACGCTAATTGCAATTTTAAGTAAGCGCTTTTTCAATTTTTCGAGGGCCTCAATAGCAAGCCCAAGCATGTCTGGTTTTAGATCTTTTAAGGCTTCAAGTGCATCAACTTCCCTTCTAGGATTGATCTGCAAAAGCTTTTCAGCCGCTTGTATGTTTTTTTTATAAGAACCTGCGCTTACTAAAAGCTCTTCTTTCATTGTAAGAGATAATCCAGCGAGTGTGCTACTCCTATCTCTTTTATAGTCTCTGACCAGTTGATCATTATGATTTTGGATGGCGCCCAATATAAAGCTTTTCATTTCGACAGCTTTTTTAGGATCAGAAAGATTTTGCCTCATCAAATTTGCTGTAAGCTCTCTAAGCTCATGAACTGTGAAAATCGGATAATTGAGACGATGGAGGCATTCGGCAAATGAGTGGAACAAACAGCTTCCATCTGCTTTTTGATAGATAACAAGGCCATGGATTTCGCCATGAGAGCTATCTGCTTTTTCAGCTTTTTTCTCCGGTTTTTCTGAGCTTTGACCTCTATTTGCATGTGTTTCATAAGTGATGGAGGCCTGTAGAGAATCAAGAAGCTCATCTAAAAACTCAATCTGCTTTTTATAGCTCCTTACATCATTCTTTAGCTGAGCTCGTTCAATTTCTCGAAGCTCTCTTCTTAAGGCATCAATTTGGGGAACCTTTTGAGGAGGAGCAGATTCAATTTTCAGCTGAAAGCGATCTAAAACTTCACTTTTCTCTTGAGTTACTTCTATGCTTGGTTGAGCCTCTGATCCTCGTACACGATCTTGGTTATATATAGAGAAAAAAGCCGATGTGACTTTCATCTCAAAGCTTTGCATATTGATTTGTGAAAAGATGCATCCTTGATTATGTCTTTCTATCTTTTTTTCGAGCTTATTAAGACTTCGACTTAGCCAGAAGCTCTCAGTCTCAGATAACCGCGTTTGAAATCCTTTAAGTTTTTCACAAAACTCGCTTGATTCCAAATACTGAATAATTCTTGAAAGGTTATAACTGCCTATCCCAAAAAAAGAGCAGATCCAGTAATCGATATCAAAAATGCTCACATCTTTTTCAGGGATTGCCTCTAAAAATGGCTGACCCTCAGGTCCGTAAGATACTCGTAATAAAGTTCGGGCGCGTCCAGCCTCTTTTCTAGCTTCTTTCGGACTTTCTGGCACTTGAGCAAACTGATTAAGTGCTGAAACAGTTTTTGCAAAAGGATCAAATGTTGTACTTGAAGAAGAAGCTGTTCTCATAAATCACCTATTAATAAGATAATGATGCAGAGTAACAGCTTAATTCGAAAATTGCGAGACTGAATTCTTTTTTTAAAAAAACAAAAGCAAAAAGATTCGCTTGTTAACCTCTTTTATATTTAATTTTACCACAGAGATCACAGAGAACACAGAGAGAGAACAAAAGAAAACGTAGCAAAATCTCTGTGATCTCTGTGGTAAAAAAATTAAAAAATAGACGTTAAATTATTTGGGATGAGCGTAATAATTTCGCAAAAGTTAGGTCGACATTAAATTGGGATGAGAGCTTTTGTGCTTTTTGAAGCTTTTCTTTATCGATTGTATCTCTCTTTTTTACTGCACGGATAAGTAAATTTTTTGGTGTGTGCTCAGGGTCAACAAATTCAATTACTTGCACCCTATAGCCTAAAGCTTCAAGAAAGGAAACTCTGAGAAAATCTGTTAATAATGCGGCAAATCTTTCTCGAAAAAGGCCATGTTTAAAAACTTCTGAAAAATCGTCAGAATCAATTTGACTCTGTAGTTCATGCTGGCAACAGGGAGTTGCAAGTATCATCTTTGCGTTTAACTTTACGGCCTGATGAAGCGCATGACAGGTGGCTGTATCGCAAGCATGAAGAGAAATCACCATATCAACAGGTTCTTCTGGAGCAAAATTTGAGATATTTTGGTTTACAAAATGAAGATTTGCAAAGTTAGCTTCCTTGGCAAGTTTGCAGCTTGCAGCAACAACATCTTCTTTTAGATCAATGCCGATAATCTCGCAGTCAATGTTACGCACGTTTTTAAGAAAATGATAAAGGGCAAAAGTCAAATAGCCTTTGCCGCAGCCTACATCGACAATATGCAGATTTTTGCTATCTTTTGGCAAAATATCTTCAATTATTTCTAAAAAACGGTTTACTTGAATGAATTTATCTCTTGCTTGAGATAAAAGCCCTCCCTCTTTTTTTTGAAGTTTTAGCTCATACAACCAGTTTAGAGGAACATTTTCATCCAAAAGGTAATTTTTTTTGCGGTTATGTGAAAGATCTTGCTCAAAGTGCGTTGTCAGCTCTTTTTTTTTGATTTTTAAAGTTCCATCATCTTTTTTTGTTACATGGAGTTCAAAATCTTTAAATCTAAAAAACGCGCTCTTGAACTCATCAAGATAAATTTTTATCGCTTCAATAAGTTCGCTTTTGGAGACATTTTTGGTTATGGATTTTGTATTTTCGAAACTTACAACCTGAAACAGGAGCTTATTTTTTATAAGTACTGGTTTAACAGTAACCTTTTGCTCCTGTATCTGATGATGAGGCTCACTGAATGTTATCAAAACAAGCTCATCTAACTTTTCTTGAAGTGTTTTAAATAGATCGAAAGACATAAGTTTATTTACCAGTAGTAGATGTTTCCTGGCAGAGGCACGATAAACTCATCGTGAGGAATCTTTTCTTTTTCTAAAGTTTTATAAAGATCAAAGGGCGGTCTTTTATGGTGCTCCTCCCCTAGCCTAAATGTGCCAAAATGACCTGCAATACTTAACGTTGATTTTGCCTCTTGATGAATTTTGCAAGCCTCTTCTGGGCTAATGTGAACAGGCGCCATAAAACGTCTTGGCACATAGCTGCCAATAGGGATGATGCCTAGGTCAATATGCCCAAAAACCTCACCGATCTTTCGAAAATCGAATTCATTGTATCCAGTATCGCCTACAAAATAGAGCTTTTTACTTTTTTCAGTTTTGGATGTAAATTCACAAACCCAGCCGCACCAGAGTGTCTTGTCTCTGCCATATAATTTCCTTCCGGAAAAATGTTGAGCTGGAACTGATGTAATCTGTATGGACTCTGTAGCAGTTACAGGAAGAAGAACCTGCTGCCACCAATCGAGTTCGATGAGATTGGTAATGCCTCGTTTCACAAACCATGCCTTAAGTCCGAGTGGAATGCAGAATATGGCTTGAGGCTGATTTGCTTTTAAAAATTTAATTGCGCGCACATCTAAGTGATCATAATGGTCGTGGCTAATCAGAACGTAATGAATTGGCGGAAGTTTTTTTATTGAAATGGCAGGCTGAAATTTGCGTTTTGGTCCAAGAAAACGTATGGGAGATGCCCTTCTCGACCAGATTGGGTCGGTAAGAATGTTAATATTTTTATGCCGAATTAAAAATGTGGAATGATTGATCCACTGCACAGAGGATTCAGATGATGGCTCCGTATGGGCTTGCGGATATGCAAAATCAACAGGAGGTAAAATGGCAGGCTTTGGATCGTTGTAGTAGCCAATCTGCCACAAAAAAACATGCCAAAGCTTTCTTTTGGAATCCTTTTGATGAGGATTAAAGAAGCGCCCCTCTTTAAAGTGCGTCTCGGGCTCTATTTTTTGTGTCTTGCTTGCAATTGCGGCTTTTAAAATGTCATCAGATGTCATAAACAAATAATATAAGATTGAATTTTTTATGTATATTACTATTGACTTATAAAATTTTGTTACATATCTCCTGAGAAAAAAGAGTTGGAGAACCTATGCCAAACCTTACGGAAGTTGTACAAAAGACCTATGATCATTTAAAAGCGCTGGAAGTTCAAATTGAAGAAGGCGTGCAAACCTTTGACAGTGAAAATCTCTCTTCAATTATTCAAAAGCTTAAAACTGACAGCAACCAGATTGCGGACAAAATGCATGAAAAGCACAAGATGGTAGAGAATATAACGCCAATCGATGCTAAGCTAAAAAATGATGTTTTAACTCTTATCTTTCAAATCCAGCACCATGGCGATTTTTCTCAAGCGCTTGGTTCCCTACAAAATCTGCTCAAGCCTATTCTCAAACGTATTCAAGCAAACATCAGCAATTGGATCCCAAAAGTAGAAAAATCCACCGAAATGGGCCCGCACAAATAACGCAAAGATAGGCAAAATTAAAGGATAATGGCAAAAACGTAGCTTACAACGCTGTATGATTTATTTTTTAACGCAGAGAGCAACAAGAGGCGCAGAGACGCGGAGACCTCCATTTTTGCATTAATGCAATGAATTTAATTAAAGAAATAGAACTCTTATGTTAGCTCTCTCTTTCTTTGCCCTTCTCTGCGCCTTCGCGCCTCTTGTTGCTCTCTGCGTTAAAAAAAATCAACACGAACTTTCTTAGTCACTTTGCGTTGTTCATCTACAAAACAAAATTCAGCAGCTTATTCGGTACAAAAATTACCTTTTGAGCTTTTTTGCCATCTAAAAACTTCTGAACATTTGGATGGCTTGTTGCAAGTTCTACAAGCTTTTCTTCTGTTTCATCTTTTGGAAGATCAAGGCGAGCTCGAAGCTTTCCATTTACCTGGACAACATAGGTTACAACCGCATCTTCAATAAAGTTTAAATCTGCTTGCGGATAGGAAGCTACAGAGAGCGGCTCTTTCATGCCGAGAATCTCCCACATCTCCTCTGCTATATGCGGAGCAAGAGGCGCCAAAATTTTGGTAAAGGAGATGAGCGCACTTTTTGGATAGGCTTCAAGCTCTGTAAATCCATTAATAAACTCCATCATCTTGGCAATAACAGTATTAAACTGAACATTATTCATGTCCTCTGTTACTTTATGGATCAGTTTATTGATGAGCCTTTTCGCTTCATCAGACTCTTGTTCTACAATTTTATCAGACTGGATCATGTCAAATGCGCGCGATAAAAACCTTCTGCAGCCGCCAACAGCATCAGTATTCCATACCTTTTCTTTTTCAAGCGGCCCCATAAACATCTCATAAAGCCTTAAAGAGTCTGCGCCATATTCAACAATAATCTCATCAGGAGTTACGCCATTTAATTTGGACTTGGACATCTTTTCAACATGGCTCTCAAGCTCCTCCCCTGTTCGACTATCAAAATACTTGCCATTTTTTTCCTGCACAAACTCTGGCGAAACATAGTGACTTGCGGAATTTCGATAAGATCTTGCAATAATAAGACCTTGGTTGCGAAGTGCTTTAAATGGTTCAAGCGTTGTGACGAGGCCTAAATCATACAGAACCTTATGCCAAAAACGGGAGTAGAGAAGGTGAAGAACAGCATGCTCAACGCCGCCAACGTAGAGATCAACTGGCATCCAGTATTTTTCTGCTTTTTTAGACCACGCCTCATGATTGTTCTCTGGATCGACGAAGCGAAGGTAGTACCAGCAGGAGCCTGCCCAGTTAGGCATGGTGTTGGTCTCTCTGCGAGCAGCTTTGCCGCTCTTTTTATCGCTGATAAAAACCCACTCTTTTACCTTTGCAATTGGGCTTTGGCCATCATCTGATGGTTTATAGTCATGAAGCTCTGGCGGACAAAGCGGAAGCTCATCAACAGCTAATGTTCTCATAGTTCCATCTTCAAAATGAAGAATGGGAATGGGCTCTCCCCAGTAACGCTGTCTTGAAAATAGCCAATCGCGAAGCTTGTACTGAATTTTTCGTGCACCATTTGCTGACTTTTCCAGCCATTTTAAAACTTCCTCTTTTGCCTGAGACGTTGTTAAGCCATTGAGTGATACTTCGCTATTTTTTGCGTTTACAAGTATCCCCTCCCCTTCCCAGACACGTTTTCCTTGAATGACAAGATCAGCAAAATCTTTATTAGAAATCCCCTCTTCAATTGGTCCGCCATCTACTTTTGGTGTGATCACACAGATTTTTGAAATGTCATGTTTTTCTGCAAAATCAAAGTCTCTTTCACAATGTGATGGCACTCCCATAACAGCGCCTGTTCCATAGTGTGGAAGCACATAATCAGCAATCCAAATGGGCATTTTAGCTTTTGTCGCAGGATTTATGGCATACGCGCCAATAAAGACACCGCTTTTCTCTTTATTAAAATCGGTCCTCTCTAAATCGTTTTTAGAAGCCACCTTTTCACGATATTCTTTGATTTTTTCTTTGGCATCAGAGGACGCAATGAGATCAACAAAAGGGTGCTCAGGAGCAAGAGCTAAGAAATTGGCGCCAAAAAGTGTGTCTTGTCTTGTTGTAAAGACCTGGATTTTTTGATCACCTTTCTCGATAGCAAAGTTAATAAGAGCACCTTCGCTTTTGCCTATCCAGTTAATTTGCAGCGCTTTTACGCTCTCTGGCCAGTCGACAAGCTCAAGATCTTTAATAAGTCGATCGGCATATTCCGTAATTTTGAGCATCCACTGACGAAATGGCTTTTTAATGACGGGATGGCCTCCCTCTTTTGACCTGCCGTTTTCGACCTCTTCGTTGGCAAGAACAGTACCAAGAAAGGGGCAGTAGTTCACAGAGACTTCAGCTTCATAGGCAAGGCCCTTTTCATAGAGCTTTGTAAAAATCCATTGTGTCCATTTGTAGTAAGAGGCATCTGATGTTGCAAATTCGCGATCCCAGTCATAGCTAAAGCCAACTGATTTAAGCTGTCTTCTGTAGGTGTCGATATTTGCTTGAGTAGTGATTGCAGGATGAGTTCCAGTACGTACAGCATACTGCTCAGCTGGAAGTCCAAAGCTGTCCCACCCCATAGGATGTAGCACACTAAAGCCCTGCATACGCTTAAATCGAGAGATAATATCAGTTGCTGTATAGCCCTCTACGTGGCCTACATGAAGACCAGCACCTGACGGATAGGGAAACATATCCAAGACGTAGTATTTCGGTTTTGACTCGTCAACTTCCGCCTTAAAGGTTTTGTTCTTCTCCCAAAAATTTTGCCATTTTTGTTCGATTTCTCGATGATCGTATTTACGCATACTGTTCCTCAATTTTGAGAAAAAAGTATATCAAGGAAGGTTATGATTTGCAAGGATTAGCAACTTCTCTCAAAGTGAATCGATAACTTTGATAGCTCTGGCGAATGACATTTCATGCAAATTGAGTGGAATAGGAACTTTAAGAGACTTGTTTAAAGTTACTTCAATGTCGACTGCCTTAATTGCTGGAAGATTTTCTTTGGTTAGCCAGTGATCAAGCGCCGCAATCATCTCTTTACTCGGTTTACCCAAGAGACGTATATTGAGCTGAGTTAACTTTGGAAAACTCTTAGCAACTTTTTGAATAGCATCAGCTGATATTTTCTCCCCAAATGTTCCCTCCTCAAAGAGGTCTAACTTTAATAATCCTGCAAGCACTTCTCCATGTTTTGCATAATCTAACAAGTAGAAGTCTGTATCTGTGCATAAGCTCAATCCATGAATACTTTTTAATTTTGGCAGATCACGCCACAACAAAGCCGCCATTAAAGCGCTCTTCGTAGTAAATTCGATATCCTTGCGTTGAAATTTTGTAAGATCAATTTGCATTACTTGTGACGTATTTTTTACGATATTTCTGATATATCGTACAACATCATCATGTATGGAATACTGCTGAAAAGGACCAAAATGATCGCGCAGCTCAGGTAAAATAATTGATTTTATAGATGCGAGCTTGTCCTTCCAAATTTGTGGAATTTTATCTACGTCCAAAATAGCGAGTCTGCCTGCAACCTCTGGATTTACAAGTAATATGCGGTCAACATGAGCTTGATATAAAAGCTTACAACATCTTGCTACGTTTGCTGCACTTGCTGGATCAAGATAGCTCTCAACATGTGCTTGAAGATCAGCCGACAAACTTGTTAGAGTCTTTCTTTGCTCCGTCTTGCGCTTTTTGATGGGAGGCTCACCCTCTTCTCTGTATGCAGGCTCTGCCTCAAAAGACTTTCCAACAGCACTTATTGTTCCCACAAACAAACCTCAAAAAATTATTATAATAACTATACACAAAAATAAAATATTATACAATTAATATTACAAATAATTTACAGTATACATTTTAAATTACTATAATATTTATTAGTTCTTTTTTCTAGCCCTTTAGGGCGTCTGATTATAGCCCATAGTGACCGCCAGGGAACTATGGGTGCGAGATAATGAACCATTTAGAGCCCGGAGGGCGACTCAAAAACACGTTTTTACTCTTTGAGTCGCCCTCCGGGCTCTGATTTCTTAAAACATCCTCCACCCACAGTTCCCTTCGGTCACTGTGGGCTTCAATCAGGCGCCCTAAAGGGCTTAAGAAAATTAACTTTAGGTCTAGTGGCAAAATCCCGACGGCATTATTGTTCTCGTTTTTTCTTTTCAAAATTTAATTTTTTGCATATGATTGCACTTTATGCCGCAAAAAAAATCGAAAAAGAAAGAGCCTAAAGAGGCAGAAACAGAGCTAAAAGAGCCAAAAAAGCAGCCGAAGAAATTATCTCGAAAAGATGCACTCTTCCAAAATCTTCTAAAGGTTACCTACGAGTTTATTAAGGGAAAGCACTACGCTCCCCAATCAAAATCATCGCTTATTGATCGTCTTCGCATCCATCCCGATCACTTTGCTATCTTCGAACAGGTTTTAAAGAACTTGAAAGAAGAGGGCAAAATTGCAGAAAACCAAGAAAAAATTCTGCCAAAATTTGAAGATAAAAGAGGCCCAGACATTGTACGAGGTCTTTTACGAGCTCATCCAAGAGGTTTTGGTTTTGTTGAAATTGAAGGATCTCAAGAGCCCGATATTTTTATTCCAAAACCCTACATGAACAAAGCAATTGATGGTGATATCGTCGAGGTGCTCATTAACCGCGAAACAGTCTCTGAAAAGGGTCCTGAGGGTAGAATCCTCACAATTATCGACCGCAAAAGAAAAACACTTGTTTGTATAGTGGTAAGAAAAGGGCAAAAACATGCCCTTGCCTACTCTCAAGTAATGGGGCAAGAAAGCACAATTTTAGTTGAGCCTGAACAAAAATCAGAAGATTTGGATCTTGAAGTTGGCGATAGAATTGTTGTTGAAGTATTAAGCTGGGGATCAAAACAGGAAAGCACAAAAGCAAAACTTTTTCGTAAAATTGGCAATATTTCCGATCCATCAAAAGATATTGAAGTTGCCATCTTAGAAAATGATCTAAGAGAAGATTTTCCAAAAGAGGCAGAACAAGAGGCCAAAGCTTTTGGCACAAAAGTAACTTCCAAGGATCTTGAAGGCCGCGAAGATTTACGAGATCTTGAATGCTTTACAATCGACCCTGACACTGCCAAAGATTTTGATGATGCGATTTCTTTAGAACAAGTTAATGGTAAATACATTGTAGGCATTCACATTGCAGATGTCTCCCACTATGTAAAATTGAATTCTGCACTCGATAAAGAGGCGTACCTGCGCTGCAATTCAACCTATTTTCCCGGCATGTGTATACCCATGCTGCCAAAAAGTTTGTCTGACAATCTCTGCTCTTTAAAAGAGGGCGTTTTGCGCCTAACAGTGTCTGTATTTGTCGAAATTTCGCAAACAGGTGAAGTTCTCAACTGGAGAATTGCTAGAAGCGCCATCAAGAGTGCCAAGCGCTTTACCTACAAGCAAGCTAAAAAAGTAATCGATGGTATTGAGAGAAGCAAACACAAAAAAACCATTTTGGAGATGGTTAAAGTATGCCACCTTCTGCAAAAAAATCGAGCCGAACGTGGAAGTGTGCAGCTTTCTATGCCAGAGCTTGTTGTAAAAGTAGATGAAAAGGGCGTGCCTCAAGGAACGGAAATTGTTGAGTATGACATCACGCACCAGCTCGTAGAAGAATTCATGCTGCTTGCAAATGAGACTGTAGCCATCCATCTATCTAAGCAAGGTAAAGATTTAACATACAGAATTCATGAAGAGCCCTCAAAAGAGAATTTACGAGAATTTTCCGCCCTCGTTCAAGCCTTTGGATATAAACTCCCGCAAGATCCTGCTCCTAAAGACATCCAGAAGTTTTTTGTAGAAATTGAAGGCTCGCCTTTTGCGCAGTATCTTGCAACCTGCTACATACGCAGCATGCGCCTTGCTATATACTCTGCCGACAATATTGGCCACTATGGCTTAAGCTTAGAGCACTACTGCCACTTTACAAGCCCTATCAGACGCTATGTCGATCTTGTTTCGCATCGCCTACTTTTTTCAGATGCGCAAGAAAAGAAAGTGATTGCAGATATCAGTAAGCGAGCGTCCGAGAGAGAAAGGCTTTCTGCCAAGGCTGAAAACAGTGTTTTAGCGCTTAAAAAATTGCGTCTTTTAGACGCCCTTGTAAAAGGCCAAAAGTTTCGTCAATTTGAAGCGTTAATCACAAAAGTAAAACCCTTCGGGATCTCTTTTGATATCATAGAGCTTATGCTAGAAGGCTTTTTACACGTATCAGACCTTGAAAGCGACTATTTTGTATATGATGAAAAGCGGATGAAGCTGACAGGACGCCACAGCGGCTTTACCTACCGCGCTGGCGATGAGCTTTATGTTATGGTAAAGCGCATCGACTTTATCACCCAAGAAGTAAGCTGGGAACTTGTTTTACATCCCTCAAAAGAAGCTGAGGAAAAAGAGCTAAAAGTTATTTCTTCTGAAAAAAGAGAAAAGAGGGAAAAAGAGCCAAAAAAGAAAAAACGTGCAATTTGGAAAAAGAAAACAGCAAAGTGAAAGCTCAAGTAAAAGTCATTCCCCTCTCCTATTATCTAGAAGAAGATGTTCTATTTTTAGGAAAAGATCTACTCGGAAAAGTCCTCTGTACTTCAATTGATGGCCAAATAGTAAAAGCCGTAATTACTGAAACTGAAAGCTATAAGGGCCCAGAAGATAAAGCTTCTCATGCCTATCAAGGAAAAAAAACCAAGCGTAATGAAATTATGTATCATATTGGTGGTCACGCTTATGTCTATATCTGTTACGGTATGCATAAGCTATTTAATATTGTGACAGGTCCAAAAGATATTCCTCATGCGGTTTTAATTCGCGGCGTTATGCCAATTGAGGGCTTAGACGTAGTTGAGAGAAGAAGAGGGAGAAAGGAAAAGATAATTATCGGTCCTGGAAAGATCTCTCAGGCGCTTGGCATCGATAAGAGCTTAAATGGACAGGATCTGACATCGAGAGTGATCTGGCTTGAAGATCATGATATTAAGATAAAAAAGAGCGATATTGAATGTTTGAAGCGCGTCGGGATCGACTATGCAGAAGAGCACGCCTTTCTCGATTGGCGTTTCCGGATAAAGGTGAGTGTTGCCAAAAGTTTATAATGGCAAAATCGTGCCCGTGCCAGTGTGCGTGCCCGTTCCCGCTTGATTCAATTTTTCCGTTTAAAAAATTATCACGGTTTTCGGGCACGGGCACGCACACGGGTGCGGGCACGTTTTAATGAGATTGCGCGAAAGTAAAATTGCAAGTATACTCTTTGTAGTATCTTTGGGAGAATGTAGATGAAAAAATATTTTGCAACCGGCATCGTGGTGCTGCTGCCTCTTGCACTTACCTTTTGGATTGTGTCCTTCATCATCAATGTTCTGACAAGGCCATTTGTGGGAATAGCTGAGGCCATTTTATCAGCAATTGGCATGCAAAATGTCTCGTTTTTATTTCTTTCACCAGAACAGGTGCTTCAGTACTCAAGTCAGATTCTTGTGCTCGTATTCCTTTTTGCCATCATTGTTGGGATTGGTGTGGTCGGCCGTCACTTTTTCTTTAAATATCTTATGAAAATAGGCGACACAATCCTTCATAACATTCCTGTAATCAGCACAGTTTATAAAACGTCGCAAGAGCTTATCCAGACTATTTTGACAACAAGCAATAAATCATTTAAGCAAGTAGTTTTAGTGCCTTTTCCTACTCCCGATAGCTGGAGCATTGGCCTAGTTACTCGAGATGATATTGAAATTGAAAAGCGCGTTGCTGTTTTTGTACCGACAACACCAAACCCAACTTCTGGATTTCTTGTGATGTTCACACGAGATCAGATCATTCCCTTGGACATGAAGGTTGAAGAGGCTTTACGTTATGTTATTTCTTGCGGCGTGCTCATGACGCCAATTCGCAAAATGAATGGCGAAGTAAATACTGAAGCAACCTTTGTAAAAGCAGCTGATTTATGAAAAAACATTTTGTTGCCGGCCTTATCATCTTACTTCCGCTTGCTATTACCTATCTCATTATTAAGTTCATTATCAATCTTATCACCGATCCTTTCCATGAGTTTGTAACTTCACTGCTTTTAAATTACAATGGATTTGGACTTTTCTCTCACGAAGAGCTTATAAATATTGTAAGCAAGCTTCTGATTATTGCCTTTCTCTTTGGCTTTATTCTTTTGATAGGCTTGATTGGCAGATGGTTTATCTTTCGCTCGATCATCTATGTCAGTGACAAGATCTTACATGCCATCCCCTTTGTAAATCGCGTCTATTTGGCTTGTAAGGACTTTACTGAGGCCATATTTTCACCAAAAGCAGGCTCTTTTAATCGCGTGGTTTTAGTCCCCTTTCCATCGATTGGACAGTTGAGTGTGGGGCTTGTTGCTTCCGAATTTAAAAACAACTTAATATCGGTTGATAATGATGAATTTATCACTGTTCTTATTCCAGGAACACCCAACCCAACAATTGGCTTTCTCTTAATGTTTAAGAAAAGCCAAGTGATTAGCGTCGATATCAAGGTTCAAGAGGCCTTAAAATATGTGATGTCCTGCGGCTCTGCCCTTCCTGATTACATGGTAAAAAGAATCACTCAGCAATCTTCAAAAGAGCCAGCCTAAAAGTTTCTTTAAGATAATTACCTATTTTCATAGTATCCGGAGAACTGCTTGGTTATAGGAGTGCTCAGTTGGAAGCTGTTCAAAACTCTCCTCAGCATTCACCATTGCCACCTTCGTCAACGCCACTTTCACCCCATCTTCTGCCGATTCCTGGCCTTGTGATTGCGACAGATGAAACAGTTACGAGACCATCGCCCGATCACTCCCCTAATCCTACAGGATCTCCCATCACCATTCAAACGCCTACTTTTTCAACACCTGCTCTATTTGAGAGCGAAGTTGATGAGCGAACATCTTGTTGCTGCAGGCCCTGTAGCCGTCGTTGGAATAGAAGCATAACTGACGCCATTATTACTGCTATCAGTACTAGTACGATAGATGAGCTTTTGGCAAACAAGAGACTCTTAGCACAAGTAAAGGACAATCCAAAAGCCACACGTTTTGTTTTTGAACGATCACTTGATTTTGATGTACGCAAAAAACTTCGGGCTATCAAATTTATCCTTACAAAGCCGGAAATTGCAAACGATACGCAAGTTCTAGCGGCACTGCAAAAAATCACCAAAAAGGTTTTTGGAAAAGTTCAAATAAAAACAAAAGGATTGAGGGCAAGCCTTGTTCAGGCTTATAGCTTTTATGATGCGGAGCTTGAATTTACATCCAAACATGGTGTTACCCATGAGACAGTGGTTACAAAAGCAGTTATTCATGGTTATGACTTACTAAGAGCCTTTGCTCCACAAGATAAGCTAGAAGAGCTGAGGCGACAATTTGTCTATCAAGTTGTTTATACTGTAGATCAATATAATGCAAAAAAAGAGTTTAAAGCCATTTTTGGAAATAAATCCTTGGACCAAATTACTCATTTTCTAAGAGAGAAGTGGGAGCAGGAGGGTCTTCCCCTTAAAGATCTTGTTATTTGCATCAATACGCCAACTGAAGATGCACCATTTAATGATCTCACTTCCGGCAAAAAAGGCATTCTCGACTTATTACCCAAAAGTACTTTATAAATTCCCTATCCCAAAATTCAATAACGCTCTATACTTCATCCTTAATATTGAGGTCCAACTTTCAACCATTCGTTATTATCCTGTTTATCCTGTCTATCTTGTTATTTCTCTTTTTATCATGTTCTTCTCAGTTCCGGAGTGTGTAAATGTCTGAAGTAGCTATTACAAAAAAAGATTTTTTTACCTCCCGTTTTGGTTTTATTATTAGTACGGCAGGCTCAGCCATTGGCCTTGCCAATATCTGGAAATTTCCCTACATCGTTGGCAAATGCGGCGGCGGCGGCTTTATTTTAATCTATATAGCGTTGTTACTCCTTGTAGGCTTCCCCTCATTTTTATCTGAAATTTTAATTGGAAAATCAGCCAAAAAAACTCCCGCTTTTGCGTTTAAAGAACTTGGCAAAAATGCAATCTTTCAAAAAGCAGGCTCCTTTACTGTCTGGACAGGATTTTTCGTAAGCTCATTTTATAGTGTTGTGGCTGGCTGGATTTTGGGCTATTTTTTTGAAGCTATTTCTGGAGGCCTTCAAAACCTTCATACCATATCGTCCGCACAATCGCACTACGCTCATCTTGTGCAAAACTCCTACTGGGCGCTTCTCTTTCACGGCCTTTTCCAGCTTATCTGTTTAAGCTTTCTCATTGGCGGGATTAAAAGCGGTATTGAGCGCTGCAATAAAATCTTTATGCCGCTCTTCTTTGTCATTTTATTTGCTCTAATGGCCTTTTGCACAACGCTTCCTCAAGCCGGCGACGTTGTCCGCTTTATGACGAGCGTTGATTTTGCAAAACTTCCCGCTTCCTGTTTTATTTTGGCCTTAGGCCACGCTTTCTTTACTTTAAGCTGCGGCCAAGGGACAATGGCAACCTATGGAAGCTATTTAAAACCTGGCCAAAAAGTTCTTTCAAGTTCGCTCTTTATTCTGCTTGCAGACACTCTGGTTTCACTTTTTGCAGCTTTTTGCATATTAAGCATTGTCTTTTCAGCCAAAATGGAAATTGAGTTTGGCCCAGGCTTAATTTTTGCAACGCTGCCAACAATTTTTTCACAAATTCCATTTGGTGCTGCAATCTCAGCCCTCTTTTTCTTCCTTGTCTTTATTGCTGCACTAACGTCGCAAGTATCTGCCCTTGAGCCCTTAATTTCACATCTTGGTTCCAAATACAAAATATCGCGAAGACTTGCGACTTTGATAGTTTCAAGCTCATCGTTTTTAGTTGGCATTCCAAGCGCCCTTTCGACAAACGTTCTTCAAGATATAAAATTCTTAGGCAGTAACATTTTAGAGTGCATGAACTTTGCTACAACTTCAGTCTTAGTGCCTCTCGGTGCTCTGGCAGCAGTACTTCTTATTGGCTGGAAAAAATCTGCCCAAAACGTCTTTAGCGATTTTCAAACAGAAGAAAAAAATTCATATCCAAAGTCGTTCTTCTTATTTTTGCTATTTGCAATGCGTTACAGCGCCCCTCTTTTAATTATCTACATCTTCTTAAACGCTATCGGTCTCTTGTAATGCAGATTTTTGTTTCTATGGATTGCATCGGCACATTGTAGCTTAGACTTTAGAGCCAGTTGCAAAAATCCGTAGCTATAATCCCGGCAGGGATTTTGGTGTCCAGCCCAGGGTAGCTTTGCTACCCTGGGAACCATGTGCAACCGAAATTCCTGCCCCGGCAGGGGCAGAGCTCTGCTGCTCCCGCAGCAGATATTGCATTACGCATTCATTACCCAGGGTAGCAAGCTACCCTGGGCTGGGCACCAAAATCCCTACCGGGATTAATTTTTGGATTTTTGCAACTGCCTCTTTAGTCTGCGCATTAACACGATCCTTTGCATAATGTTTGTTAGGCTGCAACGGACTGAAGTCCATTGAAACAAGCTCACACCGCTTAACTACAATTGACAAAATAATGTTGGAAAAAAATTTTGACATTTGTAGAATTACGCCGCGAAAACCTAGTAGAAGGTATAATCGTGGTAAAAAATCTCAAATTTCACAGACTTCATATCGAGTATCAACCTCAAAGAAATCAAAAATCGAGATTCATTCAAGGAATGGCAATGCTGTTAAAGAAGGGAGGCCGACTTCGTGAACAAAAAGATGAACCAGGAGATAAAGAAAGCGGCAATTTATGCTCGAGTATCCTCTCAACGTCAGAAAGAGGGAGATACAATAAAGAGTCAGGTGGACACGTTGCTCGCATTTGCAAAACAACAAGGTTATAGAGTTAATAACAATTGGATATTTCTTGATGATGGAATAAGTGGAAAAAGTCTTCAAAGGCCAGCTCTGGATGAGCTTAGAGACATGATTCGATTAAAAACCATTGAATGTTTATTAGTTTATTCTACTGATAGATTGGCAAGAAATTATTCACATCAGCTCATACTACTAGAAGAATTCAAGAAGCATGGCGTAAAAGTACATTTTTTTAAAAATCCACCCACAGATGATACGCCCGAAGCAATAATGCTCAACCACTTCCAAGGAATTTTTGCTGAGTACGAAAGAGCATTGATTCTTGACAGATCACGCCGAGGACGTATCTACAAGGCAAAACAAGGTAATCCTGTTTGTCTTCCAGGCGTGGCATATGGTTATAGAAGAGTCAAAACTGATCATAAGGTATTGGTAGAAGTTTGCGAAGAAGAAGCTAAAGTTGTAAAAGACATTTTCAGAATGTATGTGTATGACAAAAAGACGATATCTGAAATTGCACGCATACTAACTCAAGCAGGGGTTAGAACAGCAAATAATAGACCTGCATGGACTGAGAGTAGTATTCGACATATGCTTAAAAATACAGCATACATAGGCACAGCTTATTATGGAAAAACCGAAGTATCCAATGGAGTTTCAAATCGTATTCGTCACTATAAATCAGGTAAAGTCCTTCAATCAAAACACGCCAGGAAAATACTATCAGAAGAAAAATGGCTACCTATTCCGATGCCTGCCATTATAAGCGAAAATGACTTTGAAGAAGCTCAAAAGCAACTACAAGTAAACAAAGAGCTTGCTTCACGTAACACCAAAGAGCCTGCTCTTTTACAAGGCTTAGTTTTTTGTGGGGAATGTGGTAATCCCTTTTACAAGCGTTCAAGAAAATACAAAGAAAAGAGTAAAAGCTACTACTATTGCAAAAGCCATATAGATAGAAAGCTGAAGAAATGCACCAACATTTACGCGTATCAACAAGAGCTAGATGACTTAATATATGGCGTGACTGTAAAGCTGTTACAGAACCCCTCATTAGTGCATGCAGAATTAGCTAGAAGGGCAAATGAGGCATCAGATCGAGAAGATTACGAAAAGCAAGAAATTAATCATAAGAAAGAGCTTTTAAAAATTAACCAAGAGCGAGATCGATTATTAGACGCCTATCAAAGTGGGATTATCGATCTAGATGGATTAAAAAAACGTCATCAAGAGTCGGACAAACGACGAAATACCATCGAGAAAGAAATTAAAAGAATACAGGCGTTAAAGTTTAATAGCGAAAACATACAAGAACTAGAAAAGAGCTTCGAGGAAATAATAGAGAGCATGAAATTGTCGGCAGAAAACTTGTCTTTAAAAGACAAACAAAAAATAGTAAGATTGCTAGTTGAGAAGGTTGTTATCTCTCAGGAAGAGGTAAAAATAATTCACTGCATTTCGCCATATTTATTGGCGCAGGAATTTTGTCAATTGTCATCAAGCGGTGCAGACTGAAGTCTAAGCTACAATGTGTAGTTACAACGTTGTTTTAAAACAATCTCTCTGATATGGCTTTAAAAAAAGGCGATTTAAGGCGATGTCTAAGAAAATCATCTATACCATTGGCCATTCGACAAGAACGCTTGATTATTTTTTTGCCCTTTTACAAGCATATGACATTGAACTCGTTGTAGATGTCAGGACGATTCCAAAATCCAGACATAATCCTCAATTTAACAAAGATACGTTAAAAAGGGCCCTTCACAAGCAGAAAATTGAATACTCTCATCTTGAACTACTCGGCGGTCTTCGGCATACCACAAAAGACTCAATTAATACTGGCTGGGAAAATCTCTCTTTTCGCGGCTTTGCAGACTATATGCAAACGCCCTCATTTTGTGAAGGAATTAACGAGTTAGAGCAGCTAGCCAAAGAAAAAACTTGCGCCATTATGTGCGCAGAAGCTGTCCCCTTTCGCTGTCATCGCTCACTTATTGCCGATGCTCTTACTCTTAGAAAGTGGAAGGTATTTCATATCCAGAGCAAAAAGACGGCTAAACTTCACGAACTCACCTCTTTTTTACACGTAGATAAAAGTGGCACACTCATTTATCCCGCATCACCTTTATGAGCATCTCTGACAGTTACTCAGGCAAATAAGCTTGCTGCGAAATTATAAAGCCAGTTGCCATCTTGAGGAATAGTTTTTTCATTAGCTAGGTGGACAGTTTCGATTGCAGGTTCAAGTCCGCGATCTTCATCTTTCTTTTCCTCATCCTTATCTTTCTTTCTTGCATGAGGATTTGTTCGCGGATCATATTTTTTAAATTCACCAGTTCTTGCATCTATCGCTAAGCCCTTATCATCAGCGATAGAAGTAACTACCATTTTTATAAAAGCTCTTTCAGACATCCATTTGCTTAGATCTTCTATCGTGATTTTTCCTCTTAAGTGAAGCTGAATTGGATGGTTAATTTTCTTTTTCGCAAGTGTTTTGATCTGTGATTGCGCAATTGAGCCATACTGATTTAACTGTTTTACTGAGATACAGTTCATAACAAACGCAATTCGGTTCGTACTTTCATAACCACCAATAATAAACGAGTTATCTGTGCAACAGGAAGCTGCAATTGGAGGATGATCTGAGCCGGCAGTCACAACAAGTTCTGAATCAAGTGCCTCAGCTATCTCACTGAGCTCTTTTGGATGCGTGTAGGAACAAACAGCTTTTTCAAGTGATGAAGCTACTAAAGACATAATTTCCCTATTTTTAAATTACTAAAGAAACTAATTATATTAAGTTTTTATTAATTATTCAACTTTCTTACTAAGTTGCAGTTGATCTTAACTTCACGCAAAAACTGTCCCTGTTCAATCCAGCACTCTAAAAATCCTGCAACTTGAGGAAGAAGTTTTTCTTTTTCTGGAGTTGATAGCGCATGCCAGATGCTCAGTGACTGGCAATAATGAAGAGCCTCTTCTAATGTGTAGCTATCAACATGTTCAATGCTTAACTCCTCTGAGATTTCAAACCCAGCCTCAAGAAGCAATCTCTCAGGCTCATAGCCCTCTTTTGTGTGGTAGATACTTTTGCCTAAAGCATGTTCTAAAAAGCTTTCAAAGTCTCTTCTAAACGAGCTCAAATCTTGACGGTTCACAACCAAAAAATAGCCTTCTGATAGAAGCACACGCTTGATTTCATGAATCGCTTCATTGTTGCAAAACCAGTGAAATGAGGCAAAGGCGGTAAGACAGGAAAAATGCTTATCTGGAAAGGGCAGCTTTTCAGCTTCTGCTTCTACATACGCAATCGATGGGTGAGACGAGTATTTAGCCTCGCGTATCATTTCAGCATCAGGATCAGAGCCAGTAACATTTTGAAAACCATATTCAAAAAGCTCTCTGGTCGCAATGCCACTTCCGCATCCAACATCCAAAACTGCCTCTTCAAAACCAACATAGCGGGAAAGCAAAGCAAATATGGCCTCAGGATAGCCCCGCCTTCCCTTTGCATAGTGCAAAAGATTGGAACCAAACTGCCTTCCAATTGCAGACTGAAGCTCAACAGGCCGAGTCGGATTATACATAGCATCTCCTATTTGCCTGCAATTCTATACACTTCGAATTATTATGCAAAAATTTTGTTTTGAAACTTTAGCCAAGCAAACATTCCGATTCACCATGTAGCGTAGACTTTAGAGGCAGTTGCAAAAATCCAAAAATTAATCCCGGTAGGGATTTTGGTGCCCAGCCCAGGGTAGCTTGCTACCCTGGGTAATGAATGCGTAATGCAATATCTGCTGCGGGAGCAGCAGAGCTCTGCCCGGTCCAACCAACTCACATCCTTTACACTTTAACCAACCCACATGGTTTACACTTTTGTGCTACACTTATTCTTTTAATAATTTAAAAGAGAGTGTTTATGCCGTGGGGAGAAGTTAACGTGGAAGAACAAAGAAACCTATTTGCAGAAGCTTATTTTAAGGGGATACACTGCTTAGCAAAACTGTGTCGTCAATTCAAGATAAGCAGGCCAACCGGATACCATTGGCTCAAGCGTTACAAAAAAGAAGGTAAAAAAGGATTAAAAAATCAAAGCAAAGCTCGAAAAACACAACCAAACGCAACGGATCCAAAGTTAGTCGACGAGATTCTTGCTGTTAAATTCAAATATCCAGATTTGGGTCCAGATAAAGTACTTGGCTATTTAGAATATAACAGACCTACAATACATTGGCCCTCGTCAACTACTATAGAGAAGCTTTTCAAAAAAAATGGCCTCGTACTACCACGAAAATACCGAAAACGCATGCCAGTACAAACAACACCATTGGCTCATTGTCAGCAGCTAAATGATGTGTGGTGTGTTGATTTTAAAGGCTGGTTTTTAACAAGAGATGGTCATAAGTGTGAGCCATTCACCCTTACAGATGCACATAGTCGCTATTTGCTACGCTGTTTAAAACTTAATGCGAATGACACAAATCATGTATGGGCAGTGTTGGAGATGGCCTTTCGTGAATATGGCTTACCTCGTTATATGCGCAGTGATAATGGACCACCATTTGCAACCTCTTGTGCCGGAAGAATCTCTCCATTATCGGTTAAATTGATAAAGGCAGGAGTTATTCCTGAGTGGATAGAGCCAGGTAATCCACAACAAAATGGACGACACGAAAGAATGCACCTTACTCTAAAAAATGAAGGCATTTTTCCTGCTGTTTTGAGCTTGGAAGAACAGCTAATGAAATTTCAAGAGTTTCAACATTATTACAATTTTGTGAGGCCTCATGAAGCCCTGGGGCAAGTACCTCCAGGAAGTCTATATCAACCATCTCAGCGAGTGTGGGATGGGCGATTAAAATCGCCCGAATATCCTAATGCAACAAAAGTGGGTAGGGTGAGAAGTTGTGGCACAATGTGCTGGAAAGGAGGTGTAGTATACATCAGCAGAACATTAAGTGAAGAGCCTGTAGGGTTGCAGGAAAATGAAGAAGGATACAAGGTCTATTACGGTCCAATTATTTTAGGGATACTAACTCGTAAAAATGAATTTATTATAGAAAGGCGAAAACCTAGGAGGATAATACCAACAAAAAAGAAACCGATATGATATGAACAAGAAGCCTTTGCGTATAAATACGCACGGCTTTGGCTTAAGAAGAAAAGAACAAAATGAGTAAATTTTATGAATAAATAAACAATTAATGCCATAAACTAGTGGCACAAAAGTGTAAACCATGTGGGTTGGTTAAAATGTAAACCATGTGGGTGTTGAACCGCCCCTGCCGGGGCAGGAATTTCGGTTGCACATGGTTCCCAGGGTAGCAAAGCTACCCTGGGCTGGACACCAAAATCCCTGCCGGGATTATAGCTACGGATTTTTGCAACTGGCTCTAAAGTCTAAGCTACAAGTGTGTAGTTACAATCTATGAAGGCCTGTCTTTTTAAAACTAAATCTTCTATAATGTGTTTACAACTTGTGGAGAGGCGTTATGGGCGTATGTTATATATGTAACAATGGTGAGAAGAATACAGCGCTTTTTCCTAAAGAGATGTTCTTGGGTTTAAGAGATGTTTTTCCTTATGTTTTCTGCTCTTCTTGCCGTTCTTTATCTATTGAGACAATTCCAACGAATTTAGACGAAATTTACTCAAAATATCCTGGGCTTAAGCATCCGCAATACAAAAAGTCGTTTATCAGAAATTTTGTACGTCGCTACATGCTCACACATACCAATTTTATAGCAAAAACTATAGCTGAAAGGCTGAATGGTTTTAATGATCTTAGGCTAAAGGCACTTTATAACTTGAATCTGACTGAAAAAAGCAAAATTTTGGATGTGGGCACTGGAAGTGGTTTTTTTGTTTATGAGCTTCATGAATTGGGCTTTAAAAACACAATTGGAATTGAGCCGGCATTACATGCAGATATCACCTTTGAAAACGGTGCACAAATCTTTAAAAAGACACTCTTTGATATCGACGACAAATTTGACTTTATTACCTTTCATCATACTTTTGAACACCTAGAAAATCCCTCTCAAATACTTCAGAAGGTAGCATCGCTCTTAAAAGATGATGGCATATGCCTTATTAGCCTTCCCAATATCGAATGCTGGGCTTTTAGGTTTTTTAAAGAGCACTGGTCAGGCATTCATCCGCCCTACCATCTTTTTCTTCCGTCCAAAAAGGGTATGGAAATTCTTGCAAAGGCTTCTGGCTTTAAGATTGTAGATATGCGCTTTGAGCAGCCAGTAGAATCACTTTTAAGAAGCTTTTGTTACTCACTCGATTTTGCAAGCCATGATGAATTTGGCACACGCTCTCTCTTAAAAGATCAACCACTCGGAAGAAGAAAAATTCCACTTTTTACAGAACAAGAATTAACGTTTTGGAAAGAAAAAGCAAAAAGACTTAAAAAAGACAAATTAACTGATCATATTGTCTTCTATTTACAAAAATCAAATCATAAATAAAGCCAAAAATAGCAGTTTATTTTAAATATAAAAAAATTTATTATTATTTATTTATAATAAATATATTTTAAATACTACTGCAGAGAGGCCTATTTAATAGAAAGTCTTGTTAAAATTGGAGTTATAAAAAAAACTGATCTAAAATTTGTTCCAGAGGCTGTAGAGCATGTCTGAAGAAGTTTTTACAGCTTTCAGTTTTTTTTACTTGAAAAATCGTTTTGAAATGCAGCAAAATCTGACATTGGTTTTGCATCTAACCATTCTTTCTCAATCGTCTCTAGCAATTCTTCTGCCATGGCTCTAAGATGCGGCAAAGAATTGTGATTTTTGGAAACTTTTATAAATGTGAGAAGATATGATAAGACACGAGATCTTCCTGATTCTTTTCCCCACATATCGTCTTTAAGCCACGCAGCTTTTGCAATAGGAACTCCTGTACGCAATAACCAGTATGCACAGGCTTCAGAATAGGCCTTGAAATAAATTTTATCAATTTGTGCTGCAGGGATTTTTTTTATAAGTTCTTGCCGATAGATTGCCTCAAGATGATCAAGCAGCTGCTCAGGAATGGTTTGAGCATTTGCACAAGTGGGCATGTTCATACGAAGGAAAGTTCCTTCGATAAGAGCATTGCGGACAGCTCCCCATTCAAAATCAATAAATCGAGAAACATTATGTTCAGGATCATCAAAAACATTATCTGGGCAGATATCGCCATGAATAAAAACGGTAAAAGGCCCAGGAGCAAAGGCTTGTGTAATTACCATTTGCGCTTCTTCTTTTAATTCTTTTGTAAAAGGCATCCCAATTTGTTTTAAAAATAGTTCGAGCTTAGGAATCATTTTATCAAGCGCTCTTTTTTGCTCTTCCTGTTCAGAGGGAGCGTCTGGATTTATAGACTTAAGAAGTTCAAAATACTGTTCTGTTTTACCGAAACTTGACGCATGAAGCCGCCCAAGGCTTATTATAAATCTTGTTAGTGCGTCTGTTGCTTTTTGCTTGTTTTCTTTTGTCAAAGTCTCTAGCAAGCTATGAAGCTTGCCCAGATCTTCTTGCAAAATAAAGTGAAACTGCTTGCTTCCTCCATAAAAATGCGGCTGAATGGGCATTTCTGTTTGCAGGCTATTTACAAACTGAAGACTTGCAAAATCCCTGGAAAAACGTTCAGTAGCATCTTGATCTTGATTAGATCCTTCTTTAAGTGATTGTTTAAATATAACGCTTTTTGGCAAAGCATCGTTTGAACTTTGCAGGCCAAGTCTTAGCGTCAGATTTCGTCCGCCTTTGATCTCAGCTATTGATTTAATCTGAACTTTTGCCTCAAAACAGATGGAAAGCTCGGTAGCAACTTGCTGCACGATATTTTGATCAATTGCTGGGATATATTTATTCTGCTTAGGAAAAAAAATAATGTACACTAAGGTAATAAAAATGACACAGACAAGAGACGCGCAAAATAATTTTACTTTTTTGTTTTTCATTTTATTTTTCGAATTTACTATTTTTCTTTTTGTTGACAATTGGGGCAGAAGTGGGTAGATCTTTGGCTAACAACTATTCGTTTAATGGGTGTGCCGCATCTTACGCAAGGAAGTTTTGTTCTTCGATAAACCTGAAATTCATGTTGGTTTTTGCCCGCTGATCCATAGGCATCTTGAAAATTGCCAAGTCCTTCCCCTAATGAACTTCCTCCCCTTTCAATTGCCGAAGTTAAAACCTTGCGAATGGCTTTAAGGAGTGCCTCTGCCTCTTTTTGTGTAAGTGTTGACGAGTTTCTTTCTGGATGGATTTTGGCTTCAAATAGCGCTTCGTCTGCATAGATATTGCCAACGCCTGCTATAAAGTGCTGGTCGAGAAGAAGCGCTTTTATCTTTCGAGAATGATTTTTAAGGAGCTTTGCAAAATCGTGAGCAGATACTTTTTTATCTAAAGGCTCAAAGCCAAGCTCTTTTAAAAACTCTTCAGCACTATCTACCAGATAAAAGCGGCCAAATTTCCTTACATCTACATAACGAAACTCACGATCATCCCCTGCAAAGGTAAAAGCTGCTCTCAAATGTTTGTGAGCAGGTATATCTTTGTCCTCGATAAGAACTTTTCCAGTCATTCGCAAGTGAATAATAAGATCTTTGTCCGAGCTTAGAGATAAAATAATGTGCTTACCACGCCTTTTACAGCTTGTTATAGAAAAGCCGACAACTTCCTTATGAAAGCGTTTTTTCAAGGGGCCATCGATTAGCTTTGCAAAATGGATTTCTGCCCGCAAAATTTTTTTATTGAAAATTTTACTCCGGCGGATACTTGTTACAACTGTCTCAACTTCAGGTAATTCTGGCATAAATTTGTAAAAAGTATAGCTCTTTATCTATTTTACATTGAAGTAAAATTTTGATTTCATGTATCTCTTTTTAATTTGAAATTTGTGGAGGTTATGCGTATGGTGTGTCCTGTCTGTCCGGCTGTAGGCATGGTCGGAGGGTATGTGGGAGGCTATTTTGGAATCAACCAGCCAGAAGATACAACCCTTCGTGTTGTAGGAGGCGTTATTACGGCTAGCATGATCGTTATCACCGTAGTTGCCTTGAGATGCTTTTTTGATCTCTCCATTTGCGACGGACTTGGCAATTTCTCTCTTCGTAACATTATTCAAGTAGCCTGCATATCGTTAGTCTTAGGACTTATCTATTCTTTAGTGGTAAATTGCATTTTAAACCGCCTATTTAGCGAGGCGCCAAAAAATGCAAATCCTGCACCTCTTCAGATAAGCGCTCAAAAGCCTTGTTGCTGTTGTGAAAATAGTGACGATCTATAAGGAGTCAAATTATGAACGTCATTTGTCTTAAGTCATTATTACTTTCGCTGCAGATGGCCTTTGGCCAAGATGCAGATATATCCAAAGTGATGCCAGATGCATCACCAATTGGAAAAATGTATACATGCCCTCGCTGCCGCAGGGCGCGTCCACCTGGCCCTCGTAAACGCGCAACGCCGCCAAAATGGAGTAAAAAATGATGAAAATATCGAAAAGAATGAAAACGTTAACGCTTGCTTTTTGTTTGGGAGTATTTTCTTTTAAGCTCCAGGCGAATCAACAGATCCAGCAAGAAGTAATTGAAGGCGCAAACATTCCCAAATTTGTTGAGTCTCTTCCTTTATTTAATGGGAAAAGAGCAGATGGGACAAAAAAACTCGATGTCGCCGCTGTTGAGTTTCAGCAGAGAATTTTGCCCTCTTCATTTTACAAAAAATTGCCATCTTCTGTTGACTACAAAAGCGTTGACACGGGTGAAGTTCTGTTTACTATTGACCCAAGAAAAGGAACCTATCTTTGGGGATACAGGATATCGGATGGCGAAAAAGTATTTGGCCCCTCTTATCCTGCACATACAATTGTGGCACAGCATGGGGTGAAGTCGCATGTTGAGTACAAAAACTATCTTGTGCCTTTTAAAGACAAAAAAGGCCGCCGCTTAAAAGGGCCGCTTCTTCAGAAATTCCTTACAGTTGATTTAAGCTTTGAGTGGGCAAACCCTCTAAAATGGCCGCAATTTGGTCAAGGAACTGATGTGTATGATCCGGTTGTTTATCCATTTGGCACAGGTATGCCTCAAGGAAACCCTGGAATATATGAAGGGCCGCAACCAATGGTCCCCCATTTGCATGGTGCCGAGACTCCCTCATTTTCAGACGGAGATCCAAATTCTTGGTTTACGCCGCACAAAAAATTAAAAGGACAGTCATTTGTAACAAACAAATACATCTACCCGAACACACAACCTGCAACAGCACTCTGGTTTCATGACCATGTGCTCGGTGAGACTCGGTTGAACATCTATGCAGGTCTTGCTGGCTTCTTCTTCGTACGCGGTGAGCCTGAAACTTCTGTTCATCCTCATCTTCCAAACGGCGATCAGGAGATTGAACTTGTCGTAACTGACAGGCAGTTCGACACTCATGGACAGCTCTTTTTCCCAGATGGAAACCCGCTTGATGCAGGCTTGAACGGCCCTCCAGGAAATCCTGATATTAACCCATATGCTATCCCAGAATTCTTTGGAGATGTCATTTGCGTAAACGGCAAAAGCTGGCCCTATCTAGAGGTAGAGCCAAGACGCTATCGCTTCCGCGTCTTAAACGCAAGTAACGCCAGGATGTATTCGTTTTATCTTACAGAAGGAAAATCTCCTGATCAGGTATTGAGCCCTGCAATTTGGCAGATAGGCACAGATGGAGGCTTACTTGATAAACCGGTAAACATTAATAGCTTTGTTCCTTTTACATATAACGTGGATCTTCCAACGCCAGACAGTTTGTGTGTTGCAAATCTTGGCCCTGTGTTTGATGCGCCAAGATTATTTATTGCACCAGCTGAGCGTGCCGACATCATTATTGACTTTTCAGGCCATGAAGGAAAAGTCTTTACGTTGAATAATGACTGCCCAGCCCCATTTCCAGGAGGTGGAACACAGCTCGATCCCGATGTAGAAGGCCTTGTCATGCAGTTTCGGGTGAAAAAGCATCATGTACAAGATGACAGCTTTAACCCTGCAAAGCCAGGAGCTAAGCTTCGTAAGGGCGATAATGAGATCGTAAGACTTGTGACAGACGAGGGAACTCTTGCGCCAGGTGTTCAGCCAAACCTCACACGCCAGCTTGTGCTTATTGAACAGGAAGATCCCTATTCAACAGCGCCAGTTGTTGTAACTTTGAATAACACAAGCTATGACGGCAGAAATCCCTATAACAATAAACCCCTTCATGACTCAGTTCCCTATAACAAGGGTTCTGTGTTTATAACGGAACTTCCGCAGGTGGGTTCAACTGAGATTTGGGAGATTGTCAATCTTACACCAGATGCTCACCCGATCCATATCCACCTCATCCAGTTCCAGATTCTGAATAGGCAGCCATTTAATGTTGGCAACATTGTGCCTCCCTTTACTTGTGCAGGATCTTACCGCGATCTCTATGAAGATTTATGGAACGCAAATCCCCATCGTCCTCCAGGAGTACCTCCTGGCACGGTCTATACCTTTGGACCTCCCCTACCCTACTTAAGTACGGAAAAACTGGGAGGAAATCCAGACGTAACACCATTCTTGAATGGAGAAGAAGTTCCTTGCGATCCTAATGAATTTGGTTGGAAGGATGTTGTTAAAATGTTCCCTGGAACAGTAACGCGCCTTGCTGTCAGATGGTCGCCGCAAACAATTCCTGTTGGAAAAGTTACAGCTGGTGAAAACAAATTCAAATTTGACCCAACTGCAAAGCTTGGCGTTAAAGATGATGGCTTTGGCTATCCGGGCGGAAGTGGTTACGTCTGGCACTGCCACATCTCCGATCATGAAGACAACATGATGATGCGTCCTTTAGCGCTACGAAAAAAATCTCAACTGGATTTACGTAAAAAGGGGCAAGAATAAAAGATAACGGAGCTTGCGCGGGGCATTTTGCCCCGTGTTAATTTTTTTGCAAAACGGAGAATTTCAAATGAAACTGGTTTTAAGTTTACTTTTGGGCGCTATCTTATGCGCATCTTTTTGTCATGCAGCCAAGCAAAGTGAACCCTTTGTTGTCCTTAACTCTTCAAATATCGCACAGCAGATTCAAGCATCTAGTCTTTTACTTGTCAATGTAGCCACAAAGCGCTGTCCATGCAGTAAAACTCTTGATAGTTATTTAATAAATGCTATAGCAAAATTTCCTCAAATTACCTTTGCAAAAGTGAATGGTGATAGCGAGCCGCAAGTTCTTACGCAGTATCGAGTAGCAAAACTGCCAACACTTCTGTTCTTTAAAAATGGCAAGCTTGTTCTCAGACTGGCTGATGTGCCAACAGAGGCCGCTCTCGACGCCAAACTTCAAGAATTTTTGAAATGAAATCTTGTCGTTTGCAGATTATAACCCGCATTGTAGCTTAGACTTTAGAGCCAGTTGCAAAAATCTAAAAATTAATCCCTGCCGGGATTATAAGCTCCGGATTTTTGCACTGGCTCTAGAGTCGAAGCGTAACTATGTGAGGGAAAAAACCAACACTAAAAACTTTAGGTTAATGGGGAAAGTCTATTTTCTTGAATCAGACGAAGACACTCATCTAGTCTTGCTTTTTCGTCTCTATCGAACTCCACGTCAAAAACTTCTGAAATATCGTTTTCTTCTTCAACTTGCGGCATAAGCCTTGTATAGACGTAGTCTCGCATTTCAGACTGAGCAAAATATTTTAGCTCAGCGTGATGATCAGGCCAAGTGTTCTTTGAGGCTTTTATGCACTCTTTCTCAACTCTTTTTTGCACATCCTTAAAAGGTAGAAAAAAGGCGATTTGAAATTGCTGAACTGTATCATCTGTGTGCCCTATAACTTCCTTAAGAATATTTGTAAAAAGTTCGTTGCCTTTACCTCGTAGCTCGTCTCTTCTATGTGTATTCCTCAGGTCTTTAAACAAAGACTCAACGGCCTCTTCCGAATTGAACCTAAAGTCATTACAATTGAGCTTCCTTCCGTACAATAATTTTCCTGCCATTTCCATGGCACAATAGGAAATAAAGCTTTTTCTATCAAACTGTCTGCAGGCAACTTTAAAAGCATCGTCTGGGTAATTCACTCTAAGCTTACAAACAAGCTTAAATATCTTGCCGAGCCATTTGTCTTTATCATAGTCTAGAGGAAAGCGCATCAAGTTTTTCCAAAGTTGACCTTCATAATCAGGAGACTCTTGAGGAAAAGAGGTCATAACTGTGTAGAGAAATTCTTCTTGCTGGCTTGTTGAAAGAACTGCAAGAAAATCAGCAAAATAGGTATTGCCTTTTAGCTCGAGCACATCGAACAATTTCAGATAAAGCTTTTCATTCTTTGGATCCATTGCCAAGATTTTTTCTAAAATAATTTTTAAGCAAACTTTTTGAGTTTTAAGGTCAGCTGATTTAAAAATAGGTTTAAGAAGGTTCTTAATACCCTCCTCTGTAATCTCATTCTCGCTTACAATCTTAGTAAGCGTGTTTTGTGTATACAATTGTCCAATATCATGAACGCCATTTGCGACCACCGTAGCTAGTACTGGAATATCAATTTTTCCATTTTGATGAGCATGATTTTTCCCGTTCAGAATGGGGGCAGCAATTTGGCCGACAGCTTGAGAGTGAGAAGCTTCGGCTTTTTTTGCCTGCCTTTGTAATTGTTCTTCTTGTAGGCCTACTACAACACTATTAATAGCTGCTTGGACTGGTTGCATATATATTTATCTCTATTAAAAATTTTATAATTATTGAGATTATTATAAAAAATTATAATAAGTTTGTCAAATAATATTTTTTGTTTTAGAAGGAAAGAAACAAAGGCCTGCTATGATACACTCTTTTAAAAGTAATTATGATGTGCAAACAACCATGGATCGCGTACTTGAGTTCTTAAAATCGAAGAATGTGCACATTATGGCACGAGTTGACCATTCCCAGGGCGCCAAACAGGCAAATCTTGACTTAAGGCCCACTCAAACGCTTATTTTTGGCAGTCCCCTGCTTGGAACACACCTTATGCTCAAAAACCAGGCAATCGCCGTTGATCTTCCGCTTAAACTTGCCGTTTGGCAAGACGAAGATGGACAAGTGTTTCTTGCCCATCCTGATCTCGACGAACTGGCAGAGCGCTATGGGATTAAAGATATTGAACCCATCCTTGAAAAGATGAAACAGGGCCTCGATGCTTGTGTAGCCTACGCTATTTCCAAGTAACAGGCCTAAGTTTCGAATCTCTGATTTCATAGCTTCCATCTATCTTAATTGCGCGCAAAAAATCATCGTCATGCGAGATTACAATCATAGCCCCAGGATACTCTGAAAGCACCTGGATGACATGTTCTTTTGTCTCTATGTCAAGGTTATTTGTAACCTCGTCTAAGAGTAGAAGTTTTGGTGTTTTGGCAGCAATCTGAGCAAGAGATAACCTTGCTTTTTCTCCTCCTGATAAATTGGCAACTTTGGCATTGACCTCCTCATTTTTGCAGAAAAGAAATCCTCTTAGATGGCGTCTTATCTCTTCATGACTTAAGTGTGATACAAGCTTTCCGATGCTCTCAAGCACTGTTTCATGTGGTACAAGCTCTCTATAATGCTGGTCTAAATATCCAATATCAGAAGGGTTTGGAAGCTGAAAACTGCCAGTTTTGCAAATCGCAGGATCATGTAAAAGGGCTTTCATAAGCGTTGATTTTCCACACCCATTTACACCAATGATTGCAATTTTCTCACAACCTGAAAGCGATAGATAGATCTCAGAGAGGATAAAGCGATCCCCGTAACCAATTGCTCCATCACTTATGGATACAAGTTGCAGGTTTCGAAGTTCATGAGCCTCTAGTGAAAATTTCGGTTTGATTACTTCTGGGAGGCTTATTTCAGAAAGCCTATTCAGTAGCTCCTCTTTTTTCGCTGCAATCCCAGCCTTTTTCCTTCCTGCAGTTTCAGCTCCCCTATTGGCTTTTCTACGGCTTACAATCGTCGGCCATTTCTTTTGGTTAATGCTTTTTTCACCTTGTGAACGGCTCTTGGAGGCCCTTTCTTGCTCCTTCATAAGCGCTTCATGCATCTCTTTCTTTTGCTGTTTGATTTGCAAAAGCTCCTCTTCAATTGCTGCTCGTTTGAGTCTGATTTCACGCTTGTAATCCTCATAGAGTGAGGATGTGATGTGAATCCTGCCCCCTTCTATATGCCAAATAGTATCAATTGCGCAATTGAGCAGCTCTTCATCATGTGACGCTATAAGAAGCGTTCCAGAATAGTTCTCAAGCATACGCATAAGAGACCTTTTGTTCTGACGATCAAGATGATTTGTAGGTTCATCCAAAAGCAAAACATTTGGCTGAATGCTTAAAGCTAAGCTTATAGCTTTGTTCAAACGCTCAGCTCCGCTTAATACATCAAAATCTTCAATAATCTGAGGAACATAGCCTATGCTTGCGTCTGGAGGAACGTGGGCGGTTCCGCTTGTTGGCTCAATTGTTCCCTGAATTATCTTTAGAAGGCTCGATTTACCAGAGCCATTTGAACCAATTATGGCAATACGGCTCCCTGGCAAAACTTGTGCGTTAAAGTCTTCAAAGCAGAGTTTTTGATGAAAAGATAGGCTTACGTTTTTAAATTGGATAGGTTTATGCGACATAAAATAGCTCTCATTAAGTTTGTTTACTTGGATACTGTTAGATACTTAAAGAGAGCACTACTTCATGGGCGTAAAACCTCAAATAATTTTTTACTAATTCTATAATAGTTTCAAATTTAAGTCAATAAAAGCAAATATTTTTTACGAAAATATTATAAATAAGAATGCAAATTGCAAAAAAGAAAGGGTGGAACTATAGTCCTTAACGTAACAACCTAAATTGGGAGGGAATATGCCAAGAGTAGTAAGCAGACAAACCAAGACGCAGGATGCAGACGTTGTAGAAGCAAAACCGAAAAGTAAAGCAAAAACAGGCAAAAGCAATGGTAGAAAAGTAGAAAAAGTAGAAGCTGAACCAAAGGGCAAGGCCGCAAAAACTACAAAAGAGGTCTCTGAAGCAAAATTGAACGAATTAGCAGAAAGAGCAGAAGAAGAATTTGTTCCTGACACTGAGACTGCAAATGCTCCTATCAGCCCGAGAACCATTCACACTAGAGCTTCTAAAGAGGTCTCAAAAAGACAAATCACAGCTTTGGCTAAGAAAGAAGCTAATGAAACGGATGAAGTGGAAGCTACTGTAGAAGTTAAAAAAGCAACCTCCTCTGTGAGAAGGCTTTTTGAATCGAAAAAATGCCGTGCGGCAGCTTCACACACAGCAGTTTCAGTCATAACTGCAGTAGCAATGCATGCTTTACAATACCTATTCAAAACATGCGTCTGTTAAGTTAAACCAATACCTTGTCGCTGAAAAGAATTTTTCAGCGACTCCACTCATTTTTTTCTTGTAAATTATCGTAAAAAAACATATAGTTTCTTGCTTAATCCTCATATGGAGAAATTTAAATTATGGTACGCCTCAGTAAGCAAACTCGAAAAAGAGCAGTATCCCGTAAAAGTCCGTCTATCTCAGGAAAAAAGACAGGGCCAATGAAAATGAAAGAGCCTTTTAAACAACACGCCAATGCTCTTACAGGAGATGAGGCAAATACTGCATATATTGCAAAAATTAAGTAAATCGATAGGTAAAACATGTCACGACATCCAAGCTTTGGCAAATCGACAAAATCTGTAAAAAAACGAAATGTTTTAAAAAGATTTGAGCGCATCGAGAAGTTAAAAAAATTAGGCAGATGGAAAGAGGAAAATACCCGCGTAACCGGCCTTCCAAAAACCCCTTCAAACTAGCTTTTCAGCAATAAATACAACGCCTACATTACCCACCGTTCCTTTCAGTCACGGTGGGCGATAGTCAAACGCCCTAAAGGGCTAGCGCATAGGTTTATGAATATTTTTATAAAAGATCTGCAGAAAGATCTGCCGTTAAAGCATGAAGAGCAGAAGCTTAAGAAGCTTGTAGGCGCTCTTCTCAAGCATCTTAAACAAGATTTTAATGAAGTCTCTATTACATTTGTTTCTGCCCCTCTCATGAAGAAATTGCATAAGGAGTTTTTTAACGATAGCTCTCTTACCGACTGTATTTCACAGCCAATGGATGCGCATGATGAGGAAGGCTATAAAGTACTTGGCGAAATTTTTGTCTGCCCTAAAGCTGCAATCAACTATGCAAAAGAGCATCAAATTGACCCTTACCGAGAAACAACGCTTTATGTTATTCATGGACTTTTACATCTCTTAGGCTATGATGATATTCAAGAAAAGGATATAAAAAAAATGCGCAAAGCAGAACAGAGCTGTCTTGGCTTTTTGCAAAAAAAGCGTTTATTACTGAAAGAAAAGTCCATATGAACCAAGAGTCTTATCTCTTTTTACTCCTCTCCTTTGTCAGCTTATTTGGCCTCTTTTTCGTTTCTACTTTTTTAAATAGCGTAAGACGCTATCGCAAGCAAGCGCAAGCCTACTTTTCTGAGGCTTCCTCTTTTTACTTTAAGCTTCATAAATTTTTCTTTGGAGACAAAATCGACACGCTCCTTTTTTGCCTTACTTGCGTGCAAAATACATTGAGAGTGCTCTTCTTGCTCTTTATCTATACCTCTTTTTTTAGCAATCAGGCAATGAATACCTATATCCTTCATGATGCGTGGCTTGATTTTGCCTCTGGCCTCAAATTTATTGTGTTTCTTCTCTTGCTCATCATCTTCTTTATTGTAGTTGCAGATCTTTTGCCAAAAGTTTGGGTTTTTTATGGAAAAAAATCCTCTCTGCAAATTGGAGGAAGGGTTGCTCTAATTTTTCTTACCCTATTTTTTCCCATCTCTTTGCTCTTATATCGTATTATAAGGCTTGCCTCCCCTCAAGCTACCTTTTCTCCTCTAGGCGAAGCTGAGCTTTCTTCAAAAGAGAAGCTGCTTGAACTTATCAAAGATGTTGATGATGGCAATTTGCTGAACGAGCATGACAAAAAGCTGATCTATGCCGTGCTGAATTATCGCGACCGTATTGCCAGAGAGGTAATGGTGCCGCGTGTCGATCTCTTTTGCATCCCGCATGACACTTCTATAAAAAAAGCTGCAGAGCTTTTAGAAGAGCAGGGTTATAGCCGTGTTCCTGTATATAAAGATTCAATCGACGAAGTTACTGGCTATCTCATGTACAAAGACATCCTCGTTAAATATATGGAACAAAGAAGCATGCCGAATGCATTGGATGAGCCTGTTGAAACTATTACCAAACACGTGATCTTTATTCCTGAGACAAAAAAATTATCGCAACTTTTGCAAGAGTTTCGTAAAAAACAGATGCATATGGCAATTGTCGTTGATGAATATGGCGGGACTGCTGGCATTGTTACAATTGAAGATATCTTAGAAGAGATCGTGGGTGAAATTGCCGATGAGTATGACGAGGAGTCTCAAATCTTTAGGCCTGCCGGAAAAAACAGCTTTATTATAGATGCCAAAATGAATCTTTTGGATTTAGAAGAAGAGCTCTCGATCAGAATACCGCAAGAAGGCGACTACGACACAATTGCAGGATACATATTTTACAGGCTTGGAACAATCCCTGAAAAGGGTACAATTATCCATCAAGATGATTTTGATTTGGAAATTTTAGTGAGTGACGATCGCTCAGTTGACAAAGTAAAAATTACAGCAACAAAAAATCGGCCCTTTACAAAAGAACAAAATTTATGATGGGCATCATTTTACTTTTTTTATTAGGCACGGGTTTTGGATATCTTCTCCATAAATATCTCTTATCGCTAAAACTTGAATCTGCAAAATCGCTTTCGGAAAAACTGCTTCAGACATCTGAGAAAGAGGCTTTAAATATACGTCAGAAGGCAAAAAAAGAGATGTCTGATCTTGAGAAGAGCCTTCAAGAGAAAAGCTTAAAACTGCAAAGCGATCTCAAACTGAAAGAACAAGAGCTAAAAGTAAAAGCAAAAGAGCAAAACCTGCAAGCAATCGAGCAAGAAAAAAAAGAAAAAGAGCTTCGAAAAAAAAGAGAGTCTCTTCAAGAAAAAGAAAAATCAGTAGAATCTTTGCTTGAAGCGCATAAGCAAGAACTTGAGCGCATCGCAAACTTAAAACAAGATGAAGCAAGGGCAAAACTTTTTGAAAATGCAAAAATTGAAATCGAACAAGATATTAAAAAGCTCTTTTTAAAGCGCTTTCAAGAGGCGGAAGTTAGTTTAGAAGATGAGGCCAAACGACTTCTTCTTAATGCCCTTTTCCGCATAAGCCAAAAACAGGTGCCAGAATCGTCGACCTGCATGGTTTCACTTCCAGATGATGACTTAAAGGCAAAAATTATTGGACGTGACGGCAAAAATATGCGCGCATTTGAAGAAATAACTGGGGTTACTATTTTCATTGATGAGACACCTAAAGTTGTTTTTCTTACCTCCTTCGATCCAAAAAGAAGACATATTGCCAAAGAGATGCTTTCAAGCCTTTTACAAGAAGGTAAGATCAATCCACAAACTATTGAAAAAGCCTTTTTAGAGCAGATGAGCATTTTCGACGAGAACCTTATAACAATTGGAGCAAAAGCTGCAATAAGCGCACAAGTTAGAGAACTGCATCCAGAAATTTTGAAACTTCTTGGTAAATTGCATTTCTTATCAAGTTTTCAGCAGAATGTTCTTCAGCACTCTTTAGAAGTAAGTAACCTTATGGGGACACTTGCAGCAGAGCTTAAACTAGATGAATCTATAGCAAGAGAAATTGGACTTCTTCATGATATTGGAAAAGCGCTCCCTGCAGAAGCTGGCCTTTCACATGCTCTCACTGGTAAGAGATTTGCCCTTCAATATGGGGTATCAGAAAAGGTTGCAAACGGCATTGGCTGCCATCATGATGAAATTACTCCCCTATCAAACGAGGCGGCTCTTTGTAAAGTTTGCGATAGAATATCGGCTGTAAGGCTTGGCGCGCGAAAGCAAAGTAGAGAAAAGCAGGATCAAAAATTAGCGATACTCGAAGAAATTGCTAAGGAGTTCGAAGGTGTTGAAAGAGCTTATGCCCTTCAGGCAGGACGTGAAGTTCAAGTTATTGTAAAACCAGAGCTTATTGATGATGTAAAAGCTTTGGATCTTGCCAAAGAGATTGCCAAAAAAATTGAAGTCAAACAGCCAGGCTTCGGAAAAGTTCAAATAACTGTTATCCGAGAAAAGAAAGTCATCGACTTTGCGTTTTAATTCAAATCCTGTTAAATTTAATGGTTTCTAGGAGATTTTTCATGAGACGATCTATTTGCTATACAGAGCCAAATCAAGCCCTTGCAGGTGAAGTTAACACCTGGAAATTTATCTACACGCCCGCTGTAAACCTGCCAAAGGGAACACTTCTTAGATTTGATATCCAAAGTAAAGGCAGGCCAAACGATTGGCAGCCACCTGAAGTCAGCCCAAAAAAAACAGCGAATGTCATCTATGCCACTATGCCGAATGGAAAGACTCTTCAAGCAGAAAGCATTGAAATCCCCAATAATCTTGTCCCTCAGTATGAATTTACGCTCCCTCAGGAGCTGCAGGCTGGACAGCACTTTACCATTATTATGGGCGCTCAAAAAGGTGCCAATGCTGTAAAAAATGGCAATACTGCACAGTTTGCCATACAGAGAAGAAAACCATTTTTGCTCTATATCGATCCATCAGGCAAAGGCAATTTTCATGAGCATGAAACCTTCTCGCTCGATATTAAAGGCGCTCAACTTCATACGATCAAAGTGCTTGCCCCCTCTTTTGCAATCAAGAACAAACGCTTTGATGTCGTTTTAAGATTTGAAGACCAATATGGCAATTTGACAAATAACGCGCCTGAAAAAACTCTTATTGAAGTGAGCCACGAAAATTTAAGAGAAAACCTCAAATGGAAAATTTTTATTCCAGAAACTGGCTTTATAACGCTTCCAAACCTCTATTTTAATGAGCCTGGAGTCTATACAATCCAGCTGCAGAATATGAGCACGAAAGAGATGTTTCGCTCAAGCCCGATAAAATGTTTTGCAACCGACACAAAACAGCTCTTCTGGGGGCTTTTGCACGGCGAGTCTGAACGATTTGACTCAACAGAAAATATTGAAAGTTGCTTGAGACATTTTAGAGATGAAAAATCGACAAACTTTTATGCCTCATCCTCATTTGAAGAAGAGGTCTCTAATGATGTGTGGAAGCATATTTCACAAAACGTTGAAGAATTTGACGAAGATGAGCGCTATGCTGTTTTTTCTGGCTTTCAGTGGGTAGGAGCACCAAAAACAGAAGGCGTAAGGCACATTATCTATAGTAAAGATCAAAAACCGATCCTTAGAAAAAAAGATCAGCGTGCGAGCAACTTAAAGAAGCTTTATAAATCTGTTCAACCAAAAGAGCTCATTTCAATTCCTTCGTTCACCATGGCCAAAGGCTATGAGTATAATTTTGAAGATTTCCAACCTGAATTTGAACGAGTTGTTGAAATTTACAACTCATGGGGAAGTTCTGAATTTACAAAGAATGATGGAAATCTTAGGCCAATTACAGGAAGCGGTAAAAAAGCGGTTATTGAAAATAAAGAGGGATCTTTAGCAAAAGCACTTTTAAAAAACTTGAGGTTTGGCTTTGTTGCAGGAGGCCTTGATGACAGAGGACTTTACGCTGATTTCTATGATAGCAGCCAAGCTCAATACTCCCCTGGCCTTACAGCGGTGTTATCTCAAGACTTAACAAGGCAGTCAATATTTGATGCCATCCATAACCGCCATTGCTATGCAACAACTGGCGAGCGCATTATTTTGGGGCTATCCCTTGCAGGAAACCCGATGGGCTCGGAGCTAGATTCCGGTCAAAAACCAGGTCTTCATGTAAACCGACACCTTTCTGGCTATGTTGCAGGAACATCCAATCTGAAACTTGTAGAACTCATCCGAAATGGAAAAGTTCTTACAAAATTTTCGCCTAAGTCGCATATACTCGATTTTGAATATGATGACATGGAACCCCTTTCAGACGTGGTTATCGATGCTGAAGATAAAAGGCCTCCTTTTGTCTTTTACTATCTTCGAATCATACAAGATGATGGCCATATGGCCTGGAGCTCCCCAATTTGGATCGACTTTGTGGCAAATAAAGCAACCCAGAAAATTAAAGCTCCAGCTGTTAAAAGTAAAAAGTGAGAGCTAGACTCGAGTGAAATATAGTAAAATATTGACTTTTAGTTAATTAAGCTTTAAATTTGTTTGAAAAAGTTATTATTTGGTAAATTATGTCAAAACTTATATTTGAAAATACTGATGAAGAAAAGGAAATGCCGGACGATGAGCCGATTGCCACTGCTTGTGAAGAGGCAGGCGTTCCTTTCGCATGTACAGAAGGTATTTGCGGCACATGCATTGTTGAGGTTGTAGAGGGCATGGAAAATCTTACCGAACCCTCGCAAGCAGAACTTGACTTTTTAGGCGATGAAGGCGTAAAGAAAGAACGCATGGCATGCCAGTGTAAAATCAAATCAGGAACAGTAAAGATAAGGTTTTAAGATCTATGGATAAGTTAGCAGAAGAAAAAATTAGCCCTACTATGACAATCGATCAACTTTTTGCTACATTTCCGCAAAAAGCGCAAAAGCTTGCTCAAGTACTGACCAAGGCAGGCCTTAACTGTGTTGGCTGTTCTGCCTCTACTTGGGAAACACTAGAGTCTGGAGTGCTCAGGCATGGATACAATGAAGAGGTTTTAAAAAAGCTCATTATCGATTTACACGCTGTTTTAGAACAGGAAAGCGATCCAGAAACTGTAACATTGACAGAGACTGCTGCTCAAAAATTTAAAGCTATCTGTAAAGCAGAAGGTAAAGAAAATTATGGCCTTCGCTTTGATGAAGTTCCAGCTGGCTGCAGCGGTTTTGAGTATACTTTAGATTTTTCACCCAAAGCCATGAATGATGACCATATCATTACAAGCCACGGTGTTGAGATACACATCGAGAAAAAGGTTTTAGGCAGACTTTTGGGCTGTGAAATTGACTATGTCGATGGTCTTCAATCAGGATTTAAAATCACAAATCCAAATGTAAAATCATCTTGCGGCTGCGGCAACTCCCACGGCTACTAAAAGACAGGATAGAAAGATAAAATAACAGGATAGACAGGATACACAGGATCAGAACAAGAACAAGAACAGGATAGCCAGGATTACCAGGATAATTTAAAAATTTTTGGTAGTTAAGAACAAAGACTTAAAGCTTGTAATGAATCCTCTTTGATCGTGTTCAGATCCTGTTCATCCTGTTCATCCTGTTTATCTTGTTTTTTTTTGTTTTCTGATCGTGTCCATCCTGTTTATCATGTTATTTTTGTTTTAATCCTGTAATTATAATAGTTTTTAGTTTATAATTTGTTTTTATAAAAATATTTAATATAATAGGTAATTATGATTGGTTCAAATCACGAGGCTCTTTCTCACTCTATTAACTTTGATTGGTTTCCAAATGCTGGTCAAGGTGTAAAAAGATACTTTCCACAAGCTCTTCAGGGCTCTTCTGAGGACAAACTAACGTTTTTAAAAAACGCAATAGACTTGGTTGTAACAAATATTGTTAAGGATTTACCACAAACTGACGCTGGAGGTTTGTTCAATGCAATGCTCGAAATTGCAAAACGTCTTCATCCTAAACATGAAAGGAGACTTGTTGAAATCGTAGATCGCATAGAGCAAGGTTTAGGAAAACTTGAGCGTCAGATAGAAGAATATTGCCAGTTCAACACGCAAAGTCCTGTGAAAAACGCAATCAGGTTAAAAAAATTTAATAGCAAATTGCATGCTCTCCAAAAACTGGCAAATCATTTTTTCTCTATTTCTTGTGAATTACGAAATAAGAAACTGAACTAAAAATTTTTAGATCAACTACAATTTTGATTTTTTTATTTTAGTTATTCAATTATTGTAAATATTCTTAACTTATTATATTATTTACTCTTCTAATAATTGGAGAAATTATGCCGACGATTAATTCTAAACATTACGTACATAAATACGATAAAGCAATAAAAGCACATGATCATGAAAAAGTGGGCAGTATGCTCATCAAAGGTCTTGGCAAAAAAATTTCGGTAAAAATTTTAGGAAAACTTGCTGACAAGCGTAACTTTAAAGAGCTGAAGAAGGCAATCACCTTAGCAGATCACCTTCATCATATGAATAATGCTGCTAGTAGAGAAGCGCTCATCACAACCTGTTTTTATGCAGAAACCAAGCTAAAAAAACAGATCGAGAAAAACGAGCACTTTGATTCTAAAAATAACGCAAAGCTTCCACTCAGGCTCGAATATGATCCTGATACAAAACGCACCTTTATACACACAGAGAAGAGATTATCGGCAGAAGGAAAACAAAAAGAAGGAATCTTTGTCTCTTATGAGCTTGATGATAAGAAATCAAGAGTTTTAGCTAATGCTGTAGCTCATGGCAAATGTAACAAAGAAAGAGAGGGCTTCAAGACGTTTAAAGATGTGCCTTGCGTTCTTCAAGCAAGAGCTATTATCAGCCGCAATGAACATGGCAAAGATAAGGTATCGTTTCTAACAGATCTATACTCCCCTGGCGCATTGAATGAAAAAGTATTCCGTGACCTTTCGCATGATCAAAAACTAAAAGTTGCAAAAGATATATTAAGAGGTATCTCTGAAGTTCATAGTCGAGGCTATATCCACAGGGATTTAAAACCAGCAAATATCTTTATTAACAAGCATGGAGATGCTGTTCATGCAGTTCTTGGAGATTTAGGCCAGACTCAGTCGGTTGCTGATGTAAAAGGCCAAAGACCTAACGCCTCCCCCTATTATAATCCTCCAGAGGTTTATGGGGATGATCTTAAAACCCTTGACTATCAAGCAGCGGAGATGTTTTCTGTAGGCTGCGTCTTTTATGAGATGCTTTATAAAAAACCTCCTAGCTGGATCAACGCTAAATACTTTCCAAAAGGCCTCTTTGAAATGGCTAAGATGGCGCAAAACGAAAAGAAAGTCTTAAAGGAAAGCTGTGAAAAGGCCGTAAAGGTTGCCCGCAAAGAAATTAAACATGATGTGAAACATAAATGGCATAAGGCAAAAGAGAAGGAATTTAAAGAGCTTATCTTAGGCCTTCTTCACCATAAACCGCAAAAACGGCCATCTGCAAAAGAAGCTTTGGCAAAGATATAATAAAGTAGCTGTTCGTGATGTGAAAGCCGTTCAAGCAGAATTTTGAACGGCTTTTTCAATTTTTTGCTTAAAAGAAATATTTATTCTGATTATTATCCCTGTTAACTTATTGAAAATGATCTGTTTATGAGAGGAAATTGGCAGCTCATTAACCAAAGCTTGCAAAGAAAACGGGAAAAATCTATATATAAATTAAAATTTAAATTTGCATAGGTTATGAAAAATTTTACAAAGTTTTTTGAATGGATTGGCGAGTATGTGCGCATGGTGACAGAAGTCATCACCGTGTCCATCTTTAAGCCGCCCTCCTGGAGGCTGATTACAGAGCAGCTCTTTGATATGGGCGTGCTTTCGCTTCCAGTTGTTGCCGTAACAGGCCTTTCAACTGGCATGGTGCTTGCAGCCCAGTCCTACTTTCAACTTGCAGACAAAGGGCTTGCAGGAACAACAGGCTTAATGGTCTGTAAGTCTATGATATGCGAGCTTGGCCCGATCCTTACAGCATTTATGATTACTGGTAGAGTCGGTGCTGCAATTTCAGCTGAACTTGGCACTATGAAAGTGACTGAACAAATTGATGCCTTAAGCTCAATGGCAGTTCCTCCAATTAGCTATTTAATTGCTCCTAGATTCCTCGCGATGCTTCTCATGGTTCCCGTTCTTACTGTTTTTAGCTGCGCTATGGGAATTTTAGGTGGATTTCTTATTACGGTTGACCTTTATGGCATGACACCGCAAAGCTTTTTCGACCCTTTACGCGCCTACCTCAACTGGTTTGACCTCTTTTCAGGATTTTTAAAATCCTCTGTCTTTGGCTTTTTAATCGTGACGATCTGCTGCTTTAGAGGCATGCAAACAAGGGGCGGTGCTGCAGGCGTTGGCAAAGCAACGACAAATAGCGTTGTTATTTGCTACTCCTCAATATTAATTGCTAACTTTTTATTAACATTAGGCTTAAATGCCTTTTACTGGATCATCTTTAGTGGACAAAAATCCTGAAAAAATAGCAATCGACGTTAAAGACCTTTGGAAATCCTATTCGGGCACTTCCATCTTAAAGGGTTTGGACCTTACGTTGCCTGAAGGCAAAACTCTTATTATATTGGGAAGATCAGGTGTTGGCAAAAGCGTGCTCTTAAGGCAACTTTTAGGCTTGGAAAAGCCAGATCAAGGCACAATTGATGTTAATGGCATACGCATAACCGATTTAAATCAAAAAGAGCTTTTGCCGCTCATGAGTCAATTCGGCATGCTTTTTCAAAGCTCTGCTTTATTTGATTCCATGACTATTTTTGATAATGTGGCCTTCTACTTAAATCAGCATGGCTGTCCAACAACAAAGGAGCGTTTGCCACAATCGGAAATCCAGGACCGAGTTGAAGATTCACTAAAAAAGGTTGGCCTTCAAGGATACGAGCCAAAGATGCCATCGATGCTCTCTGGAGGACAAAAACGAAGAGCAGCCCTTGCCCGCCTTATCATCTATAAGCCAAAAATTTTGCTCTATGATGAGCCAACAACAGGGCTTGATCCAATTACCTCCATGCAAATTAACGAGCTGATCTTGCAAACTCAAGAAGAGCTTAGTGCTACATCGATTGTAGTCACCCACGATATACATTCAGCACTTGCTGTAGGCGACTTTTTTGCCCTTCACCATGAAGGCAAACTTCAATATTTTGATGAGAAAGAAAGATTTGTGAAAAACGAAATTCCTCTTATCCGCGATTTCTTTCTTCATGCAGGCATTCAACAAAAATTTTCTAAACTTTTAGGTAGCTCACTATGAACCAAGCGCAAAAAAATATAGCTGTAGGCATCCTAACGATGGCAGCAATTGGTCTGATCGTTTGGGTCCTTTTATTTCTCCATCCCTCATTAGGCGACGGAGGCAACATCATTCGCGTAAGATTTCCAAACATTGAAAAAGTGGCTATTGGAACTCGCGTAGAATATGCTGGAAAGCCTGTTGGTGAAGTTGTAGGCATAAAAACGGTATCGCAAGATGACCGTCAAGCAGATGCAAACGAACAAGATCCAATTTATGCTTTTGAAGTAACGTTGGCAGTAGACTCTCATATTCACATCTTTAGCTGCGATGATATTTCAATTAAAACGCAAGGCCTTATGGGAGAGCGCACCATCGCCATTACACCGAGAAGGGCCAAAAACCAAGATGCGAAGCTTATTGGACATAATGAACTAGTCTTTGCAAGTAGCGCAGGATCTGTCGAAGAGACCTTCTCAAGCATTAACAATGTGACAAAAAAACTTGAAAAAACCATGGACGAAGTGCTGCAGATGCAAGGAGATGTCCATAACGCAGTCAAAGGAATTGAGGCCTCAGCTCAAGAGCTTAATAGCCTTTTAAAACGCGCAAACGATCTTGATGTTATGGGCACATTGAGCAATACCCTAACAAAACTGCAAAGTTCTGCTCAGATTGCAGAAAATTCCATGAAACATCTCGATCAGGAAAAGGTTGCCCAGAGCGTATCACAAATAGCGGGCAACATGCAAAAGATTACAGACAATCTCTCTCAAGGATCAGGCACGCTTGGCAAGCTTATTGCAGATGAAGAGTTTTATCTCAAAACTGTTGCCACAATAAATAAAGTTGACCTTCTTATGCAAGATGTCAATCAGTATGGAGTGCTCTTTCACTTAGACAAAGGCTGGCAGAGAGAGCGTCGAAAGCGCATTGCTGAACTTCAGAGACTTGAAAAGCCTTCCGAGTTTTCAAAGTACCTTAACGAAGAAGTGCAAAAAATCTCCATTTGTTTAGGCAGAGTAAATCAGGCGCTTGAAAAGGCAAACACGACCCTTTCGAAAGATAGCTCGGACAAAAGTGTAAAAGATGCAAGAGCAGAGTTAAACCGCACCTACGCTGAACTCTTAGGGCAGATTCAGGGTCTTGAGCAAAACCTCAAAGCCATGGGCCCGCTTGAAGTGCAGCCTGAAGTTGCTGATGCAGAAAAATAGATTTACAGAAGATTTGATGACTTGCTAAATTGTTTGTTTTTTTATCGCAGGCGAACCTAAAAATGGAAATTATACCTCCTACGCAAATACAGAAGGGAGTCTTCCTAATAGCAAGTCCAGATATTGAATCGGGGATGTTTTTTCGCGCTGTCATGCTTGTATGCGAACATAGTTCAACTGGCTCTTTTGGACTTTTAATCAACAAAACACTTGACCTTGAACTTCCTGAAGAGATTGTGAATTTAAATAATGTGGCCAACTCAAAAGTAAGTATTCGCGCTGGAGGCCCTGTTCAGACCAATCAAATGATGCTTTTACATACGCAAGATGATCCCGCGCTGCAAACACTAAAAGTGTGCGATGGGGTTTATCTTGGAGGTGATCTACAGTTTTTACAGGACATGCTAGCTGATGAAGGTGGCCCTTTTATCCATCTTTGCTTTGGCTATGCAGGCTGGAGCGGCGGCCAGCTTGAACGCGAATTTCTTGATGGAAGCTGGTACATGTTCCCCGCAAATAGGCATTATATCTTTGAGGTTGCCCCCGAAAAGCTCTGGAGGACACTTCTTCGCGATATGGGAGGCAAATACGCAACCCTCTCCATGATTCCTGATGATCTTACAATAAACTAATGATCTCCGTCATATAAATCATTTTTTCACAAGCTGACTTGTAAAACAGAAATTTTAGCTTCCGCTTGGCCAATTAATTCAATTGCCTCTTCTGCTTTGATACGCTTGTTTGAAACGTTGTAAAGAATTATTAAAAAACTAATAACTTGACAGCATTTTATTGTTATATTAAAATTTAATAGTTTATAATAAATATCTATATTATCTGAATAATAGGAATAAAAATGACCTCTTCGGTACAAAATAATTATTCAGCCAATAACAATGTTCATAATCAATACTCTGCTAAAGCAGAAAATGGCCACAAAAAAAAATGGGGTTACAGAAATACGTCTCATGTGAAAGATCATCCAGAGTCAAGACAATCTGCTGTCAACTCTGCCCCAAGAGCGAGTGTTTTCACATTCCAAAGATGAAAAGTACACCCAAAACTCTCGCCCTCCAAAACAGCAAATCCAAAGAGCATTGCCCTCAATAAAAAGATTTGCCAAACACGGTTCTACTT
>Ga0207055_1014_pt1 | contig 60619 bp, 52 predicted proteins | sample Alteio_BWMinCont_57_FD_153293 | JGI IMG/M metagenome (GOLD analysis project Ga0207055, IMG submission 153293) | Enriched cells from forest soil in Barre Woods Harvard Forest LTER site, Petersham, Massachusetts, United States -... | ecosystem: Environmental > Terrestrial > Soil > Temperate forest >...
ATCAGCTCACAAATTTGGCCGCCCAAACGCATCGTGCCGCCCTTGTCGGATTTTTCAGAGCGCGTTTCGATTTTGCCTGATGAATCGACCCATTCTGTCACGAGTGCAATCACGGGATAAGGCGTTTCTGCATTAAATTCCGTACTATTCGCATCTGCCATGCCCGCTTTATTACGCGCATATTCAATCAGCGCAATTTGCATGCCTAAACAAATTCCCAGATACGGAACTTTATTTTCACGCGCAAAACGAACTGCTGCAATTTTACCTTCCACACCGCGAAGACCAAATCCACCGGGAACAATAATGCCATCGATCCCTTTTAATAATTCAACCCCTTCTCGTTCAATATCTTCTGCATGAATGTAGCGAATATTCACTCGCGTACGCGTTTGGATGCTCGCATGCAATGTGGCTTCGATGAGTGATTTATACGATTCTGTGAGATCCATGTATTTTCCGACCATTGCAATCGTCACTTCACCTGTTGGATGACGATACGCTTCAATCACTTTTTCCCATTCGATTAAATTAGCAGGCTTTGCATGGATCCCAAGCATTTCAACCACAATTTCATCTAATTGTTGTCTGTGTAACTCAAGCGGAATTTGATAAATAAAATCGACGTCTTGCAATGGAATAACCGCACGTTGTTCGACGTTGGTGAACAATGCAATTTTAGAACGCGCTCCATCAGACAAGGGCCGGTCGCAACGACATAATAAAATATCGGGCTGAATACCAATTGAACGTAATTCTTTGACAGAATGTTGAGTGGGTTTTGTTTTAATTTCACCGGCGGTTTTGATGTAAGGCACTAATGTCAGATGAATGAATAAGGCATTTTGACGTCCCATTTCAATACGCATTTGACGGATCGCTTCCAGAAAAGGCAACGACTCAATATCGCCGACTGTCCCACCGATTTCGACCAAAGCAATATCAACTCCAGTGACTGCTTTTTTAATGCATCGTTTGATTTCATCCGTGATATGCGGAATCACCTGAACTGTTCCACCCAAATAATCGCCGCGACGTTCTTTTTGCAAGACGTTCGCATACATTCGACCGCTGGTAAAATTATTCGCCTTGGACGTTTTAATTCGGACGAAACGCTCGTAATGCCCAAGATCCAAATCGGTTTCACCGCCATCTTCCGTCACAAACACTTCACCGTGTTGTGAGGGGTTCATCGTACCGGGATCGACGTTAATGTAGGGATCGAGTTTGAGAAGAGTGACTTTAAGGCCGCGCGCTTCAAGAATTGCGCCTAATGAGGCGGAAGCGATGCCCTTCCCTAAGGAAGAAACCACACCACCTGTTATAAAAATATATTGAGTCATATCTTCACTTATATTCTTGAAATGTAGGGTGGATTAGCCCCGCACTTGTTGGGGGGCTAATCCACCCTACAAAAAAGCAATTTTTAATTTCGCGCCAGCGACTAGTTAATCAGTGACTCTAGCAAAATCAGGATTTGCCTGCAATTGGATAATACGCGCATCCTGGCTTCCCATGAATTCGTCTGCGATCCATTGCCCCACCACAGCCGCTAACACACCCTCCACATAAATCAACGGCACCCGATCCCGCAGCCACGGCAGCACACCCCATTGTTGAAACACTTTTTTCAATTCATGGCGATGTTTACGTCCTGGGAGTTGCAACATTTCCCCGCCTCGTCTGAATTGCACCGTCACATTTTCAATATCGGCGCGCAATCCTTGTCCTTCAACAGACAATGTTTGCAACACGCCAATATTTGGCAACGTCAACGGTTGAGAAATACTCCACTGAATCACTTGATCCGCATCATGCGGCATCAACTGCGGCATTAAAAATAAATCATCCCGATATCGCCGCATTTCTACAGTTCCCCAATTAACATACGGCATTTTATCTTCTCGAGCGCATAATAATGTTTTTGTCATCTGTTGTAGTTTAACCGTTGAGGGCAGAATATATTTTTCCCGATAAATCCACGCACGCAATACATATCGTTGTTCTGTTTCATTTAACTCCAATAATTTTTTAACCGAAAGTGTGCCCGAGATTCTCCCTTGCGTATGATTTAATAATCGTTGAACCGTCACATCAATAAATTCTTGCGCCTCTGCACAATGTTTTGCTACGCGTGCGAATGTATTTGTCACAGTCGGCCAGCGTTGAGTCAATAAGGGCATCACTTCGTGTCGTAAAAAATTTCGTGTCAATTTAGAATTTGTATTTGATTCATCTTCAACCCAACGCAATTGATGATCGATTGCATATCGATGCAAATCATCTCGAGTAAAATCTAATAACGGTCTCGCATGAAATCCCTCTCCAAAAAATTTGATGTGCGGCATTGCTGCTAATCCTTGCGGACCCGCTCCCCGACACAATTGAAGTAATAGTGTTTCAGCTTGATCATTTTGATGATGCGCTGTCAGCAAAATAGTATTTTTTTCGACAAAATTTGAAAATAATTGATAACGACTTTCGCGCAATTGGGCTTCTGAAAAAGATGAAAAAGAAAATGATTGTTGAATCAATTCAATATTTAATTCACGGCACACTTGCGCGCAATGTTCAGCCCATTCGACTGCATGAGAGCTGACACCGTGATTGACATGAATCGCGCGCAGTTGAAAAGAATGCATCGAGCGAATCGTCGCAAACACATGCAGCAACACATATGAATCGAGACCACCGCTGTAAGCTAATAAATATTTTTTATCGGGCCCGTGCGCGCAAATAAATTGCTTAATGCTCTCAACTAAGTCCATATGACATCAATCGTTGATAGCGCAAATCTAATAATTGCTGGATGGAATACCCTTGCAATTCCGCTAATTTTTCAGCCAATACGTCTTTTAAAGTCGCTGCTATCGCATTGTAATCGCGATGAGCACCGCCCAGCGGCTCAGGAACAATTTGATCAATGAGTCCCATGTGAAGATTTTTCTCGGCGGATACGCCCATGGCTTCTGCAGCGATCGGTGCTTTTTCCGCACTCTTCCATAAAATCGATGCGCATCCTTCGGGTGAAATCACAGAATAAATCGAATATTGCAGCATCAATACACGATCACCGACTCCAATCGCTAACGCACCGCCTGATCCGCCCTCACCAATCACAGTACAAATCACCGGCGTTTTTAAACGAGATAAGACAAATAAATTACGCGCGATCGCTTCACTTTGATTACGTTCTTCTGCGCCGATTCCTGGATATGCGCCCGACGTATCAATAAACGTCATAATCGGTAAGCGAAATTTTTCTGCCATTTGCATCAAGCGTAAGGCTTTTCGATAATCCTCTGGATTAGGCATCCCAAAATTTCGTTCGATTTTTTCTTGGGTTTTGCGGCCTTTTTCATGCCCGATGATCATCACAGGCTGGCCATTGAAACGAGCAGTCCCCGCCACAATCGAAGGGCCTTTTGATAAAGTACGATCGCCGTGCAATTCATCAAAGTCGGTAAAAATACGTTCGATATAATCGAGCGTGTGCGGACGCATCGGATGACGCGCCAATTGAGTCACTTGCCAAGGCGTTAACTTTGAAAAAACATCTTTGGTCAATTGCCGACTTTTCGCCTCGAGACGCTCAATTTCATCGTGGATATTGATATCGGTATCTTTGCCGACCATACGCAATTCTTGAATTTTAGCCTCAAGCTCTGCGATGGGTTGTTCAAAATCAAGAAAGTTTAAATTCATGCAACTTCTCATTAGATTAGAAAATTGCCATATGATAGCCGAAATAAGGAATCAAATGAAAATTTGTTTATCTCTGATGTTGCGCCATGTAATCTATCGCCGCATCAACCAAAAATCCAGAGCGATTACCATCATGAGTGTATTTATCAATTTGTTTCAGAAATCTTTCAGGTACGCTAATGTTTATTCTAATGGTTTTACCCGCTATTTTAGAAATATCCACATCAACTAAAGCTAATACTCCTCCTTGAAAATCAGGATCTTCCAAGTGTTGTTCTATATCTTTTTTTAATGGGATAGGTTCATTATCCGAAAAAAGCCCTTCCAGATGACATTCAATCGCTTCATGAGCATTGTGAATGGCTTCTTCCATAGTGCCGCCAGCAGAAAAACATCCTGGCAAATCCGGGACAATCACTCCGTAATCACTGTTTTCATCTTTATGAATAAAAATGGGAAATTGCATAGTCATATACCTCTCTTATCTATTCCTGCCTGCTTTAGGATACTTTGGGCTGTTTTTATAGGTAAATCTTTTTTAGGATGAGGAACGGTCACTTTACCTTTTTTAACAGGATGTTTGTATTGACAATGACTTCCTTTTTGATTGTGCTTCTTCCACCCGTCTTGTTTCAATATCCTTACAATTTCTTTACTATCCACACCAGAGTCCTTATTACGTTTACAATACACACTATACACACTTTACAACATATCCCATTTATATTCAAAACCAAGAAAGTTTAAATTCATGACTGATGACAGCAGTAAGAATAGCAGAAATTACGCAGATGCTGTAACAGATGGTGATTGCAAGCGCTGTTGTTTTGCAGCAACTGCCTCTTGAATGATAATCCAGCTATGGCTCGTTTTTCGGAATTCGCCTCGTATCGTCGCAGAATATGTACTGAAACAATCATGGTCTCTAAAGCAATTATCGAATCGTTTATCTTCTAATCGTTTCAATACACGCCCTAGCTTCGCAGCATCTGTTTGTCGGTCAATATACCGAAGAACTGCGTTTCGATTCTCATGCTGCGAGCCAATAACATGTCCCGTGTTAGGTACCATCTCCCTAAATAATTCTTCTATTTCAGCTTGTTCAGCATCGTGTTGATACAGAGTACTGCGATTTAAAGTGCGATATTTTGCAATCTCTTCGGTGAGTTTTTGAATATTTTCGCTACATTTTGCTTTCGCAAGTGCTGTAGCGAAGAATGATGTGGCAAGATGTTTCTGTTTTTTTCGAAGATCTTTTAATTGCTCTTCTTTGAAATACGGAAGAACATCTAAATATTGATCGATCACAGCTTGATCAGGTGCAAGCTTGGCACGTTCTTGAAACAACAAAGTCTCGAGTCTGTCGCATAGTTCAGAAGGATGATGAGGTTTTCTATCAACCGTTTCTTGGCTAAATAAATATTTCACCATATGAAAATCATTCGCAAAAATAGCGCTCGTCAGTAAGCTAAGCGTCACACCCTCATAAGTAATTTTTATATTGAGATCTTCGCCTACAATCCACCTCATCATGTTTTCATCACTGCGATCTGGGCGACAGGTTAAACAGCGTGCTATTGTGAGCTTAATATTTGAATCTAGCCTCTGTTTTAGACGCAAAATGGGTATTGGATAATACGCTTGCCATTCTTCTCGCCATGTCGAGCGATCTTGCTCGAGTTCAACTCGATCAGCTTTATCTTTGTTTAATTGTAATAATTTTTCAATGAAAGGAGACCCTGGCCATCTTGGAGCTCTATCTGGAGGGTCGTCAGGTTGTCTGGTTTTTGGAAGTGTTAACTTTGCTTTGTTGTACAATAAAAAAGCGATTATTTGTTCATTCTGATTGGGCTGTAGTAAGGCATGATCTAAAGCAGATTTTCTGATTTTGCCGTATAGAGAAATTTTTAATAATTCAGGATGCTCTTCAACGAGTTGCTGGACTGCAAACAAATCCGAGTCGGTGATGGCTTGAAATAAGCGGTTTTGTGCTTCTTCATGAATTATTTCTGGCATATATTCACAACATTGCATTAATTTTAAAGATTGCGGGCATTATAGCATCTCTCTATTAAAATTTGTTTATCTCTGATTTTGTCTATCTTCAAAAACAATTATGATACCATTCCCCTTTTCCTCCGAAATCAGCAGGATAAGCCCATGGACCCGCAATTTATTCATTTACGCGTTCATACTGAGTATTCGCTTAACAATGGACTCGTCCAAATCGAACCGCTCATGGAAAAAGCGGTAGAAAATCATATGCCTGCTGTCGCTATCACCGATCAAAGCAATTTATTTGCGGCCATTAAATTTTATAAAGAAGCGCTCGAGACGGGAATTAAACCGATTATGGGTGCCGATGTTTGGCTCGAAAATACTAAACAACCGGCCCATCCCTATCGATTGACTCTGTTATGCCAAAACGATCAAGGGTATAAAAATTTACTGGTGTTGATTTCGAAAAGTTATGTGGAAGGACAAAAACACGACAAAGCCATGATTAAATTTGAATGGCTAAAAGAACTGTCTCACGGCTTGATTGCCTTGTCCGGTGCGCATGAGGGAGATATCGGTGAAGCATTATTGGCAGATGATTTCAAACAGGCAAAAATGCTGGCCGCCCATTGGAAAACTCTTTTTCCTAATCGTTATTTTTTAGAATTGCGTCGCACAGGGAAATCCCTCGAAGAACGTTACATTCACGCGGCGTTGTCACTCGCAGAAATGTGCGATCTTCCTGTCGTGGCGACCAATGATGTGCATTTTCTTGAGCGCGATGATTTTGAAGCACACGAAGCTCGCGTTTGCGTTCACGAAGGAACAATTTTAACAGACCCGAAACGTTCAAAATATTTTACTGAACAACAATATTTTCGCACGCAAGAAGAAATGCTCGAACTATTTTCAGATATTCCTGAAGCACTGGCGAATACGGTCGAAATCGCAAAACGCTGCAATGTCACGATTCTTCTCGGAAAAAATTTCTTACCGCGCTATCCCGTTCCAACAGGATTCACGACAGAAACGTATCTCACTGAAACTGCCCAAAAAGGATTAGAAGATCGTCTCAACATTTTATTCGATACACGGGCAAATGATTTTATCGAAAAACGCAAAGCATACGATGAGCGCTTATCCACCGAATTAAATGTCATTAACACCATGGGATTCGCCGGATATTTTTTAATTGTTGCGGATTTCACGCGTTGGGCGCGAAACAATGATGTCCCTGTCGGCCCTGGGCGAGGATCCGGCCCAGGCTCATTGGTTGCATTCGCTCTCAATATTACTGATTTGGATCCTCTCGAACATGAATTATTGTTTGAACGTTTTTTAAATCCAGAACGCGTCTCCATGCCAGATTTTGATATTGATTTTTGCGTAGAAGGACGCGATCGCGTGATTGATTATGTGATGCGAACGCACGGTCATGAAAGCGTTTCACAAATTATTACGTACGGCACGATGGCTGCACGCGCAGTGTTACGCGATGTGGGCCGTGTGTTGGGAATGAGTTATGGGCTCGTCGATAAATTAGCGAAATTAATTCCATTTGAAATTGGCATGACGCTGGATAAAGCAATGGAGCAGGAAGAATTATTGCGCGAACGATACGAGGAAGAAGAAGAGGTTCGCACGCTGATTGATTTAGCATTAAAACTCGAAGGCATTACACGCAATGTTGGTAAACATGCGGGCGGTGTCGTCATCGCGCCCGAAAAATTAAGTGAATTTACGCCACTGTATTGCGAGCCCAATGAAACTGAACATCTCGTGACACAATTTGATAAAGATGATGTCGAAGCTGTCGGATTAGTGAAATTCGATTTTTTAGGATTGCGTACACTGACCATTATTGATTGGGCCGTTAAAAATATTTTCGCTATGCAAGCAGAAAATAAATTGGATATTCATCTCATTCCAACGAATGATGAGCTCACGTATCAATTATTAAAATCCTGCAAAACAACGGCGGTATTCCAGCTAGAATCTCGCGGCATGAAAGATTTGATTAAACGTCTTCAACCAGATTGTTTTGAAGATATTGTTGCATTAGTCGCATTGTTTCGTCCTGGCCCGCTTCAGTCAGGAATGGTAGATGATTTTATTAATCGAAAACACGGTCGTGCGAAAGTGAATTATCCGCATCCTAAATTAGAACCGATTTTGCGTCCTACGTATGGCGTCATTGTTTATCAAGAACAAGTGATGCAAATCGCCCAAATATTAGCAGGTTATTCGTTAGGGTCTGCTGATATTTTACGTCGCGCGATGGGAAAGAAAAAACCGGAAGAAATGGCGATACAACGTGAATTTTTTTGCAAAGGTGCTGCAGAAAATCAAGTGCACCCCGAAGTCGCAACGCATATTTTCGATTTAATGGAAAAATTTGCGGGGTATGGTTTTAATAAATCGCATTCCGCTTCTTATGCATTGATTGCTTATCAAACGGCGTGGCTAAAAGCCCATCATCCCGCTGCGTATATGGCGGCTGTTCTTTCATCGGATATGGATCACACAGACAAAGTGGTTTCATTCATTCAAGATTGTCATGCCCTTCAATTAACAATCGCGCCACCTGATATCAATCAAAGTGAATATAAATTCAAAGTGATCGACGAAAAAAATATCGCGTACGGTCTTGGCGCAATCAAAGGGGCCGGTCAAGCGGCGATTGAAGAAATTGTCAACACACGTAAAAAAGGCGGGGCTTTTACGGATTTATTTGATTTTTGCCAACGTGTCGATGCAAAAAAAATGAATCGTCGCGTGTTAGAAGCGCTCATTAAAGCAGGAGCGTTTGATAAAATCGGGCCACATCGTGCGAGTTTAATGAAAACGCTCGACATGGCTTTGCAACAAGCAGAACAATCCATACGCGATCAAACGTGTGGGCAACATGATTTATTTGGTGGAACCGATACCAAAAAATATTCGGGCCAGTATGTAAAAATTTCAGAATGGAGTGAGCACGATCGATTGTTCGGCGAAAAAGAAACGCTCGGACTTTATTTAACGGGACATCCGATTCACCGTTATCTCGATGAGTTGAGTCATTTTACGACGGATCGAATCAATGAATTACGTCCCACTGGAAAAAATCAAATGGCCACCGCAGCAGGAGTGATCACCAGCATTCGCCTCATTCAAACGAAACGAGGGGATCGGATGGCGGTGGTGACGATAGAAGATGCGAGTGCGCAAATTGATGTATTGTGCTTTGCAGATGTTTATCAAAAATACCGTGAATTACTGACGAAAGATAAACTCGTTGTGGTGGAAGGTGAAATCAGTCTCGATGAATTCAATGGAAATAATCGGATGATTTGCCGGGAATTATTTTCAATGGACCAGGCACGTGAGCGTTATGCGAAATATTTAAAAATTCTTTTGTCGGATAAGCAAACAGATGAAATTGGAAAACTGGCGCACGTTTTGGAAAAACACCGCGGTGGAAGTTGTCGTATTATGATTCATTATGCGGTGGAATCTGCGAAAGCAAATTTGCATTTGAGTGAGAGATGGCATGTTCGCCCGACGGATAGTCTTTTGGAAATGTTGCGGGAAGCGCTGACTGAGTGTGCGGTGCAGGTGGTTTATTAGATGCAGTTGTCATGCCAGCATGCTTTTAGCTGGCATCCAGTGCCAAAGTCGCTGGATGCCAGCTAAAAGCATGCTGGCATGACAAGTATGGCAAGCATGACAAGTATGGCAAGCATGGCAAGCATGGCAAGCATGGCAAGCATGGCAAGCATGGCAAGTTTAGTTGATCGTCGATTATATTACAGTTAAAATATCGCCCGAAAATGAGGTATCAATTTGTATGGCCCTTTTAAAAGTCGTTTTTTACCCCCACCCTGTGTTAGCGAAAAACGCAGAGCCGGTGACGCAGTTTGATGATGCGCTTAAACAGTTCATTCAAGACATGTATGAAACCATGTACGCAGAAAATGGCGTGGGACTCGCTGCGCCTCAAGTCGCGATCAGTAAACGTCTCGCCGTCATTGATGTATCGGATGCGCAAAACCAGCCGTTTGTCATTATCAACCCGGAAATTATCGAAAAACACGGTGAAGAATTGATGACTGCGGGTTGTTTGTCGGTGCCTTATACGTATGACAAAGTTCCTCGCGCCACGAAAGTCAAAGTTCGAGCGCAAGATGAAACGGGCAAATTTTTTGAAATCGAGGGTGAAGGTTTATTGGCTCACTGCTTGCAGCATGAAATCGATCACTTGAATGGTAAGCTTTATATTGATTATTTATCTGGATTAAAACGCCGGATGCTCATCAAAAAAATGGAAAAGAATTTGAAGCGGAAATAAAAACCCTCCCAACCCTGATCCCTTCCCTCCATTTTAAAAAACAAAATGGAAGGAAGGGGACCCACGGCTCAAGGCCGTGCAAATGTCTTCGACAAGAAGATCCCTTCTCCACGAAGTGGGGAAGGTGGCCCGAAGGGCCGGATGGGGTCTCTACCACCCCTCGAACTTTCTACAAGCAAGATGAAAAGGCCGGATGGGGTCTCTGCCACCCCTCGAACTTTCAACAAGCAACCTGCCTGATCAAAAACGACCGCCGATGAATCACACTCGGCCCGTGTTTTTGCAAAGCATCCCTATGCATTTGAGTTCCATATCCCTTGTGTTGCGCAAAACCATATTCCGGAAATTGCAAATCCCATTGCCGCATTTCCCGATCACGCGTCACTTTCGCAATGATAGAAGCTGCACTGATCGCCGGCTCTGTTTGATCCCCACGCACAATCGCTTGGGTTTTACATAAAAGTTTCGGACACACATTTCCATCAATCAATGCAAGCTCGGGCGAAATTTTTAAATTTTCAACTGCGCGTTTCATCGCGAGCAAAGATGCCTGCAAAATATTTATTTGATCAATTTCTTCAACCTCTGCTCGCCCTACTCCAACAGCCAAAGCGCGCGCATAAATCAAATCAAACAACATTTCTCTCTTTTTTTCAGTCAATTTTTTAGAATCGCGCAAACCCGGAATCATATCCGTTGGCGATAAAATAACAGCCGCAGCCATGACCGGTCCCGCTAAAGGACCTCGCCCCGCTTCATCGACTCCCGCAATAATATATTCCATTTTTATTTGCATCCCATGCATGTTGAATAATCGTGTTTAAATCCGAATACTGCGGCACCCATTTTAAATCGCGCATCGCACGCGTCGGATCTGCCACTAAAATAGCCGGATCCCCTTCACGTCGCGCGCCATAAATCACTGGAATATCACAATTCGTTATACTTTTCGCTGCATCAATCACTTGCTTAACAGAATACCCCTGCCCTGTTCCCAAATTATAAATACAATTTTTTTCACCGTGTTCTAATTTTAATAATGCTTTCAAGTGTGCATCGCACAAATCCGTCACATGAACATAATCGCGAATACACGTGCCATCCAGTGTCGAATAATCTTGTCCATAAACAGTGATCGCGTCGCGCTGTCCCTTCGCGACTTGCAACACCAAGGGAATTAAATGCGTTTCCGGTTCATGACGTTCGCATAATTTTCCAGCAGGATCCGCTCCTGCTGCATTAAAATATCGTAATATCGCATATCGAAAACCATGCGCATGGTGTAAATCAGCGAGCATTTGTTCGACCATGCTTTTAGAAAAACCATAGGGATTGATTGGTTTAATCGGATGATTTTCATCGATCGGTGTGTATTGTGGTTCTCCATACACTGCTGCCGTTGAAGAAAAAATAAATTGATTCACATTGTGTTTCAACATCGCTGTCAATAAATTTAAAGTATTCGCCACATTATTTTGATAATATTTTTCAGGGAATTTAACGGACTCTCCCACCTGAATAAAAGAAGCAAAATGCATGACGGCATCAAACGATCGATTTGAAAAGAGTTCATCGAGTAGTGCAGAATTTGCAATAGTTCCTTCAATCCACTCAGCATCGAATACGGCCTCGCGATGCCCGGTCGAAAAATCATCTAACACCACCGGCGTGTAATTCATGCGAGATAAAAATGCCGTCATGTGCGAGCCAATGTAACCCGCCCCCCCGACAATCAATATATTTTTATTTTTAATAGGCATTTTTATTCACAAAACCGCGAAAGAAAGTTAAAAAAATAATTTTTAAATCGAAACCCAGCGACCAGTTTTCAATATAATACAAATCATATTCAATGCGTTTTTCAATACTGGTATTGCCTCGCCAACCATTCACTTGTGCCCAACCGGTAATCCCTGCTTTCACCAAATGTTTTTGCATGTAACGCGGAATTTCATCTTTAAATTGTTCAACAAAATATTGCCGCTCAGGTCTCGGCCCTACAATCGACATATCACCTAACAATACATTTATAAATTGCGGTAATTCATCCAGACTGGTTTTTCTTAAAAATGCACCGACACGCGTTGCACGATTTTCATTTTGTTTTGCCCACACCGGCCCAGAAGATGATTCGACATTCTCGGGCATCGAGCGAAACTTTAACATTTCAAATTCTTTTCCATTCCAGCCCACGCGTTTTTGTCGAAAAAAAACAGGGCCAGGTGAGCTTAACTTAATCGCCATTGTAATCATCAACAGCAAGGGACTCGCTACCAATAAAATACAAACTGCAAAAATACGGTCTTCCATCGCTTTGACAAAACGATTCATCCCAACCATCGGTGTAGATCGAATATTTAATACGGGAAACCCAGCTAAACTCGTCAGCGAATGATTTAATAAATCCATGCCAAAAATATCTAAGACGAATCGCGTCGTCACTGTGTCATGACGCAATTCATGTAAAATTTCTTTGACGCGTTTTTCTGCGTGCAAGGGAAGCGCTAACCACACTTCATCAATGGATTCATTCGCTGTGTGGAGATAGTCACTGATATTGTCGGGGGTTTTAAGCACAGGGATCCCATGAATTTCATGAGATGTGTTTTGAGATGCGTTATCATCGAATATCGCAACGATATGAAAACCCGTCCACAGTGTTTGCTGAACCGTTTCCAATAATTTTTCACCTAAGTCGCCTGCACCGATGATAATCACGCGACGTTCATTCCAACCGTGTGAGCGCATGAGTCGCAATATGATTAACAAAGTACAGCGAAAGATCGTCAATAATCCAAATGCAAATCCGCCCAATAATAAAAACCAAGAGCGTGAATAGGTTTCACCGGTTTTGGTTAAAAAAGCAAGTCCGGCTAATATCATCAGCATGACGCAGAGAGCTTGAATGAGTTTAAGTAAATGCTGCCAGAAACGGATGGCTCGGATGGAATCGTAAATATGGAAAAACGAAAAAACAAAAAACGTTAATATCGCAGCGGTCCATAATGCGATTTGATATTCGCTGGGTAAGTTTAGGGAATCGAATTTATAGTAGTAGGCGATCCATCCGCCGAGTGCGACAGCGATGACATCCATTATGCGCAACACAATGGCAAGAAATTGGGAATATTCTTTTAGCAATCCGCGCGGTAGCATAACGTTCCTGGTGGTAATAATCGGGTTGATTCTAGCGTGTTAGGAGAAGGCTGTCACTGGCCGATTACTTTTGGTAGAATCCCCTCTCTGAGAAAAATGTAGGGTGGATTAGGTGCGTTTTTTGCACCGTAATCCACCAAAATATAAATTCATGCGGTGGATTACGGTGCAAAAAACGCACCTAATCCACCCTACATCGGAGTTGCAATGATCGTCTATTACGCATGCTTGTTCACCGCCATTTTAATTGGCGTCGCAGGCCAAATTTCCTTAAAAACCGGCACATTAAGCATGGGTGATGCCGCTGGATTACCTTTTTTTCAGCCTTTCGTGATATTAGGCCTGGGTTGTTATTTCGCTTCCGCCCTCTTTTATATTTTCGCCCTCAAAAAAATTCCCGTGTCTGTCGCATTTCCCTGTGTCTCCATGAGTTACGTGGTCGTCGCCTTGATTGCCCATTTTTTATGGAATGAACCCTTCGGTTCGCAACACATGATTGCGCTGGCATTTATTTTGTTAGGTGTATTTTTATTAGTGAGAGCTTAATCGTATGTCAAATCGCATTATGCTTTTTATCCCCGCATACAACTGTGAAAAACAAATCCCGAGAGTGTTACAAAAAATCGATGCGCGCGTACAGCAATACGTGCAACAGATTGTCATCATTGATAATCGTAGCACTGACAACACATTACAAGCGGCAAAACAGGCTGCGATCGATCTGGGTCTTAAAAATGTAGTCTTACTCCGCAATCAGGAAAATTACAGTCTCGGCGGCTCGATCAAAAGAGCGTTTATGTATGCCATCGAAAATCATTATGATTATGTGATTTCATTACACGGCGATGATCAAGCCGATATACGCGATATGCTGCCCTCTCTGGAATCCGGTGATTATCAAAATCAGGATTTAACGATCGGTGCGCGTTTTCATAAAGATTCCACACTGCAAGGGTATTCATTCGTTCGCCGCATGGGCAATAAAGCATTGAATCTCGCTTGCGCCCTCATCAATCGTCGACGAGTGGATGACTTAATTGCGGGCCTCAATTGTTTTAAAGTGAGTTTTTTAAAAGATCAATTTTTCTTGCGCTTTCCGAACAATTTAACGTTTGATGCGCATCTTTTATTGTATGCCTTTAACAAAAAAGCAACGATTAAATATATTCCCGTGACATGGCGCGAAGAAGATCAAATCAGCAATGCAAAAGTCGTTAGACAAGCGCTGATCATTTTGCGATTATTTGCTGCCTATGTTTTTCAGGGCGAAAAAGTGTTTGCCGACAATAAAAGCGGCAGACCCAACGATTTTGTTTATCAATCAGAAGTGATCTTTGATTCAGGCAATTAAATGCGATTATTCACACGGACGAGTTCATGGATTGTTTTTGTCGCTAGCACGCTTCTATTAGGCGTAGCGTGTTATTTTATGATTTTCTCGATTGGCACATCGAGCGATGTGTTCATTGAAGAAGTCTGGTCGAGAGCACTCCTAAATCGCGGCCCATCAGCCTGGTATGATTTACTCTTCACCTTTGCGCCTGCTTATTTTCCGGATTTTTTAGGCTTTTTCCTCAGTAAATTATTTTTCAGCAACATGATTGTTAAAGTGTACACAGCCACTCTTTTTCAAATCGCAATGCTCATCATTTCCATGACTGTTTTATTTCGCAGTCTAGATCGAAAAGGACTTCCCCTCTTCACCAGCATTCTCTTGATCACCACCGGTTTGATTTTAGCATCGGCACATTATCCCGGCATGTGGTTATGGTATTACAGCACAAATGATAATCTCGGCGCTTCGATCCTTGCTTTTTTTGCATTGGCACTTGTATTGAACAATATGAAAAGACCGAGTCTTTACAAACTAGGATTTTTATTTTTGTTAAGTGCTTTTTCGATTGTGAATGGAAAACTGTTTGTCATTACTTTTGTATTACCAGCAGCTGCCGCTTTAGGTATATTCACCCTTTACTCTTATTTCTTTTGCAAAAGAGACAGCCGCTTCATCACATTATGTCAATCACTGGCTATCGTCATTCTTTCTTATCCCTTTGCAAATTTGATACTGGAACCGCTTATTAACCCTTACTCAACCTCAGCGAAAAAATTAGCGAGCGGCCTGGGAGCCATGCCCTCACTTCATAATTTTTTTAGCAATATTGGCACGTTATTTGGATATCACGATTTTTTATTATGGGCGATATTAATGGGCTGGTTGATAAGCTTAGTCATTGCCAGTGTTTATTTATTGCAACAGATAAAGCAAATATTTTTCAAAAAAAATAAAAAAATTCCCTGCCTTGCTGCTATTTTTATTTTATTTGCACTCGCTACCATTGGTTTAAATTGGATTGGGCCGATTGCAGCAGGCGTCATATACCCCGATCCCGGCACATTTCGTTATTTTTTCTCGTTATTTATTTTTCCTATTTTAGTTATTGTGTGGCAAATCACAGAAACCAACACAAATCATCGATTGATGAAATTGAATATAGTGCTTTTGCTGATTTGTTTACTTTTTGCTATTCGCGTTGCATACGACTCACGGCGCACGATCGATGAGACATTACAAATCGTGCCTTCTTCGCGAGAAGCTCGAATCGCCCAATGTATCGACAATGCCGCGGATAAATATCATCTGCAACGAGGTGTGAGTGATTACTGGAATAGTTATCCCATTTCTTTTTTGACTCACAACAATATCGAGATCAATCCAATTTGCAATACGCTAGAACCCTGCGTGGCATTGGATCGTTATCCTTTTTTCCCGAAAAACAATGACAAACTGTATGACTTTATTCTTATCACCCACAATGAACAATTTCAGTTTTCAGCGAAACAAGTATTAGCACACGCACCCAAACCCGATGTGATCCTCTCTTGTCCTGAGAATATGCGCTTATTCATTTACACTTCGCAAAAAAATAAATTGAATGCTGCATTGCATAAGCAATGGAATATTTTTTCGTTTATGTATCGCGCTACTCCCAAATTGATCGTCACGAAGGATATGTGGATGAAGCTATATGGCGACTGGTCTTCTGTGATGCCTGCTTCACTGGTTGTGACACCTCAAACACAAACAGGATGGTTATACGGTGCTCTCAGACAATCACTCCCTGCCGGAAAATATAAAATCGATATTATGGTAACGGTTCGTGCTCAAAATCCTGCAAATCATGAGCCTATTATCGCAATGGGATTTGAAGATTCGACGCGTCCCTTCAATCCGGTCGTTCATGATAATGGTCGATATGGAGCGTCATTTCGAGCCACACCAGGCCCGCAACATTTTGAAAAAGAATTGCAAATTCCTCGCAATGTTGAGAAAAATCCTTGGGGATTTTGGATATACAATTACGGTGGCGGTTACGCCACGATTCAATCAGTCACGTTAGAGAGACTCAAATAATGGCATTTAACATAGTCATTCCCATGGCAGGTGCAGGCAGTCGCTTCAGTCAAGTGGGCTACACTGTTCCTAAACCACTTATTCCCATCCATGGCATTCCCATGATTCAGCTCGTGATCAATAATCTACGCCCTTCATGCCCTCACCAATTCATTTTTATTTGTCAGCATTCACATGTCGCACAATATCATCTGCAAGAAAAATTAAATCAATGGGCGCCTGGCTCGAGGCTCGTCGAAGTTGATGGCTTAACCGAAGGCGCTGCTTGTACCGTATTAGCGGCGAAAGAATGGATTAATACCGATGAACCACTCATGATCGCCAACAGTGATCAATACATTGATTTCGATATCGATGTCTATTTAAACAAAATGATTCAGGAAAAACTGGACGGCCTTATCATGACGATGCGCGCTCATGATCCCAAATGGTCGTTTGTCGGATTAAATGAACACCAACACGTAACAAGAGTCGTTGAAAAAGAAGTGATTTCGGATGAAGCGACTGTGGGAATTTATAACTTTATGCGTGGAAGTGATTTTGTCGCTGCAGCTGAAACGATGATTCAAAAAAATTGCCGCGTAAATAATGAATTTTATGTTGCACCCGTTTACAACGAACTCATTCATCTCGGAAAAAAAATTGGAATCCATAATATTGGTCGCGATAGAGAAGGCATGTATGGATTAGGAACGCCCGATGATTTAACCTATTTTTCAAATTTGCGGATAGGAAAACTCACAGCATGAAAATAATTAGCCATCGCGGTTTTTGGCAAGATAAAGCAGAAAAAAACCAGCGTGTTGCTTTTGAGCGAGCCGTATCGATGGGTTTTGGAATAGAAACTGACATTCGCGATAGTCAGGGTTCTCTCGTTATTTCACACGATATGCCGTGCGGTAATGAAATGCTGTTAACTGAATTTTTAGAGATTGTCGGAGACTCTTCCATTCCATTAGCGATGAATATCAAAGCAGATGGTTTAGTCTCTGCATTTAAAATAACAATGGAAACGAACCATATCAAAAATTGGTTTGCGTTTGATATGTCGATTCCCGATATGCGCGGATATCTTCAACAAAAACTGCCTGTTTTTACCCGTCAAAGCGACGTGGAAACATTGCCTGCGTATTTGGAGCAATCCATGGGCATTTGGTTAGATGAATTTAATTCGACGTGGTATAACGCAAATCATGTCAACGAACTGCTTCAGAAAGAAAAATCTGTTTGCATTGTATCGCCTGAATTACATGGGCGTGATCATCAATCAGTGTGGGACATGTTGCGGCCCTTGGCGCACTCTCCTACTTTGATGCTTTGCACGGATTTTCCAGATAAAGCCCGAGATTTTTTTGGAGACACTGATGATTAAAGCCATTATATTCGACATGGACGGTGTTTTGATTGATGCAAAAGAATGGCATTATGAAGCCCTAAATCAAGCGCTCGGTCGATATGGTTTTGAAATCAATCGTCAAGACCATGAAAATATTTACGATGGATTGCCCACTCAAAAAAAATTAGAAATGTTGTCTGCCGCCAAAGGTCTTCCGACGCATTTGCATTCGGAAATCAATCAACTCAAACAACAATTCACGATGGAACTCATTCACGAACGTTGCGCGCCCTATCCTCAACACGTGCATGCACTGACGACCCTGAAAAACATGGAGTATAAATTGGCTGTGGCATCTAATTCCATTCGGCATACCGTTGAAGTGATGATGCAAAAATCGGGATTAAATCATTTTCTGGATGCAATGTTTTCCGCGAGTGATGTAAAAAATCCTAAACCGCATCCCGAAATTTATCTGACGACGATTGCAAAATTAGAACTCACGCCATCGGAATGTTTAGTCGTAGAAGATAATGAAAAAGGCATCGCGGCAGCGCGAGCAGCAGGTGCGCATGTGTTAGCTGTGCGAGATGTGCATGATGTGACTTTTACAGCGATCATGACACGCATTCAGGAATGCAAATGACTATATTACCGTCATTGCGAGGAGCGTTTTTTGCGACGAAGCAATCCAGGAGATTTTTGCAATGCCTTTCTGGATTGCTTCGCTTCGCTCGCAATGACGTCGTAGCAATGGTAGTGACAAACAGTTTAGGAATACCATGATGAAACATGCCAAATTAACTGACATGATCAAAGGCTGGTTTGTAGGAGGTTTTAGCCCTACGGCTTATCACACGACAAACTGCGAGGTAGCTGTGAAACATTATCGCAGCGGTGATGCAGAAGCAGCGCATTACCATAAAATCGCCACTGAAATTACGCTCATTTTATCGGGCACAGTGCGCATGATGAACAAAGAATGGAGCACGGGCGATATTATCGTGCTTGAACCCGGCGAAGCCACCGACTTTGCTGCGTTGACCGATGCTGTCACTGTCGTTGTAAAAACCCCCGGCGTTTTGGATGATAAATTCTTACTATGAAAATTGCGATAGTTTGTGACTGGTTAGTAACTTACGCAGGCGCCGAGCGCGTCCTGGAAGAATTGTTAACTTGTTTTCCCGATGCGGATATTTTCGCCGTAGTCGATTTTTTAGAACCTCACGATCGGCATTTCTTACAAAATAAAACAGTCCACACGACTTTTATTCAGCAATTTCCTTTTGCAAAAAAATATTATCGAGCGTATTTGAATTGGATGCCCTTGGCGATTGAACAATTTGACCTATCCGCTTACGATCTGGTCATTTCGAGTTCGCACGCCGTCGCAAAAGGCGTGATCACGGGCCCTGATCAAATTCATATTAGCTATGTCCACTCGCCCATGCGATACGCTTGGGATTTGCAACACCAATATTTAAGAGAAAGTGGTTTAGACAAAGGCGTTAAAGGGTATTTTGCAAAACGTTTATTGCATAAAATGCGATTGTGGGACCAGCGAACTGCGAATGGCGTGGATTATTTTATTGCGAATTCACATTACATTGCGCGTCGCATTTGGAAAACGTATCGACGCGAATCGCAAGTGATTTATCCGCCGGTTAAAACGGATTTATTCAAACCTGCTGGTAAAAAAGAAGATTTTTATTTGACGGCCTCGCGTATGGTTCCGTATAAAAAAATCGATTTGATCGTTGAGAGTTTTGCACAAATGCCAGAAAAAAAATTAGTGGTGATCGGTGACGGTCCTGGCATGGCAAAAATCAAATCGAAAGCAACGTCTAATATTCATCTCATGGGACATCAGCCGCATGAAATACTGGTGAATTATATGCAACGCGCAAAAGCATTTGTGTTTGCGGCAGAAGAAGATTTCGGGATTACGCCGGTTGAGGCACAAGCGTGCGGGACACCGGTGATTGCGTATGGAAAAGGCGGAGCATTGGAAACCGTGAGAGACCTCTCTCAGACAGAACCCACGGGATTGTTTTTTTTAAAACAAGAAACTGCTGAACTGTGTGATGCTGTAAAACAATTTGAAATGGCGCAAGATAAATTCACGATAGCGAATGGCGTGGCAAATGCTGCACGGTTTTCGACGGAGGTTTTTCGCAGAGAGATGAAGCAGTTTGTGGCAGATAAAATAACCTAAGCCATTTGAGGCGACTTTAAAATTCATAAGAGGCCTTACAAAAAACCAAAAAATATGATATAAAAAGTGCCGATTTAGAGACCCAAACCAAGGATGTTTTATTTAGGTAGTTCAAGATGACAAAACCACGATCCAGTTCTGTAATCCCCGTCATTATTTCTGGCGGTGCCGGCAGTCGTTTATGGCCATTATCGCGTGAGGCACATCCTAAGCCCTTCATTAAATTAGAAGATGGGCAAAGTCTCTTACAGAAAACCTTCATTCGGGCAGCGCTCATCCCCGAAGTCCAAGAGATGTTGATCGTCACCAATCGGGAAGTCTTTTTCCATACCCAGGATGAATACCGTACCCTGGATCTCGCTCCCAAAGCATCGTATATCCTTGAACCCGTGGGTCGAAATACCGCCCCTGCCATTGCTGCTGCTGCATTGCAGTTAGCAAACACCCATGACAAAGAGACGATCCTGCTGGTATTGCCAGCCGATCATTTGATCCATGACCCAGACACTTTTGTGCAAGCCACCGAACAAGCCATTCGTCTTGCAGAGGAAGGATATTTAGTCACGTTTGGTATGAAACCGACTCGCCCAGAAACAGGATATGGCTATCTGGAAATTGACGGCAGCAAAGAATTATTGAAAACATCACCCGATGGAATATCCACTTACCGTGTTTCACGATTTGTTGAAAAACCCCATGCCGATCTCGCCCGTCAATACCTCGACTCTGGGCACCATTTTTGGAATTCCGGCATGTTCTGTTTCAAAATTGAAACCTTGTTAAATGAAATGCAGCAACATGCAACCGTTCTCCTGGAAGCTGTAAAAGAAACGATTTCCATTTCACAATCCACACAAAAATCGCAGACCTCTCTTGAGTTAGATCCTGAATCATTTGCACGTGTGCCGGATATTTCGATCGATTATGCTTTGATGGAAAAATCTAACCATGTTGCCGCTGTCGCGTGTGATATCGGTTGGAATGATATTGGCTCATGGAATGCACTCAGTGAATTGACAGAAGCGGATAGCGCAGGCAATCGCCTATTGGGCGAGGGTGTATTGCATGACACAACGAATTGTTACATCTACGGAAGTGATCGCATCATCGGCACCGTAGGATTGGAAGATCTCATTATCGTTGATATGCCCGATGCTTTACTCGTAGCGGATCGAAATCGTGCACAAGACGTCAAACATATCGTGCAACATTTAAAACGCACCGATAATGAAGTCGTCAAACTACATCGCGAAGTGCATCGTCCTTGGGGTTCTTATACCGTTTTGGATGAAGGTGAAAATTTCAAAACAAAACGAATTAAAGTTAAACCGGGCGCATCACTGTCATTACAAATGCATTATCATCGCAGTGAACATTGGATTGTGGTGACGGGTACTGCCCTCGTCGTCAATGGCGAACGACAATTTATTATTAACGCAAATGAATCCACTTACATTCCAGCGGGATGTCAACATCGTCTGGAAAATCCAGGAAAAATTGATTTAGTCATCATCGAAGTGCAAAGCGGTAATTACCTTGGCGAAGATGATATCGTGAGATTTGAAGATAAATATGGGCGCGTTCCACAGGTTGTTTGACGACATTGTCATGCCAGCATGCTTTTAGCTGGCATCCAGCGACTTAAAGACACTGGATGCCAGCTAAAAGCATGCTGGCATGACAGACACCACTGCAAAACGTTACGCTTAATTTGGAGTTTAAATGAAAAGAAAAGTTGCATTGATTACAGGCATTACAGGACAGGACGGCGCTTACTTAACTGAATTTTTGCTCGATAAAGGGTATGAAGTTCACGGTATTCGTCGCCGCTCATCGCTATTCAACACAGATCGTATTGATCATTTGTATCAAGATCCGCACGAAAAAGGATGCCGATTATTTTTGCATTATGGCGATTTGACGGATTCAAGCAGTTTGATGCGCGTAATTCAACAAGTTCAACCCGATGAAATTTACAATCTCGCTGCACAAAGTCATGTGGCCGTTTCATTTGAAGAGCCCGAGTACACTGCCAATTCGGATGCCTTGGGAACGCTTCGTATTTTAGAAGCCATTCGCATTCTGAATTTAGGGAAAACGACGCGCTTTTATCAAGCGTCTACTTCTGAATTGTATGGTTTGGTGCAAGAAATTCCGCAAAAAGAAACGACGCCATTTTATCCGCGCTCACCGTACGCAGTCGCAAAATTATATGCGTACTGGATCACTGTCAACTACCGTGAAGCGTATGGAATGTATGCCTGCAATGGTATTTTATTCAATCATGAATCGCCTATTCGCGGTGAAACCTTTGTCACACGTAAAATCACCCGGGGTTTAGCGCGTATCAAAATAGGCTTACAAGAACGTCTCTACCTCGGAAATTTATCCGCATTACGCGATTGGGGACACGCACGCGATTACATTGAAATGCAATGGCTCATGTTGCAACAAGAAACGCCTGAAGATTTCGTGATTGCAACCGGCGAACAACACAGCGTGAGAGAATTTGCAACGCTCGCCGCTGCCGAATTAGACATCCACATCGAATGGCGTGGTGAAGGGGTCGAGGAAAAAGGATATGACAGCAAAACAGGCAAATGTATTATCGAAGTTGATCCTCGTTATTTCCGTCCAGCTGAAGTGGAAACATTATTAGGCGATCCGAGCCGTGCGAAAAGCAAATTAGGCTGGGAGCCGACAACCACTTTCAAGGAACTCGTGATTGAAATGATTCGCTCCGATTATCAAGAAGCGCAACGAGATCATTTGGTCATGCAGCATGGCCATAAATATTTTGCTTATCACGAATGAGAGAGTGTCTTATGCAAATACCCGTTTACCAACCTTATTTTCACGGAAATGAAAAACGCTACGTCAATGAATGTCTCGATTCCAGTTGGATTTCTTCGAAAGGAAAATTCATCAGTGAATTTGAAGAAAAATTTGCGAGCTACACAGGCGCAGCACACGCGACTTCTGTCTGTAATGGAACGGTCGCCCTGCATTTAGCATTGCTCGCATTAGACATTCAACCAGGCGATGAAATTATCGTGCCGACATTAACGTATATCGCTTCTGTGAATACGATTATTCAAACCGGTGCGAAACCGATATTCGTCGATTCCCTCGCAGAAACCTGGCAAATCGATCCAGCCGATGTTCGCCGTAAAATCACGCCGAAAACGCGCGCGGTGATGGCGGTGCATTTGTACGGTCATCCTTGTGATATGCAACCGCTCATGGCGATTTGCAACGCACATAATTTGCTGTTAATTGAAGATTGCGCAGAAGCATTCGGTACATATTATCGTGGACAACATGTCGGTACGTTTGGTGATATCGCAACATTCAGTTTTTACGGCAACAAAACATTGACGACGGGCGAAGGTGGCATGGTCACCATGAAAGATAAAATGATTTATGCGCGCGCCGCTCATTTAAAAAATCAAGGGGTTTCGCACGGTGTTCAATATTGGCATGACATCGTCGGTTACAATTATCGAATGACAAACATTTGCGCGGCGATTGGTTTAGCGCAACTGGAAAAAGTCGATGAAATTCTCTCGAAAAAACGTGACTTGGCTGAACGTTACAAACAAGGTTTAAAAAATCTGCCGCTGATCACACACGAAGAAACAGGCGATGTGACACATTCATTTTGGATGTGTTCGATTTTATTGAATGAAGCAAAAGACCGTGATCCATTACGAGAACACCTAACCGCTGCACACATTGAAACGCGTCCCTTGTTTTATCCTGTTCACTTGATGTCGATGTATGGAAAACAAAATGAAAAACATCCGATCGCGGAATCACTCGGCAGCAGAGGAATTAATTTACCCAGTTGGCCCGGCATGGCTCACGAACAAGCCGACAAAGTGATCAAAACGATCGAGGAGTATTTTGCTTGAACGCGAATGCAACAACCTACATAAAAAATATTTGGGAATCTCGTTATTTTTGGGTGCATCTTGCGCTCGCGGATATACGGACCAAATACCGTCGATCTTTATTAGGACTCGCATGGGCCCTCATTCAACCATTGGTATTGACGTTACTGTTAGCATTCATTATGGGAAATTTTTTTCATTCTCCAGTAAACGATTACGCGCCTTTTATTTTTTCTGGATTGATTTTCTGGGAATTTATTACGACATCTGCTGTTTCAGGGTGCACTTCTTTTATTAATGCAGAAGGTTATATTAAACAATTTCATCACCCTCTTCTTATTTATCCTTTGCGCAATGTCATTCCCTGCACGATTAATTTGCTTTGCGCATTTGGTGGATTAATCCTATGGGTTTTAGCTTGGAAGCCTGATCATTTCGGTTGGTGCTGGCTTTCTTTTTTAATATCGTTTCCCGTCATTTTTTTCTTTGCCTGGCCGCTTTGCTCGATCACGGCATTCATTGGCGTTCGTTTCCGTGATTTTTCTCAATTAATTATAATTGCTTTGCAAATTGTTTATTATATTTCGCCGATTTTTTTCTTGCCGAAATTATTTATTGCATCCCATTTAGGTTTTTTAATCGAATACAATCCCATTTATCATTTATTAAATTTATTTCGATTGCCCTTGCTCGATGGACAATGGCCTGGCTTGATCGATTATGCCTATGTGCTACTGGCCAGTGGAATGTTGTGGTTGCTCGCCTGGTTTTTTACCAAGCGCAACGAAAAATCCGTTATTTTTTATTTATGAGAGACGTTACGTGAATTCAATTAATCTGCAAAATGTTAATCTACATTATTCATCTCTCGCCTTTCGTGAAACATCGTTAAAAGCGTACGTGTTCAAAATGTTGGGATTGAAGCATAAACAACCCCTGCCCCATGTGCACGCACTAAAAAATATTGAGCTGGAGATCAAAGCCGGTGAACGAGTGGCGCTGATTGGTCATAATGGCGCAGGCAAAAGCACTTTGTTGAAAACTATCGCGGGACTGTACCCTTTATCATCCGGAAAAAGAATCGTACACGGAAAAATTCGCGCGTTGTTTGAATTGAGTTTGGGTTTTGAATATGAAGCCACGGGACGTGAAAATATTTTTTACCGCGGATTATTGCTGGGACAAAAGCCCAAATTCATCAAAACAGTTGCTGATGAAATTATCGATTTTACCGGTATCGGTGAATTTATTGATTACCCCATCAAAACGTATTCGGCCGGCATGTTAGTCAGACTGGCGTTTGCGATTTCAACCGCGATTCCCGGCGATATTTTATTGCTGGATGAAATTATCGCAGCAGGCGATGCGAACTTTATGCAAAAATCACGGGGGCGTATCAATCAACTTATTCAAAATTCGGAAATGATGATTCTGGCTTCACATGATTTTTCGTCAGTACGAGCTTTATGTAACAGGGCAATTGTCATGGATCATGGCTCAAAAATATTTGATGGGGATGTTGAATCGGCGATTGAATGCTATAAAAATGCCACAAAAGGATAAACGAAAGTGCCTAAGTCTAAACGTATTTTATGGTTAATTAATCATACCACCTTGCGCGCATTTGAAATCCCGATGCTACGTTCATTTGGCTATGAAATTTACTTACCTAAAATTTTTCCTTCTGACGAAGCAAATCGAAGTGCTTCGGTAAGTTTTGATTACGATGATACGCTAACCATTCCCGCTGAAGATTTAGAGGCTTTAAATCGGCATGATTTCTACAGTCAAAATCTTCCTCCAGCCATTCGCGAAATTATCAATAAATATTTCGGTATTGCAATCATTGCATTTTTTCCCAAAATGCTAGAGGAAATGGTATACCATTTTAATGGTCACATGTTTTTGCGCGCATTTGGCTTGGCAGGCGACACGCAATATACTGCGATCATTCAACAGATGTTGGGAGATAATTTCCTCCTTCGACTGCGCAACTTGGGATCTCGTTTTTGGTTTGCACAAGCGTATCCTAATCTTGCTGAGATTGAGCCTCATCTAAAATCCCGTGCCGTTTTTTTACCTCTTGGACTACCGAACTCCCCCCTCACACTGGAAGACAAGAACCAGTGGGTGAGAAACATGAATAAAATATTGTTTGTTTGTCCTAGAATTAATAGCTCGCCTGCTTATTATGGGCGGATCTACCACGCATTTAAAAAACATTTTGGTGATTTACCCCATTTGATTGCGGGCGCACAACCGGTACCTGTCGATGATATCAATGTGGCGGGTTTTCAACCCAGAAGCCAGTTGGATGAATGCTTGCATACGTTCAAAGTCATGTTTTACCATTCGCAAGAACCCCGTCATCTGCATTATCATCCCATTGAAGCAGTTGTTGCAGGAATGCCGCTGATTTACATGAGGGGAGGTATGCTGGATCAACTCGGTGGAGAAAATCAACCTGGCGCTTGTCATGATTTTGCTGAAGCGCGAGAAAAAATATGCCGCATTTTGGACGGTGACAAAAAATTCACAGATGAAGTACTTTTTAAGCAAAGAATTTTAGCAGAACCCTTTACCTACGAATTTGTCTCAAAAGAATGGAAGAAAAATTTTGTCGATCTTATCGAAAATCACTCTGCTAAAAAAATACAAAAAATCGGTGTATTTTTACCTATTCCTTATCGCGGTGGTTCGCTCAATGGAGCAAAAAATTTAGCGAAAATGATACGTCTTGGTAGCCGAGCTCAGGGCATGCCGGTTGAGGTTGTTTTTTCTTATGTGGCCGATTTTTACGATATCAAAGAAGATTTTTCTGATTTGCTTGAACACGGAATCACTGTCAGAGAAACACGCTGGAAAACAGCTTCTAAAGCAGAAATAGTCAATTTGGTAGCCTTTGAGGGTATCAAAGTACCATTGAATTACGATTATTATATGTATCCTACATGTACACATGCTGATTTTATGGATTGTGATTTTTGGATGGTCGTGTCTGATCGGACATCTCAGCCTATTGCACCTATCAAGCCTTACGGCATGTTGATTTACGATTATATACAGCGTTATATCCCAGAACTCTTAGGCGATTTTCATGAATATGCTTTTTTTGTGAGCGCTCGTGATGCTGAATTTGTGCTAACCACCACGCCATCTACTCAACAGGATGCGATACAATATGCGGGCACCTCTAGCAAAAAAACGCATCTTATTCCAATGGAATTCAATCCTTTTCGCCTCAGTCCAACAAAATATCACGAAAAAAATTATTTTATTTGGACCACCAATATCGCACGCCAAAAAAATCACTACAATGCCATTAAGGCATTGGATATTTACTACAATTTGTTGGATGGCAAATTGGATGTCATCATGACAGGGGCTACCACAGATCGTTTTAACTTGAGCAATTCGATGGAAAACCCTAATGCGTATGTGACAAAAATTCGTGATTTACTGGAAGAAAAATCCATCGTCCAACAGCATCTTCGAATTAAAGGTAACCTGAGCACGCATGAGTATCTTGCTATTCTTTCATCAGCCACATTTTTATGGCATCCCGCGTTGATTGACAATGGCACTTATTCGGTGATTGAAGCCGCTTATTATGGAACGCCTTCCTTGAGCAGTAGCTACCCACAAATGCATTACATGAATGAGCGATTTAATCTTGAGTTAAGTTTTTGTAATGCAAACGACCCTCAACACATGGCTATGCAGCTTAAACATATGGAAGAAAATCACATAAATAAACGCGAACTTTTGCCCACTAAAGAATTTCTCGAGCAATTTAGCTATGAAAAAATTGCCCCTACTTTATGGAATACGATTCGAGGATTGATATGAAAAAAAATATTGGTATTTTTCTAGCTTATGCTCCCGAACAGTCGATCAAAAGTCACGGCATTAGCCGTTTATTGTCATTCATGCTCGCTGGAATATTGGAAAATGACGATACGCAAGTGACTATCGCAACACCTGCCTGGTTTAAAGAAAACATTATTCATTTTATGCAAAGTGAAGGCCTTCCCGTTGAAAAAGTCACATTATTAACAACTCACGGAATCCCTTACTTGTTACGCATCAGACAGTTTTTATTACGTCGAAAACTCGCTAAAAACTATTCGATTGTAGAACAAGAAGAAACTTATTTTCAAAAAATCGTCTCCCTGGGGAAAAAATCCTTTCTTCATTTATTCATGCGATGGATGTGTATTTATTCGACGCCTCTCTTCATTGCTGTAACAGTATTGATTTGCACTCTCGGGATTGCATTGTTTCCTGTATTATTCATGGTCGCTATAGGTTATCTGTGCATATATCTTTTTAAAAAACTGTCTCAGTTTAATAAAAAATTCTTAACGCTTATTTATTATAAGCTACGTTATTTCTTGAAAAACCATCGACTCACTCGAGTGTTTTTTTTACACATGAAAGAACTCAAAAATAATGTCATTGCTCGCATTCTTTATAGCGAATTACGACACCGTGAATTGAAAAAATTAATTCAAATGATGAATTCTCAGCACGATATTTCAGTGTGGCTTGTTCCCACTTTGTTTTGGCCAGAGATCAAAGCCATCAAAGCTAAAAAAATCGTTGCGGCGCCTGATGTCGTTTTTGTGGATTTTCCCACTTATTTTTCTGATAAAGGATCGGCGGAAACTTACAAAAAAATAACTGAAACCGTTTCCGCAGCAGACCATTTCATTTGCTACAGTGAATATGTAAAACAAAAGCATTTAATGCACACTTTTACGGTAGCTCCAGGTAAAATTACTGTTATCCCTCATGGTGCTATTGATTTGAGTGTTTTATTGACCCAAAATACCGAGTTGACATTACGAGCCAGATCGCTTGAAATTTTACGGCGCTATCAAAAACTTGAATTGGCTTATCATCCCTATTTATCAGGTTATAATTTTGCCGATATGCAATTTATTTTTTACTCTTCGCAACTTCGTCCCTATAAAAATTTTCATAATTTCATTCGTGCTTATGAAATTTTATTACGAGAGCGCTTCGTGAATGTCAAGTTAGTTGTCACGGCTGATATCAAATCAGATCCCGATTTATATCAATACATTTTGGGCAAAAGACTCCAATTTGATGTGCTTTCATTTTACGATATTCCCAGCGATGTGCTGGCTGCGCTCAACCATTTGGCGGTGTGTGCTGTTAATCCCACCTTGTTTGAAGGGGGATTTCCATTTACCTTCACAGAAGCTTATTCGGTTGGGACGCCTTCTGTGATGAGTGCGATTCCTGCAGTAACTGCTGATGTAAAAGATGAAAATTTGCATCAATGCATGTTATTTGATCCTTACAATGTGGATGATATGGTCAATAAAATAGAGTGGGCGATTAGAAATCGTTCAAAATTATTGGAGTTGCAAGCCCCCTTATATCAAACATTTAAACAACGCGATTGGGGATTGGTTGCAAAAGAATACGTTAACTTATTGACTGACTTTTCTTATGCTAAATTATAAAAAAAATCTCATTATTTACGGTTGTGGTAGCCATGCTCGTAGTCTCGCAGACGTCGCCTTATCGAATGGTATCGAGCATTTGATTTTTGTAGATGACCATGCGCGTCCAGATGAAAAAATATTTGGTTTCGACGTCGTAAAAAATGTTTCTCTTGAGCCATTAATCGATTGCATTATTGCAATGGGCGATAATCAACAGCGTGCTACCTTTTTTGAATTACTGCAAAAAAATGCTGTGCCGCTCATTTCTAATCGTGCCTACATTGGAAAAAATGTTCAGATTGATAAAGGCGTTTTTGTTGGACACGGTGCCCACATTGGTCCGTATACAAAAATCGGGGCGAATACCATTATTAATACGCATAGCATCATTGAACATGATTGTGTGATTGGAAAGCACAGTCATATATCTGTCAATTCTGTTGTCGCAGGGAAATGTGAAATAGGTGATTTTGTAATGATTGGCGCAGGCGCCACTGTGATTGATGGAGTGAAAATAAGTTCGCATGTCATAGTGGGTAGCGGCGCTGTGGTGGTGAAAGATATTACTGAGCCAGGGACATACGTGGGTGTTCCAGCAAAAAAAGTGAAATAGAGGACTTACAGAACCGCGACCGTGGTGAGGGAGCACACAGACCTAACAAAAAAACAGCTGGATGGCGATAATCATAAGAAATTAAACGCCGGTGACGGCTTCCTCACGGTCGCGGCTCTGTTTGTGGAGAGCGGCGCTTAAGTTGTTCCGGCGCCGAGTCTTCTAGATTGTGATTGTGATTCTGGTTCTGTTGATTGTCCGTTAGAAACAGATTCGCACTTATCATCCGCTTTTGGAGGATACAGCGAAGGTGTGTGTTGCGGTTTTTTTTGGAGCTCGAGCAGTTTTTTAATTGCTTGCTGGTCTGCTATCTCTCTAGAATCTTGCTCACGAGGAGGACGTATTGTTTCCCCACTGTTTCCTTTTGCAAGTTTTTGCAGCATATCCGTAATAGTGGCGGAAGAATCTGATCCTAGCATATTATTTTGGCTCCTTATTAGTAACATGTACAAGAGTAACAGGCCGTGCTACGGAACAGCAAGAAAAACGGAAAGAGTTTTTTTCATATGAAATAAACAGAGCCGCGACCATTGAGGAGCGGCTCTGGTTGCAACACATTAACCTACTGTCAAATGATCCTGAATATTTTTCATGGTTTTTTCATCCATGCGCTTGAAGCCTTTTACTTCTTTCAAGTCATCAACAGATTTAAAATCACCATTTTTTTTGCGATAAGCAACAATAGCTTTTGCTTTATTAGCAGTAATGCCCTTAACTTTAGCTAATTCTTTAGCAGTTGCTTTATTAAGGTTTACTTTTCCGGTTTGATCTGCATCAGAAGCTTGTTGCATATCAGCCGACTGCGTTGTGTTCGCGGTAGACTGTTTTGCAGCAGTAGTTGCATCAGCAGCAAACGCGAGAGAAGCCAAACCAACAGCAGCAACGGTTGCCATCAAGGTACGATAGAACGACATGTTAAACTCCTTAGTTTTTAGTCAAATATATTTTGTCCCTACAACGAATACATAAACGATGACCACTGATTACTTTTCCAGTAGATCTACAAAGCCAAAGGATATGATTTTTCCCAGCAACCCAGAATAGGAGCTGGTGCAATAGAGAACTCACTCATCACAATCGGTTTTATGTTTTCAAACTGATTATGATCTGCCATATAATGCATCGGAATTTAACTAAGTCAAGTGAATATTATTTTTTTTATTAAAAATTAGGTTGGATTTGGAGAAAGGTAGCAAGTCGTTATCGCTTTATGAGGACAACGACTTGCGTCAAACAAATTACTTCCCTCTTTTGTCTTTCTTTGCCGCACGCTTTTCTTTTAGCGTCTTACCTGGTTTTTTCTTTAACTCTTTCTTTTTATCTTGTGACTTAGCCATAACAACCTCCTTTGTTGATTCAGATATTTATATAACACCGGAACATAAAAAGTGCAATTTTTATGTGGTTCTTCAGATAATTAGTTTGAATTTTAACGTGCCAGACTGCTGTCAGATCAAAACGTTTTGATTGAACAAAAACGCGCAGGAATAGCAGGGCTATTTCGAGCTTTTGTGATTGAAAAACGCTTTGAGATGGCAGTAAGATAGCGTGTTAAAATATAAACTAATTATCTGAAGAACTATATCAATTTTTTTAGCATATGATTAAACTGTAAACCTTTCTTTGGGGGCGACCTGGTTTCGACGTGGGTTGCGACACCGGAGGAGCATGTCGAGGATGTAACTTCCCTCGTAAAAAATGTTACAAGTTTATACTTGCCATTAACGACAAGTTCTACGACGAAACAGCAGTAGCTGCATAGTCGTACCTCTCACCGACTGTGCTTGTACGGTTGGGTTTGCGAAAGCAAGCATGAGGGGTCATATTTTACAAGCTCGCAGCGAAGTTTGCCCGAAACCAGCTGCTAAATTTTTACAGGGATCGCTGTTCATCTACCCTGCCTGTCGGGTAGGGAATGGCTAAAACCAATGACAAGGCTAAACATGTAGTTCCAAAGGTTTAGGGCTTGCGGACGCGGGTTCAATTCCCGCCGCCTCCACTTTTACATCTTCCAACCACTTCCGAGAAAGTCCTGAAAACCACGCCCATCATGGGTTTATGGTTTTTAGGGCTCCATCAAGTTCCAGTCAAAACCTATTGAATCTTGGGGGCATCGGGGGCACAATTTGGGGCATTTAAGGATTTAAAAAAGGAGGTGCCCCCATGGCTTTGACACATATTGCGATTAAAAATGCGAAGCCTCGTGAGAAGGCTTATAAGCTGAGTGATGAGAAAGGATTGTTCTTGTTAGTGACGCCTGCGGGCGGAAAATATTGGAGATTCAAGTACCGATTTGGTGGCAAAGAGAAGCAACTCGCTTTAGGGGTTTCGCCCGAAGTGAGCCTAGCCGAAGCTCGGGAGAAACGGGACAAAGCTCGAAAAATGATCGCTGATAATATTGATCCAGGTATTGTTAAGCAAGCTTCTAAAAGAGCCACCCTACTCGCTTCAGAAAATAGCTTTCAGGCCGTAGCTTTAGAATGGTATGGGAAGTTTTCTACTCAATGGGTAGCGAGTCATGGCGATCGTACATTGCGTAGACTTGAAAAGGATGTCTTCCCTTGGATTGGTAAAAGACCTATCAATGAAATCAAAGCGCCAGAATTGTTAATCGTCCTGCGCCGAATTGAAAATCGCGGCGCTATTGAAACAGCCCATCGCATTCAACAAATTTGCGGACAAGTATTTCGTTATGCCATAGCGACTGGTCGTGGTGAGCGGGATATCTCTGCCGATTTACGCGGGGCCATACCGCCAACCAGAAAACGTCATTATGCAACTATAGTAGAACCTAAAAAAATTGCGGAACTGTTGTGCGCTATTCAAACTTACGAAGGATATTTTGTTACCAAATGCGCGTTACAACTAGCACCGTTATTTTTTGTTCGTCCAGGCGAACTACGACAAGCTGAATGGGAAGAATTTAATTTTGAAACTAACGAATGGCGTATTCCGGCAGAAAAAATGAAAATGAAAACAACTCACATCGTGCCGTTATCTACTCAAGCTCTAAACATATTAAAAGAACTCCAGACTTATACTGGTCATTCTCCCTATGTTTTCCCTAGCATACGCACTCTTCGCAGACCCATGTCTAACAACACCGTATTGGGTGCATTAAGGCGATTAGGATATGGAACAGATGAAATGACAGGACATGGTTTTCGCAGTATGGCCTCTACCCTTTTAAATGAACAAGGTTGGAATCGCGATGCAATAGAAAGGCAATTGGCACATGCTGAACGTAATAACATTCGCGCCGCATACAACTATGCAGAATATTTACCTGAACGCCGAAAGATGATGCAACATTGGGCCGATTACTTAGAAAGTTTAACTGTAAAATGAAAACTGAAAATACGACGAAAAGAATAAAGCATATCTCAGAATTGCCTGATTGGTTTAATTTGGCGAAATATGAATTTACAAAAAATTTAGATGCTTTAGGCTGGTTTAAGCAATTAGTCACTCGTGGAGCTCAGTTTATTAAAGCAGGAAAAATTAGCAGTGACATTGTCATCGATCCTGCTCACAAAAAAATTATTTCTATAATTCGCATCAATCCCAACGTGACGATTGATAATGACACCGCTTTTTCAATGTATGATCCGATTCGAGAAAATAATGGCTATCAAAAATTAGAGAAAAATTTCGGGGTATATCCAGTAAAAATCAAATCTGCATCCACAAAACTGCCATTTGACATTTATCAGGTGGATTACAATTTTACCGATGAATTTCTCATCGAAAGTTTTAAACGCTGTTTAACAACCGCTAGAAAAAAACATAAAAGTTCTTACCACGCACCTTATCGAAAAGCTGATTTTATGGCCTGGACAAAACTAGGAATCTTACCCTACATTGATTTGCTGATGTGGTCTATGGAAGAAAAAAAACACATTACTCACCGTGTATTGGCAAGCGCTCTCTATCCTGATGGCGACAAGGGTGAAGAAACCATCCGAAAAACGACCGCTCCTCTTGTTGAAGAAATTCTATCACCATACTCCATGATGCAACTCCATGCACAAGCAGCCATTTGCATCGTAGAAAAAAATTCCAAATGATATTTTCCGGAAAAAAATAATTTTTTTTATTGCCTCGAAAATTAATTTTTAATGCTTATTCTGTTCTTTTTAATCTTAAAGGAACAGATCATGTCTAAAAAGATTCAGGATGCTTTTATAATACTACGTCGGAAAGAGGTAGAATCTCGCACAGGGCTTTCTCGTTCGACGATTTATGCGCGGATTGCGGCGGGGGAATTTCCAGCGCCGATTAATTTGGGGAGTGAGAGAGCTGTTGGGTGGCTTGAGGCGGAGGTCAATCAGTGGATTAAATTAAAAATCAGTGAGAGTCGAAGAGGGATTTAAAAATGGTGGCTGCGCTTTTATCTTTGCACTAATATATTTGCTCAGCCTCAGAACATACGAAGGTGCATTTTTTATAGCGACCCACATTAAAAGATCCAGGCGATGATATGTTGCTTGAGTTAGCAGTTGCCGCACAGGCACCCTATCTCATTACATACAATGTGTCCGATTTCAAAGGAGCAGATAAATTTAATATAACCGTGATTAAACCTAGAGATTTTTTAACTCTAATCGGAGGGTTAACATGAGCGCATTGAGCTTAAGATTACCAGAATCACTACATAATGCTGCCAAAGTATTAGCAGAGAAAGAGCACATTTCGATTAATCAGCTGATTACGTTGGCTTTAGCAGAAAAATTAGCTGCGTTGGAAACAATCGATTATTTAAGTGCGCGCGCCAAAAAAGGAAGCCGAGCAAAATATTTAGCTGTTCTCAAGAAGGCACCGAACATCGAGCCAGATGATGAAGATACATTATGATTACACCGCATTCTGAGTTTGTTGCTAGAAAATATTGATGGCGGACCATAATTCAGCTTGATACAGTGCGTGCTTTCGGGAGGCAGGGGCCGCAAGTTCGAATCTTGTCACCCCGATCAAGTCTAGCAACGGTTTCGAGGTTTTTGAGAGTTCAGAAAATCTTTTGCGGGGTGCATACAGGGTGCGGAATAAGCACATATTCAATAGCTTCAGTAAATCTCAGTGATAAAAAAACTAGGGACACAAAATTTCGCGTTCTCAGTTCGTTGAGGCAGGCTAAAGGAGGAGAAAAATATGATATGGACTTTTTTCTATGGATCATGGATCAATCTTGAAATCTTAAAAGAAAAAGACCTTTTACCGCTGCAATATGAAGTAGCCAAACTTCATGGATATAAGATTTATATTCAGCCCATTGCCAACTTAATTCCTGACGAATCGTCGATGGTTTATGGTGTTTTATTTTCTATGACAAGGGAAAAGCATCAAAGAATTCTAACAGCGCTTATGCAGGGCACGATGGGAAATACATATCTTCCCGAAGCCGTGCTGGTTGAAACAGAAAAAGATAAAAAGTGGATACCTGCTATATGTTATATGGCAGTACCTTCTGCTGAGGCGAAACAAGCTAATCCTGATTATATTGATCCTTTTATAAAATCTGCACGTGACTGGAAATTTCCAGAATCGTATATCAAGTATTTGGAAAGTTTTCGAGTTGTTTAAAAATCGGAATGCATCATTAGCATCACCTATGAACAACAGGAGGGACAGAATGTCTCTTATTTTGGCTGAAGCGGCTTCCGATGATGGCTTTTTTGTAGCCGATACGCTGCTAACCTATAAATTTCAGCCCTTACATGCAAAGGGACCATTTAATGGAAAATCTCATGCTCTCAAGGTACATATTCTTAATAATCATTTTTGTATGGCTATAGCGGGAGAGTATCCCACTGGCTTGTCAGTCGTAAATCAAACCGCGGCATATTTGCGAGAGAAAAACTTAATAGACGAAACAGTAATAGAAAAAATTAATGCCCTCTACAAACAGTCATGCGAAAAACAACGTCATCCTTTAGATGCGTGTGATTTTTTAGTAATGTTTAATAAATCCGGCAAAGTTTTTTTATTTAAAATCTCAAATGGCATTATTAGTTCTGTTGAGAAAGCATACATTGGCAATGATCAAGCTTATAAACAACTTCGATCTCTCCAATTACAATACCCTCCACTGCCTCACCAGACATCGGGCTTTATGCAGGTTCAACAGGAAAATGGCACATTTAAAGCAGTTCCTTTTCAATCTACCGAATTAGAAAAAAATTTCCTGCACATCTCCGACGTAATGGAAAGAGTATCGCCCTATGAAGATGTAGCTATTATAGGAAACAGCCTCACAAGAGTTCGAATTAATAAATTTGGCAACTTCAAATATTTACAACAAGCAAAGCGTGGTAGCAGCCCAGAAGAAGGTGATATTGGAATTAGCCTTCTTTCATCAACACAACCCAAATATGGTATTGGCATTTTTTATCAGTCTGGTGGTTTTGGTGATCTTTTCATTGCGGGCGACACTGAACATTGCAGAAGAATCAAAAGCACGACAATTGATGATTTTATAAAAATTTCGGCGCAAGATTATTCCCTTACTCTTATCGGAGCTACGTGGTAAATAAAAGCTTGGGAGCACTGAAAGAACGCATTTCAGCTTTTAATTTAATTGCAGAGCTCATAAAATTCTTGTGGCTGCTCCTTCTTTTCGCATTATGAAAAATCTCTACTACGTCAGAACATTCGAATAAAAAACTAGATTCACTTTTCGTAGCGCGCTATTTCTTTTAGGTAACGATGCAATTCATCTAAATTATCAGTTAATGGGATAGGGAAGCTCTCACATACATCACCTTGTGTCATCGGATAAAATAACGATTCGCATGAACGACGCGGCCATTGCAATAATCTTGATTCAGATAAACAAGTTTTAATATGATAATGGCTTGTTGGGGCGAATGAGTGCCACCGCTCATAGAGGATATTGTTATCTGCAACATCTATTATTTCAATATGCTCAAAATTTCTTAAACCACCCTCAAACCATGCAAAACGAAGAAGCTCCACAGCATCCACATCCGATGATGGGGCACCATATCCAAATATAGTTATTGTAAATGCGTTAGAGAAAAAATATTTTGCATTTTTCCAAGCTTCCTTTATATATTCATGTGCATTTTTCGAATAATCTTTACTATGAATTGGATAAAGTAATGGAACTTCAGAAAACATTTCATTACAAACAGGACACGCGGTATGCTTTTTTCCCCATTTTTTATGCTTAATGCACGAGGCGATACGAACATTACCATGTAGAAAAAATATTTTTGGCAATTTAGCAACATGAAAATTCCGAACCCAAGCATCAAATAAAAATGGATCCCAGTTAAAAGTAAAAACAGCATCTTTTTCTCGCAATGAAAGCAATAATCTATCGTAGTCTGTTACATTCTGTGGTAATGATAAAGTTGAGAAATAGTTATTAATTTTATTTTCCAATATATTACGAAGATTTTCATCTGTAATGTTAGCGTATATAGTTTCGAAATCCTGAGTTGAGTCAATACCCCTATTATTTAATAAAGTTGTAAGTTGTAGCGTTTCGATCAAGTCGCTCATCAGGGGAAGATGTTTCTTGATAGCGTCCCCATTTGGAAAGGCTGCTCTACTAGCTCCAGCTCCTAAAAGCACCACATGTGGTTTCTGTATTTCAGGATTCTTAATAATTTTTTCTTTTTCAATAATAAAATTCGGACTCAAAAAACTACCTCTTGTTGGAAAATTTCAAACTAAAATTAAAAATTTTTAATATAGAGACAACAACACAAATAACCTAGTAAATTGCATCAATCCACTTTAAGTTCTGTCGCACACTACTCTTGCACTAAATCAATCAATTATTATTTTTGCATTCTCTACACCATCGCTTTAAATTTTTTATTTTATCCGGAACAGCAAAAAACTGATGCCCTATTTGGCACTCCCATAACAGTTTTTTTCTAGCATTAATATATTTATCAGATAATAATCTACCGCCGTTCGATTCTGCGAGCATATGCATATCTTGAATTGTTAATCTAAGACTGCCGCCACACCGATGACACCACCTTCCTGATATAATACAGGATGGTGCTGTTTCCCAAATATATCCACATTTACATTTCCAAATTAATTTACTCTTATTGCCTTTATATTCAGTTGAAAGACACTCTCCCCCTTTTTTTCGAGCGAGTTGCTGCATATCCTTTATCGTATAGATATTATTACCATTGCACTCGTTACACCATGTCCCATGATTTTTAATTGACAATGGTATCGCTTTCCATATATGGCCAAGCGCACATTGCCATATTAATTTAGTTTTAGAATTTACGTAATTATCAGACAAGCACTTTCCGCCTCTCGAGTGTGCAAGTTCATGCATGTGCTCTATGGTTAACCTAGCTTTTCCTGCACAATATGGACACCATGTGTTTTTTGTTTTTAACTGACATAAAGAAGCAGCCCATAATGTATTTAATGAGTCGATTTTTAAAGACGCAATTAAATTCCAATTTCCGCATGGAAGTATTGGCAATAAGGATAGATATATGCGAGACACGAATAGTGGGTATGATTTTTCATATAAGCTCCATAATAAAAGGATTAGTCCTGCACCCTATCTGTTATGGAACCTGAAAGATTCACCTGTTAAGGTTTGCTTCTTCGGTAAAGAAAGAAAATATTTCTTATTCTCCAGATGTAAATATATGCGGTCCTTGTGCCTGAGAGTTTCTTGGGTGTTGCCCCTTCGGCGGTAGTGGTTGACTACGCTCTCCCACACATACTGGATTGTGATTCTAAGCCAGGAAATTTCCAAATACAATATCAGATGACAAAGCAGTCTCGCCATTCAGGATAACTAAAGCGGAATATCCTTCTGATGAGACAACTGGTACTCCGTCAAATAAGTTTTTTCTCATCACACGCCCGTTTCGCATCAAGCTTAAAACGTTTTTCAATTGCAATGGAATACCAGATTATACAGCTTCATAGAAAAAATATGTGTGATCCATAAATTATTCTCCTTGGATTACGACATATGGATTTACAATAGGATTTACGACAATAGGATACGACGCAGTGGTTTACGCGAACGTTCTTTGTCACTCATGACTAAATGCCCCATGACTACAAGGGCTTATTTTAGGGGACATTTCTATGGAGTTTTCAGGGGGACATTCTTAAAAAGTTACGACACAGTGGATTTACAATAGTGTACAAAATTGAATCGTTTATGTATAATGTCCGAAATTTTATCAAAAATATAAACGGGGTTAGTAATGTTACGGAATAGCACAGAACTTAAAAAGTTAATCGATCAATCCCTCACTGAAGCCAAAGCTGAAACACCTAAAATTAAAACCAGCCGCCCACTTTGTACTATTTCTTTAAGCCCGACAGATTTAAGCTATAAAGCTAAAAAAGTTAAAAACATTCGCATGATAGGACATTTTGCTAGCTCAAAATGTCAGCATGATCCTTTTATGATGGCAGCAACTCGATTAATTCTGAAGTTCGAAGATGGAACCTCATCTGTACTACAGTTTATAAATCCTGCAGATGGCGCAGCTCAACTTCAAATGTATTCTTTAATTCATTCATGCGGCGGGGTGCCTGATCATGCTTTCGTTGATTATGGTATTTCTACGGGGTATAACCTTGCTTTAATGTCACGATTACCAGCACCAGTACCGAAAACAATTGAATTAACAACAAGAGAAAAAAAAGATGGGTATGCTTATCGCGTCCTCGGTCTGGATCGTGAAATAAAAAAAGGGGTTATACCATGGTCTGCATTACCTCCTAATGTTCCGAAAGAGCGGCTGAAAGAAGAAGATATCTATAATAAAGATTTATTACTCGCAATATTACAGGTTACATCAAAGGCAGGTCACACCCATTCTGCACATAGGCCAGCAGATATTGTTTGGCAACAGGAAGCACTTGGTTATACGCCTGAGGAAAAAAAATTTTATAATAAAGCCCATTCCAAAACCGCTGAATTACTAATGGATAGTATTAACAAAAATCCCGCCTATTTAGCACAAGCAAAGGAACATGGTGTTTATATTGTCAGTCCAGGCTGCGGCGATGGAGAAGATATGAAAGCCTGTTATCGACGTTTGTTAAAAGCAGGTTTTAATAAGTGTTTTGCCATGGGCATTGACTCTAATGAAAGTTTGATTGAAAAAAATAAAAGAGAAAATACTTCACATGCATTTTTTCATGGCGATATTCAGCAAATTGGGTCAGTGCTTGCCAGATTAGCGCGAGAAGAAAAATTTGTACCGGAAGATAAATTAATTGTCATTCTTATTTCAGGTGTATTAACGCGCTCTGTATCAGACGGTAGTTACCCAGCACATAGAGTTTTTCAAGAATTGGCCGCGCAAAGTTTGGGAAAAATAATTGTTGCAACTGGATGGGCAAAATCACTCATGAATGATTATAGTCTGACTTCAGCGGGTTGGCGCGCAAATGTATTGAATTATTGTTTTGATGAAACGAACCCTCAATCTCTTCATAGCTATAGAACTATTTTTGTCTGTAATAGACAAACTTTTCAGGAAGAATACGACACGGCCATTTTGAAAAGTCGCGCACGCGAAGAAGATCTTTCTGTATTAGATCTTTCGTTAGCGTCAAATCCATTAGCGCTTTTTGATAAGTTTTTACATGAAGAAAGAGATCGTTACATTTCAAAAGTTACTAAAATTGATTTAAGCTGGAGTCATTTTTCACCAGAAACTGATATTATCATGTTATTGAAGCTAATAATCCAATTTAAAAATATTGAAATCATTATTTCGGGTAGTGAGCCTTGGGCTAATTTTTTGATTCATCAATTACAAAATCAACCTATGCCCGTTTCAATTACACTTAAACAGCGCACTGATAACACATGTCCATATGAGTTAGCTACATTGCCTATCAATGATGGCAGATTGCTAGGAATTTATAAAAATCCCTACAAACAAATTCTTGAAGTGAAGGCAACTCCTGAAGAAAAATGTGAAATGACATCAAAAACTGATACTGTTGTGGATGTAGATCACCCTCTACGACATACAGCGTCTAGAAATAATTTATTTGCGGTTAAACTAACTCAAATGTACTCACATCCTCCTGAGATATTACATCCGTTAAATCTACAAACTGATATGCCTGTTGATACAAACGAAAATAATCTGGCTCAGTTACGTTCTTTAACACTGAAATAAAATCCCAACATAGAGCACATGCTTGGTAAATTTGCGCCACTCAGTTATTTCGGAAAAAGTGTGTAAATTACCCTTTAGATCATCACTCTAATGGGACCACCTCATTATGAAAAGGATCTTGTCGAGAGAGGCATCGTTAAACAATCTTTTTTAGATGAGTTTTATTGAAAGCCATGAAAGTTTATGCCAATACTCGATTAGATGAATTAAACCATTTCTCATCTCGCAGACAAAAAAAAGCGGAGTAACAATCATTGCTACTCCGCTTACCGATACTTCAGTCAAACGATCCTTGTGAAAATCTGCATCCGTGCATACAAAACGAGGAGTGGTTGCAGAGTCCTTTCTCAAACCGAGCCAATCCTTTGGCATCCGAACATTCTACAAGCTGGCTATAGGTACGACTATGGCAAATCGACTATCGTTTTGTGAGAAATAACCCATATTTTTAGGGTCGAAGTTTTCAGATAACCTTATGAATGGATAAATAATTTATTTTGCCCAATCCAATTTCTTCCGATTTTAGGTTCTTTATTTACAGTTTTTCCGCCGTTTGTATAAAAAATAGATTGGTTCAGGGTGGTTTTTTGGATATCATGACTGCTCAGATACTGAACGGAAAATGATCGCTTTCACATAGATGGATTTATGATTTCACAATACAATACCTCGCTCATTCAAGAATTTACTTGGGATGATGTCCGCAAAAAAGTACAAGAAGTTGACCCCACCTTAGCTAAATTGATTGATCAAATTAGTCCTTCAAAGAAATATAAGCTATTTCAAGTTAAGTACGCTTATGGCGATTTAATTTTAAAAGATGGTGTTTTGCAATTACCCATAAAAAAAGGATGCTTGCTGCCTGTCACAGATCCCAGCCTCGATGCATCTTTAAAAGAAAAATTGGGTTACAACACTATTCCATTATTTTTAACGTTGCATAATAGCAATGAAGTTTTTATTGATACAGGTACAAGAGTCATTCCGCTTAATTTGTTTCGTGCGGGCAGTTTACTGGGTTTATTTGAAACGGCAGATAAGTGTTTTAATTTCAGCTCAAAGTGGAGTGTTTCCGCAGGCGCACGTTCTATATTTATGTTACCTAAAATTAGCGAAACCGGTGGCTTTAAAAGATTACGTCTGCAATACCGTTTACCATCAAGAGCGAATTTACACCAGTTTTCTGACCACTGGCATGTTTTTAAAGATTATAGCAACTTCACCTCATTTTTCGCAGCAATGGCACAATGAGATATTGTTTTTTACGAAAAATTGGTTGATCGATCAAGAAAATGATCCATCCTGGATAGCTTTTCACCGCTATTTACTAGCGCATGCTTGGAAGCAAGCACAATTTGCGATTAGTAAAATTGAGTTGAGTTTAAACTGGGAATTATTTGCACGTGCCATTTCATTTCGTCGTTTAAAAACAACCCCCTATTTGTCGGATCAAGTAAAACATTTAATGTTAATATCTGGAGGGAAATGGCCGGGTTTTATTGCAGCAGATCATTCTCAGCAAATTGCTCCAATCTTAGGCCTACAGCGCGCGATTGTAGATACCTATCAATTAAAACAATATCTACCTAGCGTCATGCATATTTCCCTATTAAATGCTGAAACCTCGAGACCAGTCTATTATTCGCTTGTTTTCCCGACTTTATTAGAAGGAGCTCCTGAAAATAAAAATTCATCTACCATTATGCTTGCATTAAAAGATATTAAATTGTTATTACAAATACTGAAAGAAACGTCAATCGCAAACAAAAAATTTTCCAATGAAATGCTTAAGTATGTTCATTTCGATTGTTTTCACGTAGAACCCGACAAAGAAAATGAAATAAATCCAAGCAAAAAGATAATTGAGTCCGATAAATCGTTTTTAAATGATTCGGATCATTTTCCTAATAGAGCTTTCTGTTCGACGAGTCATTTTTGGCGAGGTTGCATTAAAATAGGTTTTGATAAATAAATTATAATGCGCTTCTTATATGAGACACTTTTGTTGATGGGTAAAAATATTCTGCCATTGTAGGAATTTCTTGGTGAGCACCACCAGAATTTTTTTGTATCCAGGAAGTTTCTTTAAAATGCGCAAGCAATTCTTTGTTGAATTGTTTTGCTGCTTCTTCATCTTGCCACATCTCAACAATAAATCGCTGCATTTCAGGCAACAACATAACACGTTCATTTTTACTGATTGTTACTCCATCTGCAACCACACGCTTTGCTAAAAAAACACCTTGAATAACAGCACTGAATAAAGCAGCTTGTGTTGGTTCAATTTCATGTTGTGGCACATTCCAGGGAGACTTATTAAAATTAACTGGGTATCCTCCATTTACAAAAATCATACGGCTATGGCTATCTGTATTGCTATAAGTAGTGAAGCTTTTCAATGGATCAATCTCTATTATATTTTTTGCTTTTTTCGCTATTTTTTTTAACTCTGAATGAAACTCTTTATCTTCCGAAGAACAACTAATAAAAATAGTGTCTTGAGCAACATGATCAGCTAGTGTGATATCTTGCGAAATATCTTTACCCGTACAACTGAAAATGCAGTTTGACCTAGCAACTAATCCTTGAATAGTCTCCATACGAGTAACACCAGCAACATAAGCATCCTCTTCTTCATCATACACATTCACCATATATTTGAGTGAGAGCAGATGTTGGGTTAAAGCAGTGCCAATCACTCCTTTACCAATGATACCCACGACAGCATTTTGCTGTGTAAGTTGGTAAGATCTTAAAACTTTATCTACCGTACTAATAACTGCCTTAGCAATAAAAGGCGCTTCAATATATTTTTTTAAGGCTGAGGTAGCCACATCAACGATCGAAAAAGGTAACCTATCTAACTCTTTGTGATAGAGTCTACCGCGAGTTTGCTCGATTCCTGCCATTTTATAGCGATGAGGAACAATTGCAGGTGTACCTATTAAACAGCGTCCGCCATCATCTAATATAATGATCGTATCAATGTCTTGATCTTTAATTTCTTTTAAGCAAAATCGCCATAAATTGTCGACATCTCTTTGAACCACTTTATGATAATCACCTGGCCTGCATGGTTTGGTGCTAGGTAACAAATAAACATCTTTTTCCACTTCCAGCACTTTTACAATTTCTGGAGAGTCAGAGTAGCATTTTCCCAAGGTAAATATTTTTCTTACTCCTAACGCTTTAATCGATCTGTAAAGGGAAACCGTTGTTTCTAAATTATGCTGCACAGCAATTACAGCTACATTGTTTAATGTTTTATCGCCCAATATTTCTTTGAATTTATTCGCCAAAGTATCCAAAGTCATTAATTTGGGGATGGGGTGAAAATGACTTTCCTGTTTACTCTCTCGAGGTGCGAAAAAGAAGTGAGAGCTCATATTTTTCCGACTAAGCGGCTGTTTTTTAGCTTCATTTTCAGGCTGTAATCTATCATGAGTCGATTTCATTTAAGGTATTTTCATGTCCTAAAAAATAAGGATGATAGCTCACTTATATTTTCTTGACCTCTTAAAATTTTGCTCTGGAATTTAGAGATCGAATTTTGCACCCTGATAACGACGACGATAATAGATCTATTCTCTGAACATATTACGCGCTTTAATTAAAAAATAAAAAATCATGGTATTTTCGTCACCAGAAAATATCTACTAAACGAGGGGGTTAGAATGATATTAACTTGATACAGAGACCCCTAAAAATGCAAAAAGCGACAAGGCAAATTAAAGTTATCGGCATTGAACTGTTAAAATACTTCGGTAACCTACACCCAACAAAGCAACAAATAGAAACCATTATTTTTATCTTAAACAGTTTTATCACTACCAATTCCGTTCATTTTCATTCAAAGCTCTCTTCTCGAGAAATAAGTTGTTTATTCTGGGCGGCGATGGGAATGACGTCTGATGAAACTGCAACTGTTTTAAAAATTTCTGCGACAACGGTTGAATCACATCGGAAAAAAATAAAAAAGAAGCTTAATTGCTGCAATTTGGCGCAGGCTATTTTTACGGGTATGCGGTGGGGTTATATAAAAAAAAGTGAAGAGTTTGCTTAAATAAAAGTAGCAATTATTTAATTGAAATATCAGGGAGGAAGTTTGAATGTCAGCAAAAAATAATGAAACATTATTCCCTACAGGAATCCACGTTTTATTAGTTGAAGATACCCCATCAATCCAAATGATTCATTCCAAAAAACTGGAAAGCTTGGGATGTACTTTTGATTTGGCAAAAGATGGAAAAGAAGCGCTCGAAAAAATGAAAAATAAATATGATCTCATTTTAATGGACTTGGGATTGCCCGATATGGATGGGATTGAAGTGTGTCGGCATATCCGTCAATACGAGGAAGAAAATAAATTACCGCGTGTACCGATTGCGATGATTACCGCTTCTCCCGAAACATTGGAAACAAAGCAAGGGTATAAAGAGGTAGGAATAGATATCGTTCTCGCAAAACCCGTTGTGGAGGATCGGGTGTGGTGTCAGTTGATTGCAAGGAAGTTTGATTTTTTGTAAGTGCTTTTTATATGGGCGCACTTTCTATTGCTGGAATTCCAGATAATACAATTTTCCTTCGCGAATAAAACAAATAAACACTTCCTCCTACAGCCGATAAAATAATCAACCAAGCAGGAGAAAGATGCGCCCCATTCGAAAGATAAAATAAAATTAACGGCGTCAAACCTGCCGCAAAACTCGCTGTCGTTTGGTATAACAACGCAAAAGCCGTACAACGCACTTCGGTTGGGAAAGTTTCAGCAATAAAAGTCGGTGCAAGACTAAAAAAACAAGCTGAAGGAATTGATGCGAATAGTTGCATCATTAATATTTCATTAAAACTACCAGACGTAATATAACTAAAATAAGGAAAAGCAAGAGCACCAAATCCTACACTTTTCACTCGCTATTCGCTGGTTGTCTTCTCAATTTTAATTGCCCTGATTCAATTAACTCATCATAAAATCCTAATGACAGATGATCAGTGACTTTATCTAAAAAAACTATTCCGTCCAGATGATCATATTCATGCTGAACCACTCGAGCGTGTAATCCTTCTGCTTCTCTTTCTATTACATTTCCATGAACATCAAAACCTCTATAAAAAATCCGTTTAGCGCGTGCGACCTTTCCGCGCAAGGTTCCCACACTAAAACATCCTTCGTAAGCTTCTTCTAATTCATCCGTTAAAATTTCAATCGTCGGATTGATCAACACGGTATCGGGTACTGGATTAACGTGTGTATAAATAGGATGTTTCTCTACACCAAATACGATGATGCGTTTATTAATCCCGATTTGTGGGGCAGCAAGCCCTGCGGCTTTTTCTTTTTTAAAAGCAAAAAATAATTTATTCACGATATCGTGCAATTCTTTACTATCAAATTCATTTTCATGGATAGGTTCTGACACTTGTCTCAAGGAAGGATTACCCAATTTGATAATTTTATATTCAAACATTTTATTACCTCTATCCATTATTTTTCCAAAAATATACTTTTTATTTTTTTAGAAACAATTTCAGCTAACTTTTGATGTGCTGCGGCATCTAAATGCATTCCGTCTATTTCTGACGGCAAAATAGAGTCTGCAATATTGAGAAAATAGCAGTTTGTTTCTTGAGCCAAGTCAGCATATTGCTGCACTAATTCTTCAGCTTTTTTCTCTGCACCCGAAAAAACCGAGACGCCATTATCATCTTTAAGCTCTTGCGCAACAGGCAATAATTTAGAAAGCGGAAGGATTAAAATTTTGGGTGAACAGTGCATCGCTTCGCCATAAAATGAGTCTTGAATAATATCCACCAACTCTCCCAAACCTTCGCGAATTTCTTTTGAGGTGCGATTAAATGAATTTTTTAAATCGTTGCCGCCCAGTGCCAATATGACAAGATCAATCGGGGCGTGGGTATACAAACAAGAGGGTAAATATGTTTTTCCATTGCGATCGGGCGGAATTGAATAATCAATGTTGGTAGTACGACTATTCAGTCCTTCTTCAACTACATAAAATTTTTCGCCCAGCAAACTTTGCAATACGCCCGGCCATCGAATATGACGAGGGTAACGCTGGATAGTCAGATTTTTCTCGGCGGGATTTTGGGGAACATAGCCCCACGTGTTTGAATCTCCGTAGCATAATATTGTCCTTTGCATAAACATTTTCCTTAAATATGGTCTTTTCCGTGCCAACAATGTGACAAAAATTTACCACAAGAACACGAATTGGTCACTGATACTATTTGTATTGATTTTTTGTATACTTAAAGTATCTTGCTGCGATTTATAAATATTGCACTGAATACATTGATTTTTAAAGGGATTGTAATGGAAAAACAGTCTGCTAAAAAAGTCGTTACAGAGGTCATCTGTCATACGGTAATAGAAAATTAATTGTGGAGAAAGGAATTAATGCTAAATGAAAAACTACTTCGCCTGTAAATAGGTTTGATACACAATCTATAATCTCCAGAAATGACATTATTTTCTCCAGCTAAATCTGTATCCATGCAATTTTATCTATGCTCTTGGAAAATATAGAAATGCTGCAGCTTCTCGCTTCATTTTGATTTAACCAAAAAAGATTTTTAGCTTGCACAAAACAAAAAATTACTTGCGATGAATCAAGACGACAAGTTGTTTTGATACTATTCGGCGAGTATTATTTCAACGCGATGTATAGTGGCTACATCCGCGCAAGGAGGCTCTCATATGCCCGCTCATCCTGATGTACTTCATACTTTACTCACTGACGCTGTTGATGAATTTGAACGCTGTCGACATACCATTCGTGAAACAATCTCGCTTGAAAATAACCGTGTTTTATCCAGAGAATATGAAGGGTTTACGGTAGAGGCTAAGCAAACGGTGGCTGACGCTAAACTCATGCTGACGCAAGGACAAACTACTCGTGAATTAGTCGGTGAAGATCGCCAGAGAGCCCTCCAAGAGTGGCAGCAACATAGCTACAAAATGGAAACGACTTTGCTGGCACAAGTGGGTGAGAGAACTCTACGGTTAGGTGGAGCCTCACTCAGTTTAGCGCTCTACCATCATCGTGCAACGCAAGAGCTCTGGGTCGGTAAATCCGATGTATTAGATGGCGGCAATCTTTCTAAATTGGGCGTATTGAAAGAATGCATTGCGAATGACATTTATGCCTATTACGGTATACCGACTGCGCGTCTTGCAATCGCTTCTTTGCCCTGTTCTTATCGCACACTTGATAATGTGCGGAATTATCTGGAAGAAGATGGCTTACGCACGGCGACTCATTTGATGTCACGCTGGTTAGATCGTTTTAACACTTACCCATACAGACCCGACTTTAGCAGCGCGCCCAATCAAAATAATACAAAAGGCTACCATATTCCCGCCGACGATCAATGGGTGCCCGAACGGGGCTTAGGGCATATCTTAGCGGTTGCCCATTTTATTCATGATGTTGATGTCACTAATGCAGAGGGAAAAAATATTGGTTATCGGTTACGCACTGATTTAGACGGTACGCTGTATGCCGAAACCTGTAAGATAGATCCGGGTTACGCTTTTCATAATCTTGATAATAGAGATTCAAACGCTTATCGAGTCACGCAATCAATATCTTTTTACACCCATCAACGCCAAGATCAATATTTTCCTTTTGACCATTTTCCTCGAACGACGCAAGCTGAATTTTTAGAAACGATGCAGGAAATTATTCGCACGCCGCGAGCGATACTAGAGCGCTTTGTACAACGCACAACAATGACTGTACCAGGGCTTGAACAATTTAAAAGAGATACCGTTCATCTGTTAAGCGTGCGTCAAGCTGGATTAAAGACAGCTTTTGCAAGAGAGTTAGCCGCTTATCGAGAACGCACTCAACCATTCGTAAATCCTCATTCGAGCTCAACACTTGCACCTGAACTTCAACCGCTTTATGCACAAGCCCAACTCGCTAAAACCAATCCCATCTATCGACAGGCGCAGCATTTTTATATTGAACCGGATACAACTTTAACGGGAAATGCAGAAGAAAAATCGCAACCCTTTAGCAGCATGCTTCAAGCATTTTTAAGCGAGCAAAATGCGAAAACATTATTACTCTTAGGCGATTCAGGACTCGGTAAATCGACTGCGACAGAACAATTAAATCAACAAAGCTGGGAGCGTTTTATTGCAAAACCTACACGCGCTAATCGCATTCCCATTCGCATTGAGTTAAAACAGTTTACCTCATTAACCGTTAAGCGTTGCGTTGAAAACACGTTGCTGGATGATTATCACTTAAGTCCTGCTCAAATTAATATATTGAAACAGCGTCCGTGTTTAATCATCCTCGATGGCTTTGATGAAATCGGTGGTCGTGCAAAATGTAATTTGTGGCAAACCAATCAATTATCACAATGGAAAGATGTGCGGTTGATGGTGACGTGCCGTGGAACGTATTTGAATGATTCTGAAATCAGAGAATACTTTGGTTTTGGTCAAAGAAATAATGGATTGATGAAACGATATTTATCGCCTTTTAATGCAATGCAGATTACAACGTATTTACAAAAAACGTTAGCGCACCAGCAACCTGCTGACATGCTTAAAGATTCTCCCCAGCTCGTCGACTTACTGCAAATTCCTCTCATGCTAAAAATCTTTGTTGATGCTTTTCCACGTTTGCAAGCAGAGGCAACTGACTTAACTCATCTGAATCGCTTCACTCTCTATCAAGCCTTCATGCAAGAATGGTTTGAGCGCAATCGCGCACGCTTAAGTCAAAATTTAAGTACCATAATAAGTGAGAGTATTTGCGAACGCTTTTTAATGTATTCAGAAGATCTCGCTTTTGAACTGTTTAAAGCAAAACACATTGAAGTGGATTACGCACCGGGGCAAGCACCTTGGGATCGATTTTTTTCGCAACTCGATGAAGACAGTATTCAACTCAGAAGTGGTTGTCCTTTAAAACGCGTCGGTAATCAATACAGTTTTATTCACAAATCTTTTTTTGAATTTTTTGTGGCACAAAAGATTTTGCGGCAAGCAAAAGTCTCTCTTAACGCACAAAATAGTGAAGCGATACAAACACCCACTATACAGCCTTTGATGGATGTATTGATGGCTCGCCCACTTACAGAAGAAGAACACATTTTAAATTTTCTTCATGAAGCCACTCAAGTCAAGCAACTTCCTGAAGCATTGATTCCCTTTTTATTTGCAATCATCCAACACTCAGTGACTGTCCCTGACATAGCACCAGCGAGCAGTAATGCTGCGACAATTCTCAATGTCTGTGAAGTGCCTCTTACTTATAAAAAATGGGCGGGTGTGCAATTGCCCGGTGCAGATTTAAGTTATTGTGCATTGGCACGCAGTGATTTGCGTGGCGCGAACTTACGAGGCGCAAATCTTACTCACTGTATGTTGCATCAAGTCAATTTGACAAATGCTGATTTACGCGAAGTGCAATGGGGTGAATATCCATGGTTACAAATGGAAGAAAAAGTTATAGCCATCGCTCATCATCCGACTCAACCGTGGATAGCCATTACACAAGGCAACACCCTTGTTATAAAAAATAGCGACACCGACACACTGATTGGTCAACCGATGGTCGGCCACACTGATTCGGTCACCCGTGTGGCTTTTAGCCGTGATGGCACAAAGTTGGTATCGGGCAGTGAGGATAAAACTGTGCGCGTGTGGAATGTCCAGACTCAAAAACCTATCGGACAAGCTATGGTGGGCCACACGAATCGAGTTACCTGTGTGGCCTTTAATCACGATAGCACCCGAGTTGTGTCCGGTAGTCATGATAAAACTCTGCGCTTGTGGGATGCCCACACTCAAAAACCCATGAGCCAACTCATGACAGAGCATACAAGTCAGGTTATCAGTGTGGCTTTTAGCTCCGATGGAACTAAAATAGCGTCTGGCAACTGTGACAACAGTGTACGCCTATGGGATGCCCGCACTCAAAAAGCTATTGGACAACCAATGGTAAGTCATTCTAGTTTTATTAATAGTATAAATTTTAATCATGGTTGTGGTATTGGTATAGTTTTTAATGGCGATGGTAGTATAGCTTTTAATCACGATGGCACCAGAATAGTATCTGGCAGTCATGATAACACTGTGTGCCTCTGGGATTCTCATACTCAAAAACTCATCGGGCAGCCGATGTTAGGACACACTGGAGGCGTCACTAGCGTAGCTTTTAATCACGATGGTACTCAGATAGCATCGGGTAGTCATGATAACACTGTGCGCCTCTGGGATCCTCACACTCAAAAGCCTATTGGACAGCCGATGATGGGACACACGAGTTTCGTTACCAGTGTAGCCTTTAGCTCCGATGGTACCAAGATAGTGTCTGGTAGTTGGGATCGAACCGTGCGCTTTTGGGACCTTCAAACTCAAAACCCTTTCAGGCAATTGAGAGCAAAACATTCTGATTCAATTAACTGTGTAGCGTTTAGTCCTGACGGCACTCAAGCCGTGTCAGGAAGTAGCGATCACACCCTGCGCCTGTGGGATCTTCAAACTCAACAACACATCGGGCAACCCATGGTGGGGCATACAGACCAGGTTACCAGTGTGGCTTTTAATCACGATGGTAGCGAGATAGTATCTGGCAGTAGAGATAACACCGTGCGTTTGTGGAATCCCCAAACGCAAAAACGGATCGGGCAGCAACCCATGACGGGGACGGGCCCCCCTGGCCTTATTTGGAGTGTGGCCTTTAATCACAATGGCACTCAAGCAGTATTGGGCAGTAGTAATCAGATCATGTGGCTATTGGATACCCAAACGCAAACGCTCATCGGGCAACCCATGACCGGGCATACAGCGTCGATTACCAGTGTTGCCTTCAGCCCCGATGGCACCCAGATAGTATCGGGTAGTTTGGATAAAACCTTACGCCTCTGGGATCCTAAAACACAAAAACCCATGGGACAACCAATAACGGCGCGTTTTTCTATTAACAATCTGGCTTTTAGCCCCGATGGCACCAAGATAATATCCGGTGGTTTGAATACTCTACACGTGTGGGATATGAGCTCAATCCTCACCACAGGACACCGTCCGGAAATCATTTTTTTAACTTGGCATCAACACATTTCAAGTTTTGCTTTTGCAGCTTGTTCTCCACAGCAAGTTGTCAATTCTATTTTGAATGAAGAAAAGTCAAGGCATACTTTTTTAGATAGCAGAAATACGAATGCGCCTTCTAAAAAAGAAGATCTACTTGTCATAGGAGATCGAGCAGGTGCGATCAGTTTTTGGGCTGTGTCTTACAAACCTAGGCCACAACTGCGGTTTTTAGGAATGCCCAAACATCCTAGCATGCCGTTATCTGTAAGTAAGGCAAAATTTTTGAATTGTCAGATGAGCGCAACTTCATGTAGATTGTTAAAACAACATGGCGCCAATGTCACAGGCGTTCGAGTAGTCAATGAAACAGAACAAACAGTAGAAGAAAAAGTGTCTGCAACATCAGAGCAAAAATGTTCTATTTGGCTTCCTTCCTCTTCAAATCCGGACAGAGCGATGCCCTCTTCCCCCTATACTGCTTCGTCATCTACTTTTTTTATGACCACGTCTTCTTCTCCTGCCACCACACCGGTTTCAAGTACATCAACTGCGACTACACAAACCACTATTTCCCTTTCCCTTGAACACTCTCCTGCCAAAATGGCATTAGGTAGTCAAGTGATTACGTTGATTGATGCCTTGGCTGCTTACCTGAGTACGATCCAACAACAAACTCCCGCTGAAAATCTCTCTCAAGCGATTACCTACGCCAGCACCGCCGTACGCGCGCTCGGCAAAGGAGCAGCTGAATACCAAAATGTATTAACAAATCCAGAAAATTATTGTATTCCACCAACAGTGAAAGATTTTATAGCAGCGTATATTCACGATCATGGACTAGAAGCTTTGATGGAACATCCTGACTTTGCACGCAGCTTAAGCATTCAGTTAAGTTACGCCGCTCAAACCCCACCTCCTGTTGGCAAAAAAGATTTTACGGCACTGCGAGCAGAATATGCTGCTCGCAGGCGATCACTCTCCCCTGCTCGTTTTCCTGCACTCTTTGCGGATGAAGATAAACCACCCACTTCTTCAACTTCTGTCGTCGCACCGAGGACGAGCATGCAATTCAATTCAACTAATACGAGTTAAACCAATACCAGCAAAAAATATACAATTACGGAGCATATAGCCATTTAGCTTGCACAACATCCAAAAATAGTACAAAATGCCTCGGAGTGTCTAAAATCCTAGCTTTAAGGTGCTCGGTTTTTTACTGCTCCACTTCTGCTTATTCCATAAAAATGATGTGACACTTACGCTCACACAATCTCGCAAAACGGTACGGAAAATAGTCATGATTTGAGGCTCACTTTCGATAGCAGCAAATCATCGTTCTGCAATAACAGGAAATTACGATTCACTGACTTTCAATTTAAGGAGAGACAACATGCACAACCGTCCCGCGGAAGAAAAACAATCTAGCGTTACCCCCTCAGCTAATTTTGACTCACAACTCGAATTACTTAATGGCTTTGAATGCTCGATCTTAAAAGATATCATGACGGATCCTGTCATCGCCATTGATGGACACAGTTATGAAAGAGAGGCCATCCAGCAGTGGTTTAGGACTCGAAATATCAGCCCTATGACAGGAGCCAGATTAGCGAGTACGCTCGTCATCCCTAATCATAGTTTGCGCAAAGCCATTGAAAGTTTTTTACAACGTCAACCTGCTCTTGCTACGGCTTTACAAATGCAACAACAACATCGCGATTTAATGCTTGCCATTAAACTATGCGAAGAAGATTTACAAGCACGTCAAGAAAAACTCGGTACACAAGGTGAAAGTAAAGTTGTGCCAGACGGTGCGGCTGTAGATCCTACGCAACTCTCACAATTAGAACTAGAACGCCGACAAAAAAATAATATATTAGGACGCAAGGTAATAAATTTTATAGATGCCATGGCCTTGCACATGGGTACCGGCAATGCTGCTCTCAGTGAATCCGAGTTGCGTGTACGAGCCATTACATATGCTAGCACCGTCGTGCGCGCACTCGGAAAAGGCGCAGGTGAATACAATAGTCTAATAGGTGATCCAGAAAGCTACACTATTCCTGAATCCATTATGAAAGATTTTATTGTGCCCCATATTCGCGCGCATGGCTTACTGGCATTCATGGAACACACCGATTTTGCGCGTATCTTCAGTGTTGAATTAAGTCATGTTTCTGCAGGCATGCAAAACTTCGCGGAAATTCGTGCACGCTATCCTCAAATTTTGAGTCAAGAACAAGAAATACTGATCACTACTCAAGATTTATTGACGAGCCAAGTTTCTCCTCGTTCACCTCAGACCAGCACTGCTCCCACTGGCACTCGTACTGAAACAAGACCCGCATCACCTGCAAGAACAACAGCTACCCTGTTTACTTCTACCACTACAACATCTCCAGTTCTCTCTGCACCTACGAGTCGTGGCAATAGTAGTAGCAGTAGTAGTAGCAGTAGTAGCAGCAACAATGGAAGACGTGTTCGCGGGTAGCCATTAAACAAATTGAACTCAACAACCTAATATCCTGCTCTACGATAATAATTGTTCAAGCTTAACAGTAAAGGAATATGACTATGAAAAGTGATCGCCTGGAAGCTAAGACTTCCTCTTCCAGCTCGAGTGTGAATGCAAGAGATTCCAAACTTATCTCCCTGCGCCAACGTGAAATAACTGCACTCAATCAAGCTGCATCTGCTCTCGTTCAAACATTAGAAGCCACACTGCAACGCGCACGTGCAAGCCATTCCGGGCAGTCTTTTGATAAAAACGCGCCCGGTAGTTTCACTGCTTCCATCTTGATTGCTGCACGCAAAAATCAGCTAGACGCTCTGCTCGCTCAACCTGAAAACTTTGGGATCCCTCAGTTATTCGCTGAACCGGTGCGCACTGTCGTTCGCACCCATCTTGTCACTTTGCAGACGGCGAGTCGTTACCCGCTATGGACCAAAAGTCTGGAGAGTTTATTGGCCCGTGGAGAATCCGATTTCTCATCCATTAATAAAGTGAGCCCGTTATTTCAAGCTATTCGCAGCAATCAACCCGCGGCGATGGCAGCTGCACTCGCTGAGCTGGGCCTTGATCATCAAGATGAAGAAGGGAATCGTGCAGAGCATTGTGTTGCGATCACAGGCAATCACTTATGTTTGCCGCCCCTCTTACAACAACACATCACTTTAAATGAGCCTAATAACGCTGGACAAACCGCGCTACACCTCGCTATTAAACATAATCACTCTGCAACCGTGAATGTACTCTTAGATAACAATAGTCGCGCTGATTTAGTAAATCAGGATGGCCATGATGCCATCGCAATGGCTGTGATGTATGGTAACTTGCCCTTGCTTCAGCGATTGGTTGCATTAAATGTAACAAGGCTAAACCAACGTGACTCGTTAGGCCGAAATTTATTGCACTTAGCCGCTAGCCACAACCAATTTGCTATCTTGAAATACTTACTTGAACAAGCGCCTGCTCAACATCTACCGCCTGTTGATGCTGTGTCATCTGAAGGACGTTCGGTGCTGCATTATGCTTGTGAACATGACAACCCAGAGCTAATTGCTTATCTTCATGCACGTGGCGCAAACTTACACCAAGCTGATACAAGCGGCCATCTACCCTTAACTTATGCAGCTCGTCTTGGACATGTTCGTGTCGTAACGTGCATCTTACAGTTAGACGATACGATTCCCGCAGGGCTTCTCAAAGAATTAGAACTTGACCAAACACCCAATGCAGCACACGTTCTTGTTTTACTAAAGCGAGCAAACGAACAACGACCTGCCCCAGAACCGAAACAAAGACTCTTGCGTAACCTGGTATTTGAAGGCGGCAGCACCAAGGGAATTGCGTATGTCGGGGCCTTAACAGAATTGTTTTCGGATGCAAAGGAGCTTGCACCCAGTACTTCTGGCGCTCCTATGAGTGCTGCTTCTGCATCGCCACCGCATAAACTGGCCGATATTCGCCGCATTGCAGGGACATCAGCCGGCGCGATTATGGCTTCTTTTATTGCGGTAGGATTTCGAGTCAATGCGCTGTCCAATTTACTGAGCCAAACTTCTTTTAATAATTTTTTAGATGGCCCTCATCGCCAGGATTTTTTGAAAGCTAAAAATGAGCTGAAAGTTCAATCACAGATGAGTCTGACGACCCTGTTAACCTATCTTGCGACTTATCGAGGGATCTTATCTACTTTACGTGCTGACTACGGTTTATTTGCAGGCGAATTTTTTCGTCAATGGATTGAGGAGCATTTATATAACCAAACACACGTTCATCATTTAACTTTTAAGGAATTACACGATTTACAGCAAACTGCACCGGATAAATTTAAAGATTTATATGTCGTGGCAACGAATCTGGCAACCGGTTTATCTGAAGTGTTTGGACATGAAACCACTCCCGATCTCATCATATCGGATGCTGTGCGCATGTCGATGTCGATTCCATTTTTATTTAAGCCTCATACCATTCATCACAAGCTCAATGGCAAACGCACTGAACTTTCCAGCAGTCCCTATTACATTGATGGCGGCGTTCAAGATAATTATGCACTGCATGTATTTGATACTCCACGTTACCAAGAACACGGCCATCAAGAAGATAAATCAACCGCTCTCACCTACAATCCGCAAACACTCGGCTTACGTTTAGTGCCCACATCCTTAAAACAACGTTATGAAACAGGACAAGTACAAACTCCTACGGCTCGGCCTGATGCTTTTGTCGCTTTTATGCTAGGTGTTGTGAATAGCATTATGAATAAACAAGAAGCGGATCATGATAAAAGCCCGGATCGGACCCGCACCATTTATGTTGAAACGCATGAAATCTCGATGTTGGATTTTGATTTAAGTGACAAAGATCAACGCCGACTACTGGATGCTGGACGTTTAGGTGTGCAAGATTATCAACGTCGCGTAGATCACCACAATAAAGAGTTTGAACTGAATAAACCGGTGCTAATTTCTATTATCGAGAATATGCAGCAGCCCACGTTATCGGTTCATGTGCATGACAACCATACTGTTCAGCTAGACGCAATCACGTTAGCTTCGCAAACACCCGAGCTCGTTTACCAACTGTATCGCAACTCCTCTGACGGCCGTGCGTTATGTGAAAATTTAGGATTATCGCTACACACCACTTGCCCTGCTGGCAACACTGCATTGCACTTAGCCATTGCAGCGTGTGATACGTCTACTGTTGAACGGTTGATTGCTGCCAGGATGAATGCCAATCTCAAAAACCATTTAGGCGAATTTCCACTGGATAAAGCATGGGAATTAAGAAAGCAAGAGAGTCAACGCACTAAAAGTAATGCATTAGTAAAACGCTTACTGCGCGCGGGTGCCTTCCGCTGCAGTGAAAGCACTCGTATACCGTTAATGGAGCAGTGTCGTGCTTGGTTAGCTGATGAAGAGGACGCTGCATTGCATCAAGCACTCACACAATTAAGCCAAACTCCAACAATCGTGCAACGTTCAGTTCTAAGCACGCCAGCGTCTCAGCCAATGGCAGAACATAAAGTGTCTCCCGAAACGACAACGACCCAATCATCGGCAGCACTCAACAACACACAACGCTCGACTACCAAATGGTCAATTATTCATACTGCTCCAGCCCCATCGTTAGCCAATCTCGATGAAGCGGCGCAACTAGCCTTGTTTTCGACTTCTTCTCATGAAATTCTCCCTGGACTTCACCTAGGCGATTATGAAGCATGGCGTAAAATAAGCTGCGAGGAAAATAAACGAGTGAATGTTGCGATTAAAGTCACTTCGCAAATGCATAATGATCCGAGTAAACCATTTTATTATGCGCCGGTCCCTCTAGGAGTTAAGTTAGTCGAACTGGGAGAAGGTTTAAGCGACGATATGTCAGCTTGGCCAGTGTTACGATCTCGCCTACCTGCTGCATTTGCAGCGATAGATCTTGCACTCGCAGAACAACAAGAAGTGATGGTGTACTGTAGCCAGGGAGTTTCTCGCAGTGCTGCAGTCGTGATTGCTTATTTGGTCGCACGTCATGGGGTCAGTGTTGAGCAAGCCGATAACTTTGTAAAAACCAAACGCCCGCAAGTCAATACAAATTTTCTGCCTGGATTAAAAAGTATCGAAAAAGAACTGCAACAACAGTCAACTGATGTGACTCCTAGAGCAAACTCTTTGAGTCAAAGTCATGGGACTACATTTCATCATGCGTCAGCAGCGCTAACCACTTCTACGTCATCATCTTCTGCAAGCAATGAGTACAAACCTCGTTCTGGCATGAGGGGCCAGCGCGATTAGAGAAAAGACAATCACGGAAGAAAAACCCATGCCAAGACATCCTGAAGTACTGCTTGATATCACCAACACCGCCGCGGATTTTGTACTCGAAAATCCGCAACCCTCCTCCATTCCTGGTGCGTCATTAAGTCGCGCGATGTATACGCATCGCACCACTCACGAACGGTGGTTAGCAAAAGCGCCTGTCCAACAAGACGCGTCTCTCACAAAAAGTTTTATTCTCCGAGAAAAAATCGCGAATGATATTTATGCCTATTACGGCATTGGCGTTCCTCGATTAGCGATGGCAGAACTGCCTTGTCATTATTGGTTAGATGACGCAACCAAAGCGATCTATGAACAAGAATTGGGATTAACTCATGCACCACATTTATTGTCTCGTTGGTTAGATCGTTTTCGGAGTTACCCCGATATGCCTGTCTTTACTGGTGGTGAAGTCATGCGTTTAAATGTGGATGATCAACTGATTCCGGAAGTGGGTTTAGGACATATTTTAGCGGTTGCACATTTTATTCAAGATATCGATGTGATTGGTGGCAGTGGCGGGAACATTGGTTATCGACTGCATGTTGATTCAGCCGGAACACTGTATACACAAAGTTATAAGATTGATCCGGGAGAAGCTTTTACCGATCATGATAAAACAGAAAGCCTAATCGTCAGTCGGAGCATTCGGTTGGCAACAACCCATAGCTCTCAAGCCAGCATTGCCTTTGAAAAATTACCGAAACGCACGCAGCGGGAATTTATGCAAACCACCGCAGAAATTTTGCAAACGCCTGTGAGTGATATCAAACGATTTTTTATTCGACATGGGACAGAAGCACTGCAAAGAAATGGTTTTGCAAAAAGCGCAATACAACTTCTCACGGCACGTCAGAGGGGTTGCGGTAATATTTTTAAAGCAGAGCTGGCCGCTTATGCGAAAGAGCCACAATCTCAAGAAGCTAAAACAACAACATCTGGCACAACACTTGCAGCTGAACTTCAACCGATTTATGCGCAAGCACAACTCGCTAAAACCAATCCTATCTATCGACAAGCGCAGCATTTTTATATTGAACCGGATACAACTTTAACGGGGAATGCAGAAGAAAAATCGCAAGCCTTTACCAGCATGCTACAAGAATTTTTAGATGATAAAAACGCACGAACACTCTTACTCTTAGGCGATTCAGGACTCGGCAAATCGACTGCGACAGAACAATTAAACCAACAAAGTTGGGAGCATTTCATTGCAAGCTCTGAACGTAATACTCGCATTCCCATTCGCATTGAGTTAAAACAATTTACGTCATTGACGGTTAAGCGTTGCGTGGAAAATACGTTGCTGGATGATTATCACTTAAGCCCTGCTCAAATTAGCACGTTGAAACAGCGTCCTTGTTTAATCATTCTCGATGGCTTTGATGAAATTGGTGGTCGCACAAAATGCAACTTGTGGGAAAGCAATCAATTGTCACAATGGAAAGATGTACGTTTGATCGTTACCTGTCGTGGAACGTATCTGAATGATTCTGAAATCAGAGAATACTTTGGTTTTGGTCAAAGAAATAATGGATTGATGAAGCGATATTTATCGCCTTTTAATGCAATGCAGATTACAACGTATTTACAAAAAACGTTAGCGCACCAGCAAACTGCTGACATGCTTAAAGATTCTCCCCAGCTCGTCGACTTACTGCAAATTCCTCTCATGCTAAAAATCTTTGTTGATGCTTTTCCACGGTTGCAAGCAGAGGCAATTGACTTAACTCATCTGAATCGCTTCACTCTCTATCAAGCCTTCATGCAAGAATGGTTTGAGCGCAATCGCGCACGCTTAAGTCAAAATTTAAGTACCATAATAAGTGAGAGTATTTGCGAACGCTTTTTAATGTATTCAGAAGATCTCGCTTTTGAACTGTTTAAAGCAAAACACATTGAAGTGGATTACGCACCGGGG
>Ga0207055_1015_pt1 | contig 58542 bp, 56 predicted proteins | sample Alteio_BWMinCont_57_FD_153293 | JGI IMG/M metagenome (GOLD analysis project Ga0207055, IMG submission 153293) | Enriched cells from forest soil in Barre Woods Harvard Forest LTER site, Petersham, Massachusetts, United States -... | ecosystem: Environmental > Terrestrial > Soil > Temperate forest >...
ATAATTAAGACCACCACTCCCTGACGGTCGCATCTCAGTCGTTTTCTTGGCAGTGCTGTTGTTTTTTTAGTCCTGCGACGCTCCCTAACGGTCGCGGCTCTGTTCGCACCGATCTCTTCCGGTTGCAACTACTGAAAACTCGCGTATAATCCGTGAACTTTAGTGACTGGATTACGAGGAATTGAGAGGATGGTAGTCATTCGTTTATCACGAGGCGGCGCAAAAAAGCGTCCCTTTTATCATGTAGTTGTTGCTGACAAACGCCGTGCACGCGATGGTCGCTGCATTGAGCGCGTTGGATATTTTAATCCCATTGCTGCTGGCAAAGATGTACGTCTTCATTTAAACAATGCGCGCATAGAATACTGGCTTTCACAAGGGGCACAAGCTTCTGACCGCGTTCAGCAATTAATGAAAACGGCTGAAAAAGACGCCGCAGGCACAAACGCTGCACAATAAGTCTGATTTTTGATGAGCAAAGCTGAGTATATTGTTGTAGGGAAAATAGGTTCGACCTATGGCATCCAGGGCTGGCTAAAGGTCATTTCCTTTACGGAGGTAGTGACCGATATTTTAAGTTATCAACCTTGGTACCTTGAAAATGGCAGCGATTGGAAAATAGTCGAACGAAAAGCAGGTCGTCCGCACGGTAAATCGTTGGTGGTACATTTTTCTGGATGTGACACACCCGAACAAGCCCGCCTGTTAACCGGTAAAAAAATAGCGGTCAATCGCTCACAACTTCCCGCTTTGCCGAATGACGAATATTATTGGAGGGATCTGGAAGGATTGATGGTCATTGACCAACACGGAAAAGAATTGGGTAACGTGCTGTATTTGTTTGAAACCGGTTCGAATGATGTGCTCGTAATTAAACATCAAGGGAAAGAATATGCGATCCCTTATTTACCCGGCAAAGTGGTCACGAGCGTTAGTTTGGCTGCTCGGGTGATCCATGTTAATTGGGATTTAGTTTAGTGTGGTTTGGTATCGTAACGCTTTTTCCGGAAATATTTTCCGCATTGGAATGCGGGATTACGGGTCGCGCGTTAAAAGAAAAATTAATAGAAATGGCTTGCTGGAATCCACGGGATTTCACACAGAATAAACACCGAAATGTGGATGATCGCCCTTACGGTGGCGGCCCAGGCATGGTGATGATGGCGCAACCTCTGCAAGATGCGATTCGTGCTGCGAAAATAGCCGCGCCGCAAGCTTCGAGTGTGATATACCTGTCGCCCCAAGGGAAACGCTTTGATCAGCGCGCAGCCGAACAAATGCTGCAGAAAAAAAATTTGATCTTGGTGGCTGGACGGTATGAAGGAGTCGACGAACGTCTCCTTGAATTGGAAGTTGATGAAGAATGGTCACTCGGTGATTATGTTTTATCGGGTGGGGAGCTGGCAGCGATGGTCATCATCGATGCGATCACCCGCTTGATACCCGGCGCGCTGGGACATGAGGATTCTGCTGCGCAAGATTCATTGAGCACAGGATTATTGGAATATCCTCACTATACGCGGCCTGAATGTTTTCAGGGACACAACGTTCCCGATGTATTGATGAGTGGGAACCACCAGCAAATTGAACGCTGGCAATTAAAACAGTCGTTAGGAAGAACTTGGCAAAAACGGCCGGATCTTTTAGCGAAAAAAGAATTAACTTCTCTCGAGCAAGCGTTATTGACCGAGTTTAAAAAAGAAGTTGAAGTGTAGGACTGCCATTAAGTTAGCAAGGCCTCTACCGAAGCGTCATCCCGCGACGCTTTTTAAGCGGGACCCAGCGACTTTTTTGAGTTATTTTTCGAATAACATTTAAGAAAGTCACTGGGTCCCGCTTAAAAAGCGTCGCGGGATGACGCTTCGGTAGAAGTCGTGGGTACTACGAAATAAATTAGGATTAATTGAGGAAAAGACCATGAGCAACATTATCCAAATGCTAGAAGCAGAACAAATGCAAAACGCAAAACCTTTACCTCCTTTTGGACCGGGCGACACTGTCGTGGTCCAAGTCAAAGTAAAAGAAGGTGATCGCGTTCGTCTTCAATCGTACGAAGGTGTCGTCATTGCAAAACGCAATCGCGGTTTGAACTCTTCCTTCACCGTACGCAAAATTTCTCATGGCGTTGGTGTTGAGCGTGTTTTCCAAACGTATAGCCCTGCTGTTGACAGCGTTGAATTAAAACGTCGCGGTGATGTGCGTCGTGCGAAACTCTATTACATGCGCAAACTGAGTGGTAAAGCAGCTCGCATCAAAGAAAAATTAGCCGTTAATACTAAAACGGCAAATGTTGCAACAGGGGAAGCTCAAGAGAACACACCCTCTGCTGAGTAATGAATTGTTGTAGGGTGGATTAGACGCGTCTTTTGCGTCGTAATCCACCGAATAAGAACTTGGTGGATTACGACGCAAAAGACGCGTCTAATCCACCCTACATCTAAAATCCATTCCGAGCAATCCATGAAAGCCGTTCATTTTCGACTTGCCAAACCGCACGATCTTGATGGCCTCGTTGATTTAGAAAATGAATGTTTCACTTCCGATAAAATGCAGCGACGGCATTATCGCGAATTACTCAAAAAAAATTCCGCCCAAATAATCATCGCAGAACACCTCAACAAAATCATCGGCTGCGCCGTCATCCTGTTTCGTAAAAATTCATCCAGAGCGCGAATTTATTCCCTGGCTGTTCATTCCTCTTATCGTGGCTCTGGGATTGCAAAAAAAATATCTTCCTTGATAGAAGAAGAAACAAAAAAACGTCATTGCTCCGAGATCGTGCTTGAAGTTCGAACCAATAACACGGCAGCAATCCGTTTTTATCAAAAAAATGGTTATGAAATTTTTGACACTCAGACGAAATTCTATGAAGATGGCACAGATGCACTCAGGATGAGAAAAAAATATGACGCGCAATATCACCCCACCCAATAAAATTGCTTTACTCGCGACCGGCGATGAAATCAGTAATGGTGATATCGTCAATACGAATACACAAGAAATCGCGCATCGATTATTTATGCAGGGAATGCATATCGGCAATCATATGGTCACGTCCGATACCGTCACAGACATTGAACAAGCCATCACCCATTTGTTAACTTCCCATCGTGCACTCATTATCACCGGCGGACTGGGCCCTACATCTGATGACCAAACCCGATTTGCCTTGAGCAAAGCCATCAATCGTCCGCTGATTTTTGATGAATCGGTCTGGGAAACCATCGTAAAACGTTTGAAACATTTTGGTTATGATTCCCCGCCAGAATGCAATCGGCAACAAGCACTTTTTCCTGAACAAGTTGAGATCATTCCCAATCCGAATGGTACTGCAGCGGGGTGTTTGTTAAAGCATCACGATCAATTGATTTTTATGTTGCCCGGTCCGCCGTTTGAATGTTTGCCGATGTTTGAGCAAATCGTATTGCCTGCTCTTTCACAATCGGGGTTTTCACATATTGAATTTCATCGAAGCTGGTTGTTGTTTGGTGTGAGTGAAGGACAAATCGCAGAAGAGTTGGACGCGCTGGCAAAACCTTACGATTGCATTACGGGGTATCGATTATTTTATCCCTACCTTGAATTCAAAATTCACTCTAATCATAAAAAAGATTTTGAAACGCTGGTTCCTCAGATTGAAACAACTATTCAGCCTTACATTTTTGGAGACGGTCAAAAAACAGCGTCTGTTCTTTTGCGAGAGCGTCTGGAAAATATTTCTTTCACTTTAAAAATATGTGATACAGCCACTGGCGGGTTGTTGGAATCGGTGATTAAAACGCCTAAAACATTTGCGCATCTGAATTTTGTGTGCAGTCATGATGAGTCGCCTGATATTTCCATTCAAGGGCTTGAAGAATTTTGGCATCACAGTGAAACAACGCAAACGAAATTAATTCTTCGTGTTAATTTATCTGATCAGCAAAAAAGAATACTGGATCCCGCGAACAAGTCGCGGGACGACGAAGCTAGAGTTCAAGAAACAATTGAAGCTGTGATTCCTTTTCGAGGGAGTCGTGTGAAGCAATATGCAGTGGAATGGGTTTGCTGGAAGCTTCTCGGTTTCATCGTCTCGTTATAAACGTGAATTCCAGATAAACCACTTGTCATGCCAGCATGCTTTTAGCTGGCATCCAGTGCCTTTAAAGACGCTGGATGCCAGCTAAAAGCATGCTGGCATGACAAACTCCTTATCCAAAATTCGCGTTATCATACAACATGAAACTCAAAAATAGTGATAATAATTTCAACCAAAATAAGAACAATAATAATCATTTCCAACATGCTCGAATGCCGATGCTCCACCTGGCTATTCAAAATATCAAACAAGTCTTGCAGCACATCCAGTTTTTGATTCAACGACATCACGCGAGTGGGAATATCCAAAAACTTTTTCGTCATGACATAAAACGGTTCTAAATTTGGATTGCGCCAAAAAAATTCCGGTGTGTCCAAATATTCACTGTTCAAATTAATCGAACTACGCGCCAAAAAAATTTCACCCATTCGTTTAAACAAATCTTTACGGGATAAGGATGTGACTCCACTGATCGCAATTTCTTCCGGCAATAAACTATTTTTTTTGATCGCCACTTGAATGGCATCTTCAAATGCTTCCAGCTTAATCGCTTGCGCCAACGCATATGAAATAGCCAGTTTGATTTGTGAATTATCCGAATCGAGCGTAATGACATCAATTTTAAAACGATCATGGGCATTAATCGTCGTCTCTTCGCCCAAGCGATAACAAAATCGATCACTTTCAGTTTTAGCAAGCGGATTACGTGAAAACTCTTTCACATAATCGACCCATTTGAATTCTTGGCGTTTATTAAAACCCCAACAAATAAAAGAACCATGGCTAAAGAAAAAAAGGTCGGTTGATTTTTTAACGCTAGAAACATGCAATACATCACGAGAAAGACGCGTTAAATAACCCTTGCGCTTGAAGGAATTGGCCAGATTGCGCAAGTCATAACTTTCAGCCGTGCAGAAAGAAACACAACGCAAAAATGAATGAGTCTGGCTTGTCATGGGGGTACCCAAAAAAAGGGCTCATTCAGACAGTCTAGTGAAATTCACTGGGAGGTGCAACTTATGCTGCCCCGGCTGCCATTCGGGTTCTTTCATAGCCTTTATACTCATCTGGCTTCAGATGATGCTTCTCGTAGAACTTGCCCACTTTAAATAGTTTTTGCATGCTGGCATATTTACCGATTTCTTTGCCATTGCCGGAAGAAGTTTTCCATCGTGATGAACGTATATCGTTTATTTCTTTCGTGGATTCAAAATAGTCTTCTACATCGGCAACGCTTTTTATTATTTTGTAATTGCAATCGGTGGTCGGGGCGCTCTCTACTCTCTTGTCTGGAGAAACCGGATTTTGAACTTTTGGAGGAGCCACTTTACCCTGACTATCCATAACTCCAGTAATTAAGGCTTTCAGGAGCAAAGCAGCATGAAACTTAGACATCCTTTTTTTCTCGTGTCGCTCAGAATTACGATTCTTAGATACGAAGTTAGGTCTAGCACCCCTTTCATCTAATTCCTCTGGTGTATTCGGTGGTAGCTCTACGCCATTAACTTTCATCGCGTCAGTAAGAGCTTTCAGTTCTTGATCGATAAGTTTTAGGATCTGTTGTTGCGGATAAATTGCCTCATCCTTTGCCACTAATTTACGAGTCAAATCTCCTTCATAATCATTTTGCAAATTACAAAATGTATTTTCCTCGGCATACTTTGGACGCAAAAGCCTTTCATTAGGGCCAAAATCCGGAAAATCCGATACAGTTTCAGGTTTTTTGCAACACAGAGAAGAAAACACAGATTTAAGCATGAAGAGTGCATTAGTAACAAGAACCCCTCCAGCAGCAAATCCAACAATGAGTGCAACCCCAACAGGCAACACAAATAAATGTAAAACAGGCGCAGCCATCAGCAAAAAAATTGTTGATGTCGCCACACCCGTTATGAAAGCGATTCTAAGATTTATCTTAAACCGATCCCAGTGAGCCTCTTCTCTTTTTGATCCTGCGGGAGCACGACAATACTGGATGAAATGATGAATCGCTAACCCTGAATGTATTAAAAAATTAAATCCGGCAATGCCGAAAAAGAAAACCGGAATATATGCGGGATTGAACAGTGCCGCACCAAAGAAAACACTCATTGCAATGAGTTCAGCAGTGAGACCCAAAGAACTGGCCAACCACGCAAATACTTTTGAAACCGTTTTATTTTCCTGTTTGTGAAGTCTCCAAGACTGAAGACCAAATTTAAGAATATTGATCGTGGTGATCGCAGGAAAAAGAATATGTTTAATCAATTCATTGGCTAATATCGGCTTTAAATATGCGAAGAGTGTTCCAAACATTCCGCCCTGGACCATATCCCCTGCCATTGAGGGGTCGATGTCACAATAAGGTTGGTTAATACTTCGATGCTGTTGATCTTCTTTATCTGGGCTAGGCATACACATCTCCTTTGTTCTTTTAGCGGCCCAATATTATAACAAACTGAACCTTAAGAAAATCTTAAGCCCCTCACCAAAAACCCGCACTGCCATTAAATTTAGTAAGTCCTTCTACCGAAGCTGTCGGGGGATGCTTTCGATGCAATGACAGTGATTCCTGTCATGCCAGCATGCTTTTAGCTGGCATCCAGCGACTTTTAATAAATGACACTGGATGCCAGCTAAAAGCATGCTGGCATGACATGGCAGTAACAGTGACCAAAACCCAGTTGACGGAGCCAGTACTCAATGTCATAGTCTGCCCTTTAACCTACCCCGTTTCATTCATCCCATGCACAGTATCGTCGTCGTCAATAAACCCAAAGACTGGAACTTACATATTCCGGATGTCGAAGTTATTTCAGCGAAAGCCTATCTAACAGACAGCGTGTATTCCGAAATTCGTAACGTACGCGTTTACAATTTATGTCAATCGTATCGATACCAAGGCTTGGGTTATTATGTTTCACTCTTGGCCGAAGCGCGCGGACATCGCAGTATTCCCAACATTACGACCGTCCAAGATTTAAAATCGCAATCGATTATTCGTATCATTTCCGATGAGTTAGACAACCTCATTCAACGCAGTCTCGCACATCTGAAATCATCCCAATTTGTTTTGAATATTTATTTTGGGAATAACCTTTCCAAACAATATGAAAACCTGAGCAAGCAACTTTATAATCTTTTTCAAGCACCTTTGTTACGCGCGAACTTTACGTGCGAAGAGGAAAAATGGCAATTGCAAAATATTTTTCCTTTGCCTCTGAATCAAATTCCTGAACATCACAAACCGTTTTTGCTCGAATTCGCTCGCACGTATTTCGCAAAAAAACGGATTCGCGCACACAATGTTGCGAAGCCCACGTATGATTTGGCCATTCTCATCAATCCAGAAGAAAAATCACCGCCCTCAGACAAACGGGCCATCAAACATTTTGTGGATGCGGCTGACGAAATGGGATTGCGCGCCAAACTCATTACTAAAAATGATTACAGCCGTATCCCTGAATTTGATGCGCTTTTTATTCGCGAAACCACTGCGGTCAATCATCATACGTATCGATTTGCGCGACGCGCCTCAGCAGAAAATATGGTAGTCGTGGATGATCCCGTGTCTATCGTGAAATGCGCCAATAAAGTGTACATGGCAGAATTACTGAAAAAAGCAAACATTCCCATCCCTAAAACACTCATCGTGCACAAAGGAAATAAAAAAGAATTAATAAAAACCTTGGGATTACCTTGCGTGTTGAAACAACCCGATGGATCTTTTTCCAGTGGTGTCGTGAAAGCGGATGATACAGTCAACTTAAAAAATCAGTTGGAACATTTTTTTAGTCAATCGGATCTCATTATTGCACAAGAATTTATGCCGACGGATTTTGACTGGCGGATTGGGATTCTCAACAAGCAACCGCTCTACGCTTGTAAATATTTCATGGTGAAAGATCATTGGCAAATTTACGATTGGAAATTGGGACGTCGTGTCAAAGATGGTGCGCATGAAACCATTCCCGTTGAAAAAGTGCCCTCAAAAGTGTTGAAAATGGCACAACGCGCTGCCAGTTTGATTGGTGATGGGTTTTATGGTGTGGATATCAAACAATCGGGCAAGCAAATTGTCGTGATTGAAATCAATGATAATCCCAGCGTGGATGCCGGGGTGGAAGATTCTGTTTTAAAAGATGCGTTGTATGAGGGAGTGATGAAGCATTTGCTTCATCGCATTAAAATGAAGCGAGAGGTGGGATAACCTCTCTCAGTAGGGTGGATTAGGTGCGCTTTTTGCACCGTAATCCACCAAGATATAAATTTGGTGGATTACGGTGCAAAAAGCGCACCTAATCCACCCTACATTTGTCCGCCATGCATATCACCGCCGCTCACGAAAAAACCGTTTCAACAAATCCCCACACTCTTCCGCAAGCAAACCACCCACATATTCCACACGATGATTGAATGAATTCACTTCACCCAAATTAAAAACACTTTTCACCGCACCCGTCTTGGGATCAAACGCACCGTACACGACGCACTGCACACGCGCATGCACAATCGCACCCACGCACATGACACAAGGCTCGAGCGTGACATACAACGTAGAATTCGGAATGCGATAATTTTTTATCGCTTCTGCACCACGGCGCAATGCGATAATTTCCGCATGTGCACAAGGATCATGCGCCTGAATCGGATGGTTCCATCCTTCTCCAATCACTTGGTTATCCAACACCAACACTGCGCCTACAGGCACTTCCTGCTGGTTCGCAGCCATTTCTGCCAATTGAATGGCACGCTGCATGTATTTTTCATCTTCTTTATTTTCTCGCACCGTATTAAACTCACCTCATGATTGATATTAGCCACTCTGAAGAAATCTACACTGTCAGCCGTTTAAATCGTGAAGCCCGATTTTTATTAGAAGGCAGTTTTCCAAGCCTCTGGGTCGAAGGCGAGATTTCTGGATTCAAAGCCCATACCTCAGGCCATTGGTATTTTTCTTTAAAAGACCATGCTGCGCAAGTCCGTTGTGCGATGTTTCGCCCGCAAAATCATGCTCTGCGTTTTTTGCCGAAAGATGGTATGCATATCATCGCCAAAGTGCGCGTCAGTTTGTATGAAAATCGCGGTGATTATCAACTGATTGCAGAACACCTAGAAGAAATCGGCGAAGGAAAATTGCGCCAAGAATTTGAAGCATTAAAAAAACGCTTGGCGGCAGCCGGATTATTCGATGCTGCCCATAAAAAATCCCTGCCCGATTTTCCCACGTCGATTGGAATTATTACTTCACCGACAGGCGCAGCCATCAAAGATATTTTGAGCGTATTGAAACGGCGTTACACTGGGGCCCCTATCATTTTGTATCCCACGTTGGTCCAGGGTGAAACCGCGGCTGCTCAGATTGTACAAGCCATCGAGCACGCAAATCGTCGAAAAGAATGTGATGTGCTCATTCTTGCACGCGGCGGTGGATCGCTTGAAGATTTATGGTGTTTTAACGATGAGCGCGTCGCCCATGCCATTTATCATTGCGCATTGCCTATGGTGAGCGCCATTGGACATGAAATTGATTTTACGATTGCAGATTTTGTTGCAGATTTGCGTGCTGCAACCCCAACTGCAGCTGCAGAACTCATCACCCCCGATCAAGAAAAATTAATTGAAAAACTCGGTAGTGATGAAAGACACCTCGCTCGTTTGATAAAGCAAAAAATCACTCAATTGCAACAACAAACTCTATGGATGCAAAAACATTTAAGACAACAACATCCCAAACGAAAACTGATGGAACAGGCACAACAATTAGATTTTTATGAAACACAATTGATTCGCCTGCAAAATACAGTCATGACTGATTTAAAAACCAAACTGCATATTTACGCAGAAAAATTGCATGCGCTCAGTCCACTTGCGACGCTCCAACGTGGTTTTTCTATCGCGACTCGCACCGATAACGCTAAAATTTTGCAAGATGCAGCGGATATTAACGTGGGCGAAAAAATCAATATTCAATTAATGAAAGGAAAACTGGAGTGCACGGTAGATGGAAAATCGTAAAAATATTTTAATTTTAATGCATAATGACGCAACTCAATTTATCGATATCGCCAACCAATACGTCAAATTATTCGATAAAAATAAATATAAAGTCACGGTTGCTTATTTATCTGGAAAACCCGATGAGCACACAAAAAACAAAACGATCGCGGAAGAAATTCTTTTTTTACATTGCTCCAAAAAAAGTATTCGCGGTTTAAAAATAAAAGCAATTCAACAATTGATGGCGTTGTGTCGTCAAGAAAAATTTACCGTTGTCATTGCTCATCGATATAAACCGATTTATATCATGATCTGGGTCGCTCAATTTTATCGTATCCCGACGTTGGTTTTCGTCCTGCATGCGATGAAAACAATCTCGCATTTCACTCGAAAATGTTTTATTGCATTATTGGTGCGTCGCAATATGTATTTTGCCGGCGTTTCAAATGCCGTACGTGATGATTTACGGGCTAATCTATGGGGCATTCCCAACAATCGAGTGATCACTCTTTACAATTGCATTGATATGAAAACAGCAGAAAGCCGGATTTTTTCAAAATCAGAAGCCAGGCAATTTTTAAAAATACCTGACAATACACTCGCGATAGGAACTGTCGCACGCTTAGTTCCTGACAAAGATCAAAAAAATATTATTCAGGCTTTTGCAAAAATGAAACCGCATTTTCCTCATGCAACTTTGTTTATCATCGGCAGTGGTGAACTGGAAGAGGAATTAAAACGCTTGGCTGAACAATATCATTTAGAAAATGATATTGTTTTCACAGGATTTGTTCCCGATGCACAACGTTATTTGAAAGCGCTGGATATATTTGTTTTAGCTTCTGTCGAAGAAGCATTTGGTCGTGTGTTGCTAGAAGCGATGATCGCTCGTGTTCCAGTGATTGGAACGCGCATCGATGGGATTCCCGAAGTGATCGGCGATGCGGGACTTATCGTAGAGGCACGCGATTCTCAGTTATTATCTTCCGCAATGACTCACATCGCTCAGCTTTCAACGGAAGAACGTTCCGCGCTGGGTGATAAAGGATATGATCGAATTAAAACAACATTTTCGACGGATAAATTTAACGAAGATTTTTGGGGGTTGGGATTTTAGTCAGGGCAGAAATCACTATTTTTTTACGAACTCGCCCTGCGCATTCAACGTATAATCATGCTCGTTATGCGTAAACACCACAAAATTTTCAAACCGCAAAGACCCTTCGCGTATTTTCATCAAGGGATTTCCAATCGTATCTTTCGTTATCCCTTCAGCAGAAATCACATCGCTGGAATTCATTTTAACGGTTAAATAAGCATGCTGTTGCTTGTTGGTCTTTGAGCGAATAAATGATTCAATGGATTTTTTGTCGCCGTAAATCGGACGATTAATACTGTACTCATAAAACACGCGAGGAGTCAGAAGAGTTGACCAGGAACGCAATATAACACCTTGTGCATTGTAAAGATAAACATAGACCACTGTTTTATCGGTTGCATCTTCTTCGCGCTTAACCTGCTGTCCCTTGTTTTTAAGCACTTGCGCTTGTTCTTCAAGATGCGTCAGCGCCCCTTGCAAACGGTCGCGAACAAACCGAAACTTTTCTCCCACTTCATATTTTGTTCTCAAATCAGCATCTTGCTGAATCACATCGCGAATCAGCTGAATGAGTTTTTCATATTCTTGTATTTCATCTTCGATCAACATTTATAACACTCTTTTTGAAGAATCCAGCAAGGCTAATTCTTCTATTGTTTTGCTGGCTTTATTGATTTGCAAAGACGTTTCTAATAAATATTGAACGGACCTTGACGGCCCACTCGTTTGCATCACTTGCGCAGGCGCTGCATTTTGCAATCCCATTGCCAAATTATAAGATTGATTCGCTACTTCACGTAACGCATTTTTTGCAGCATTCATGTCAATAGCTATTTGTGTTTGCGACATACAATCCACTCTGAGATTTAAGAATTTGTTTCTTGCTTATTTTTTTGCAAGTAAGGATCACCTAACTCTTTGTTACGTTGAATCAAATAAGCTCGCCGCTGCAGATACGCATCGCGTAAAAATGCATACTTATCAATAGACGCCTGCTCTAACACATTTTGATAACTTAACAAATCCGCTCGGCGTGCAATCACACCTAATCCATACACCTCATATCGTCGAATCGGCGGCTTAATGTACGGATAAATAGAAAATATGTAGTAATCAACAGGCAAACCAATCGCATCGCGAGGTGTACTTGGGCCAAAAAATGGCAACACTAAATAATTGGAATCGGTATAACCCCATCGTGCCAACGTCAAACCAAAATCTTCCAAGTTAGGATCAAGTCCCATGTCCGCCGCAAAATCGAAAAATCCTAATATCCCAATGGTGGAATTAATGGCTAACCGCCAACCATCACTGCTGGCCTGGTAAATATTCCCTTGCAGTACATCATTGAAAACCGTCGGGATGGTATCGATATTGCTATAAAAATTTTTAATGCCTTTGTTGAGCGGCTTAGGCATGACTGCATTATAAAAAGTCGCGACGGGTTTTAAGACGGCATTGTCGAGAAAATCGTTGAAATCGTACATGACGCGGTTGAACCGTTCATAGGGATCTTTTTTGGTATCCAATACAGGCGGCTCATCATCCCCTGCTGTCGCTGCTACTGTTGTTGTTGCTGCTGGTGCTGCTGCTGGTGCTGCTGGTACTGTTGGTGCTGTTGGTGCTGTTGGTGCTGTTGTTGTTGCTGCAGCACGTCCTACCACACTCAGCGCGATGAGGATGGAGATACAAAATTGAGCTATCATTTTTTTTCTAATTTGGGACATATTGGTGCACACTACCCTCTTTGCTTACGTAGCGAGTAGTGTAGCCGTCCCTACGGGATTTTCCAATAAAATATCACAGAGCCGCGACCGTGAGAGAGCGGTGCTTTTCCGATAAACTTATTAAAAGCACCGCTCCCTCACGATCGCGGCTCTGTATTACCAGTTGTTAAAGGAGATTTGCATGCAACGACCGCGCCCTCTGGCCCTTATCATTTTAGATGGTTGGGGACACCGAGCAGAAACCGATGCGAATGCCATTGCGCAAGCGCACAAACCGCATTGGAACCAACTGCTGGCGGATTGTCCTCACACACTCATTTCGGGTTGCGGCCGATGCGTGGGACTTCCCGATGGGCAGATGGGAAATTCAGAAGTCGGTCACTTAAACATCGGCGCTGGGCGAATCGTGCATCAAGACCTGACTCGAATTGATCTTGCCATCGAAGACAAAACATTTTTTACGAATCCTGTTCTCATTTCAGCGGTCGATCAGGCAGTAAAAAATCAAAAAGCCATTCATGTACTGGGCTTACTCTCCCCGGGCGGCATACACAGTCATGAGCAACACATTCAGGCGATGATCAAACTCGCTGCTGAGCGAGGCGCGACGCAAGTCTATATTCACGCGTTTTTAGATGGTCGGGATACGCCTCCACAAAGTGCGAAATCTTCTCTCATCGCACTCGAAAAATATTGTGACGCATTACACTGTGGAAAAATCGTTTCAATCATTGGGCGCTATTTTGCAATGGATCGGGATAAGCGCTGGGAACGCATTCAAGCAACGTATGATTTATTAACACAAGGTGAAGCGCCGTATCGTGCAACCGATGCAGTGAGCGGATTAGAGCTTGCGTATCAACGCGGTGAGACAGATGAGTTTGTCAAAGCAACAACGATACATCCCAATAATACAGCGCCTATTGCACTGCACGATGACGATACAGTCATCTTTATGAATTTCCGCGCAGATCGCGCACGCGAAATCACACGTGCATTAACCGATGCAAATTTTAATGGTTTTATTCGAAAAAAATGTCCTCCTATTCATTTTGTAACGCTCACAGAATACGATGAAACATTTCATTTTCCGGTTGCGTATCCACCTGAACATCTCAATCATATGTTAGGAGAATATGTCAGCTCACTCGGAATGAAACAATTACGAATTGCTGAAACAGAAAAATATGCGCACGTCACTTTTTTCTTGAATGGCGGCATAGAAAAACCGTATCCCGGCGAAGATCGTATTTTAATTCCTTCTCCGAAAGTCGCGACGTATGATTTAAAACCCGAAATGAGCGCATACGAAGTGACAGATGAATTAGTCAAAGCCATTCACAGCAATCAATATGATTTGATCATTTGTAATTTTGCGAATCCGGATATGGTCGGTCATACAGGAAATCTCTCTGCAACGATTCAAGCAATTGAAACCATTGATACATGTCTCGGTAAAATTATTTCAGCATTACGCGAAGTGGGTGGAGAAGCGCTTATCACCGCTGATCATGGGAATGCAGAAAAAATGTTTGATGAAAAAACAGGACAGCCGCACACTGCGCATACGCATGAACTTGTTCCATTAATTTATGTGGGAAGAAAAGCACACGTCGTAAAAACCGATGGGATCTTATCTGACATTGCGCCCACTTTATTATATTTAATGGGAGTGGCCGCTCCTTCCGAAATGACAGGAAAAACTATTTTTGAGTTAATTTGAGTTAACTTGCGCTTTTAAAAGCCAATTTGGCGATATGAGGACAAGCTCTGCATCGCAAACTACGCTATACTTAAAACATTAGTAAACTTCCCTTAAAGGAATATACCCATGAGACGCTACCTCCCTCTTTTCGCAGTGAGTTTGCTTGGCGTGGCCGCTTCCATTTTTTTGTTTACTAATAATGCGATTGCTTTCAAAGAAGATCGCGACTCCAATGCGATGACGCCCAAACCTCCTGCCATATCTCTTGATAAAAATAAAAATGATGCGTTACAAGAAAATGACGTATCACGTTTCACCAATGCGATTTCTCAAATTAAAGATTTTTATGTTCAACCGATCAGCGATAAAAAATTATTAGAAGATGCCATTCGCGGAATGTTGACAGGTCTTGATCCTCACTCTGAATATTTAGATGAAGATTCTTATAAAACATTATTGATGACAACGAGCGGTGCGTTTGGTGGTTTAGGAATTGAAGTCACCGGTGAGTTTGGTGTGCTCAAAGTCATTGCGCCGATCGATGATACTCCCGCGGCAAAAGCTGGTATCAAATCAGGTGATTATATCGTTGCAATCGATGGAAAATTAGTGAATGAAATGACACTGAATGAAGCCGTCGATAAAATGCGTGGAAAAAAAGGCACGGAGGTCACTTTAACTGTTTTACGCAAAGGACAGAAAGCACCTGTGAATTTTAAATTAACGCGTGATGAAATTCATATCACGAGTGTAAAAAGTAAAATGCTGGAAAATGGTTTTGGATATGTTCGCATCAGTGAATTTCAGGAACCGACAACAGAACTGATGGTGAAGGCGATTAAAAAACTTCAGCAAGAATCTGGCGGTAATTTGAAAGGATTGATATTGGATTTGCGTAACAATCCGGGCGGCTTGCTCGAAACAGCAGTGCAAGTCGCAGATGTTTTTTTAGATCCTAAAAAATTAAATAATCAATTTAATGATCGTATCGTTTATACAGAAGGACGCATTCCCAGTGCAAAATACGATGCAAAAGCAACGTCTGGCGATATGCTAAACGGCATACCGATGGTGGTTTTAATTAATGAGGGCTCAGCGTCTGCTTCAGAAATTGTAGCGGGTGCGCTGCAAGATTATCATCGCGCTGTCATCGTGGGCATCACGAGTTTTGGTAAAGGGTCAGTGCAAACTGTTTTACCGCTCGATAATACGCATGCGATTAAACTCACCACCGCTTTGTATCACACCCCATCGGGACGTTTGATTCAAAATAAAGGGATTACACCCGATATTACCGTGGAAGATTTAAAAGTGGCTGGGAATAAAATAGATAATCCGATGGTGGCTCCGATCAGGGAATTTGAATTAAAAGGTCATTTGGCTGCACCGGACAGCAAAGAATCCGATAATAAATCATCCGTTATCGCGGATGGAGCTCACAGCGGTGCAGCGTTGGCTCGCACGGATTTTCAGTTGTATCAAGCGTTGGAAATTTTAAAAACCCTGAATATGGTGAATCAAAAAGCGGGGTCGAGTACGGCGATTACTAAAAAATAACATTTTGTCATGCCAGCGTGCTTTTAGCTGGCATCCAGTGTCTTTAAGTCGCTGGATGCCAGAAAAGCACGCTGGCATGACAGAAGTCAGCATGACATCACAGCTCGCACTGCTATCGCATCGATCTCCACCCGCGCACCTTTCGGCAATGCTGCAACCTGAATCGTCGTACGCGCAGGAAACGGTTCCGTAAAATAACGCGCAATTCCCTCATTCACCGCACCCACATCCGATAAATCCACCAAATACACCACGAGTTTTACCACTTCATTCAAATCACTATTCGCTGCTTCCAACACATTCTTGATGTTCTCAAAAATTTGAGCCACTTGTTGCAGCATATCGCCTTCAACGAGCGTCATCGTCTCTGGATCCAATGGAATTTGACCCGCCAGATACAACGTATTGCCCGCTTCAACTGCTTGCGAATAACTCCCTATCGCGCGTGGCGCCTTGTCTGTATGAATCACTTTTCGCATAGAAATGTCCTTATCTTTGATATCGTACCAGACGTGTCATTCCCGCGAAGGCGGGAATCTATCTTAATGGATCCCCGCCTTCGCGGGGATGACACGTCTAAAGGTTCTACTCTTAAGTCACATTTAAAATCACGCTGAATCTGTGTGAACTACTTTTCGCATAGAAATGTCCTTATCTTTGATATCGTACCAGACGTGTCATTCCCGCGAAGGCGGGAATCTATCTTAATGGATCCCCGCCTTCGCGGGGATGACACGTCTAAAGGTTCTACTCTTAAGTCACATTTAAAATCACGCTGAATCTGTGTGAACTACTTTTCGCATAGAAATGTCCTTATCTTTGATATCGTACCAGACGTGTCATTCCCGCGAAGGCGGGAATCTATCTTAATGGATCCCCGCCTTCGCGGGGATGACACGTCTAAAGGTTCTACTCTTAAGTCACATTTAAAATCACGCTGAAAACGATGACCCACAACCGCACGTCGTTTTAGCATTGGGATTACGAATAATAAATTGCGCGCCTTCGATATCTTCTTTGTAATCAATTTCTGCGCCCACGAGATATTGAAAACTCATGGGATCAATCAATAACCGCACGGTTTGTTTGCCACCGCCCTGCTCACCCGATTCGTCATCGTCATCCTCATCCTTCTCTGGCGCAACCAGGGTATCGCCCTCGCTCACCACCTCATCAAATTTAAAGCCATACTGAAAACCCGAACAGCCACCACCCGTTACATAGGCTCGCAATTTCAAATTCAGATTGCCTTCTTCTTGAATCAATTCCCACACCTTCGCTGCGGCATTTGCAGTAAAGATCAGTGGTTCTTTCATGCTCATACAAACCTGCCTCTATTCTTTTGGTTCACCATTATACATAATATCGGCCAACGACAAGGAGAAAATGACCCATGCTCTGGATCAAAGCTTTTCACATTATTTTCGCAGTGGCCTGGTTTAGCGGCTTATTTTATTTGCCGCGTTTATATGTTTATCATGCAGATACGCTGGATTTCATCGGCAAAGAACGCTTTAAAGTCATGGAAAAAAAATTATTTTATTTCATCATGACGCCCAGTGCTATTCTCACGATTTTATTCGGTATATGGGTCGTCCATCACAATCCCGCGGGTTATTTGCAAACGACGTGGATGCATTTGAAATTGGAATTGATTTCATTGCTCGTGCTTTATCACATTTATTTAGGCAAATGGCTGCACGATTTCAAGCACGATAAAAATAAACATGGATCGACTTTTTATCGTTGGATCAATGAAATTCCCACGGTATTACTTATATTGATAGTGATTGTCGCGGTTGTAAAACCGGCGTAATCGTTTCATCGTCCACCGTATCTTGCGTGTTATGCTCGGCCCACATACAACAAGCTAAAAGCGGCGTGAGCACTTCAACGATAATATGCTCATGATCGATGATGTCATAAAATTGCAACACAAAATCAACCAATTCATTATTGAAAAAAATCGCGACTTCGAGTTTGCTGAGATAACTTCGCATGAGCCGAGAATAAATCGCACTCGGTTTGCATATGACTCGAATCGTATTCGCTTGATTAAAACGCTTAGCTTGCAAAATGGGATTTGAATAAACAGCCCTTGCGGCGGGGGTAAGACCTGCTCCTGTTGTACGTGCACAAGAACTCCATTCGCTATCCACTTCATTGTGAAACTGTCTGCTCTTTGACATAGGGTGCTCCTCCTGAGAACCATCCGTACCCTATAAATTTATCATAGAAAACTTAAGGTATTCTTAATAAGATGGTAGGGTCGTTGACAAGGAGATAACCAAATGAAACGTATAGAGATATTTGCCGTTAGCTTACTGCTTGCACTCGGTTTGGCCCGCTCTACCTCGGCTTGCACGGATTTTCGGCTCACAGCCAAAGACGGTACTGTTTTAATTACACGCAGCATGGAATTTGCACTCGACCTAAAATCAACCCTTTGCACCTCCAACCGCGATAGAACATTTACCATGACCAGTTCTGACGGCAAACCCGGTTTGACGTGGAAAGCCAAATACGGATATGTCTTTTTAAATGGATTAAACATAGACATGGCTGTCGATGGAATGAATGAAAAAGGATTGTCATTTGAAGCCTTGTATCTCCCGCAATTCGCTGAATACCAAACGGTCCCTGCAGGACACAGTCAGGAAGCACTGCCCTATGTACATTTAGGCGATTGGATATTGGGAAATTTTGAAACGGTTGATCAAGTGCGTGAAGCATTGAATCGTGTTTTTGTTTTTGCACAAAAACAACCGCAAACGGGCGACACTATTTTTCCTCTGCATTTTGCGATTTATGATGCGACTGGCAAAGGAATCGTTGTTGAATATATCAATGGAAAATTAACAGTCGATGATAATAAACTCGGTGTCATGACCAATTCGCCTTCTTACAATTGGCACATAACCAATTTAGAAAATTATGCACATCTGCGCCCACAAAATCCAAAACCCATCATGGAAAATGGCATGCTGTTTGCCGTGAATGGACAAGGATTTGGAATGATTGGATTGCCAGGTGATATTAGCCCACCTTCTCGTTTTGTAAAAATTGCGACATTCCTCCAAGTTGTTTCTCAACCGAACACTGCGATTGATACGTTAAATTTAGCGGAACATATTATCAACAATGTCGATATTCCGCTGGGACTCGCTCGCGAACCGGATAACGGTAATTTGACGAATGAAACCACAGAATGGGTCGTTTTTAAGGATTTAACACACAAAACATTTTACTATCGCACTTATGGAGATATGGCGTTGCGTACCGTTTCTCTGGCTAAACTGGATTTTTCTAGCCGAGCATCGCGCTTGCAAATGCCCATTGCCGCGCCTGAAATGATTCAAGATATGACAGGTCAATTTATTAAGGCAACGGTATGAGAAGCTTAAAAAAAATAGGACTGGTCGCAGCGCTCGCCGCTGCGCCAGCCATCGCATTCGCAGCCGATGCAAATAATCCTGCCTGGCAATTTGATATCGCACCGTATTTGTGGGCTGCGAACATGAATGGACGCGTCGCATCAGGGCCCGTCACCGCACATTTGTCAGAAGATTTTGCTGATATTTTAAATCAACTCAATGTGGGCGGTATGTTATGGCTGGGCGCACACAAAGGTCCTTTCGGATTATTTTTAAATAGCATGTATATTGTGCTAGATGATGATGCCACCGTCGGGCCAATCAACATCGATGAAAAAACACGTTTCGGATTATTCACTGCAGGTGTTTCTTATATCGTTCTACAAAAAGAATTGTCGCACGCCAATGGTGCAATCACACAATTACAACTTGAACCGTATGTGGGAGATCGTTACACCGTAAACAATGTGCAAATCAATTTGCTTAACTTTAAAATCAAGAGCAATCATAACTGGCAAGATCCCATCGTTGGATTACGCGCAACCTATAATTGGCCGCGTTGGGCACTTGAATTGGCTGGTGATGTGGGCGGCACAAATACGAGTACGCATTACAGTTACAATTTAGCTGCTTTAGTCGGTTATAAACCCGAAAGTCCTGCAATGAAACACGTGACTTTTTATGTAGGCTATCGAGATTTGTATCAAGTGTATAAAACAGGTAGCGGTATCCATTTTTTCAATTGGAATATGCGTCAATTTGGCCCATTAGTAGGTATAAACTTTGGCTTCTAAATAATTATTACAGGAAATACAGAGCCGCGACCGTCAGGGAGCGTCACAGAATTAGGTTTTAAATATAATCTAGAACTGTGACGCTCCCTGACGGTCGCGGCTCTGTAATAGTGGGGCTTTAGCATGGGTTCTAACATTTTTATTGGTGTAGACGGCGGCGCCACTCAATCGAGAGTGCGCATCGAAGATGATGCAGGTCATGTGATCGGACAAAGTGTGGGAGGTCCTGCCAATATTCGCCTGTCTGTCGATGAATCCTGGAAATCCATTTATCGTGCGATTGAAAAAGCGCTCGAGCCTTCTGCTATTTCATTGGAACATCCTGATTATCATTTTCATTTGGGATTAGGATTAGCGGGCTGCGAAATGACAGAAGCGGTGAATGATTTTTTATCGAGACCGCATTCTTTTTCGAGTATTGATTTAAAATCCGATGCACACATTGCGTGTCTGGGCGCACATCAAGGCAAGGAAGGCGCAATTATTGTGATAGGAACCGGTGTGGTCGGTTATCAATTGGAACAAGGGCAATCCTCTCAAGTCGGTGGATGGGGATTTCCACATGATGATGAAGGTGGCGGCGCATGGCTTGGACTCGAAGCTGCACGGTTGACTTGTCAATGGCTAGATCATCGTGTTGAAAATTCTCCTTTAGCAGAAGAGTTATTCCATTTTTTTGGACGAGATACTCAACAATTTATTGCATGGTCGAATCGAGCGAATTCGAGTGAATTTGCGCGTCTCGCTCCATTCGTGATTCGTCATGTCCAACAAAAAGAACCTCACGCGCTGCGTTTAATACAACAAGCAGCACGTACAATTGATCAAATAGGAATGACATTGATTCGGTTGCAACAAAAATGTGTGCCTTGTAGTTTAATAGGCGGAATTGCTCCTTTTATTGAACCTTGGTTATGCGCATCCTTGCGTGAACGTTTGGTCCCACGACAAGCCGATGCAGATGCGGGTGCTATTTTGATGGTTCGGGAAAAATCATGATAACTATTTCAGGCCCACAAATTTATACAGAAAATGGCGTCATTAAAAACGCAGATGTGATTATTCGCGACAATAAAATTCACGCAATCGATACAGAGAAAAAATTTTCATCGGATGATCAATTGATTTTTCCCGAGCATTATCATTTGGTTCCCGGTTTCATCGATGTGCATATTCATGGTGCGAATGGTTGCGATGTGATGGATGGCACAGAAACCGCACTCGAAAAAATCAGTCAGGCACTCGCAGCAGAAGGAACAACTTCTTTTTTAGCGACGACGATGACTGCTTCGACCGATCAAATCGCGCATGCTATAAAAAATGCAGGAAATTATATACAACAACAAAAAATAAATGGAGCTCGTTTATTAGGTATCCATTTAGAAGGTCCTTTTTTATCGCCCGAAAAAGTAGGTGCGCAAAATGCAAAACATCTTTTAACACCGCAAATCAACTCTATTCGGGATTGGCAAAAACAATCGGGAAATGCGATCAAACTCGTCACATTGGCTCCCGAATTACCAAACAGTCTCGAATTCATTCGTTTTTTGCAAACAGAAAAAATCATTGCATCGATTGGGCATACGAATGCGACTTATCAGGAAACTATCGCGGCGATGGATGCAGGATGTTCGCACGTCACACATCTTTTTAATGCGATGCGTGGGATCCATCAACGAGAACCGGGTGTTGCAATTGCTGCATTATTATCTGAAAGAGTGTCTACCGAACTCATTGTCGATGACGTGCATTTGCATCCTGCGATCGTCGACCTCGTCTTCAAAATCAAAAATAAAGAAAAAATTATTTTAGTCACTGATGCGATGAGAGCCAAATGTTTGCCAGACGGTTTGTATGATTTAGGGGGACAGTCTGTTTCTGTTAAGCAGGATAAAGCATGCTTGTCGGATGGAACACTCGCAGGGAGTGTTTTGAAAATGTCGACTGCGATTCAAAATATGATGCGGTTTACTCATTGTACGTTGTCGGATGCTGTTCGTTTCGCCTCAGCGAATCCGGCCAAACTGTTAGGTCTCTTCGATACGAAGGGAAGTATTGCTCTCCAAAAAGATGCGGATTTGGTGGTGTTGGATCAGGCTTTCAACGTCGTATTGACGATGGTGGAAGGGAAAATTGTCTACCGAACCCCCTTTTAAATCAATCCTTTTAAATCAATCCTGTTAAACCAATCCTGTCATGCCAGCATGCTTTTAGCTGGCATCCAGCGACTTAAAGACACTGGATGCCAGCTAAAAGCATGCTGGCATGACGCATATTTTGAACATACAGCCTAAAACTGTACAAATCTTAATATTTCCTTAAGCTTCCTTCTGTATCCTTAGCCCCCTAAAAAATATTATTAGATACACCAAAACGAGGTTTTAAATGAATAATCGCTCCCAATCCGGGATTTTGGCGTTTCTGCTAGCCAATCCCGACCTTAGTCTATACGCTGAAAAACAAAAGTTAATGGAAGAGGCCCAAGAAAAAGCGGCCGTTCTGAAAAAACTGGTTGAGCAATTGACCACATTAGAGACCCCTCGTGACAAGCAAGAAGTATGCTCCGAGTGGTATGTATCAACTCAAGTCAATCGCTTCGACGAAGAAAATATTAATTCCCTGACTGTAACCCAACTACAAAGCGGTATTACTATATTAAATGATGCCATTGATGAGTTGACGTTAACACTTCTTGAGTTTCCCGAAAAAGTGACTGAATTTAAGCTACTGCAAAAACAACACTTCAATGCTTTAAGAGTACGCCCAAAAAATATCGAAAACCATCTATCTGACAACTATACCCGCTCACTCAAAAGACGTCTTCTTGAAATTGAAGAAGAGTGTGAGATTATCGTTGATTTCAACATCATCGCCTATTCTATTCTTGTAGATGAATATGAAACCTGCGTTACCTCTCTAGAAAAAACAACTAAACATCTAGAATCTCAAGCGTTTTTACGCGAAACAAAAAAACTTCTTGATGAAAGAGATAATCTAATAGCAGAAATGAGAAAAGATAATATTCCAACGAATGAATCTGTCCGGGAAATAAAATCTTTCATTAACAATTTTGAAGAAAGCACTCGACTCCTTTCCGGCACTTCTATGCGAAGATTACGTAACTCATTCAAAAATACTCTCACAGAAGATTATAAAAATATGTTGAAACTGCGGCTTGATGAATCCATAAAAATCGCCAAAAACCTCATCGATCAAAATACAACTCTTCAAAAAACAAGATATTTTTGTGAAACGTATGAACTGCTTCTCGGGGAAACAAAGAAAATCCTAGGTGAAAACCCAGACAGAGAAACTCTTGATCGTTACGTAAAAGGCTGGAATACCCACATTTCTGAATTAAGACAGAACGCACAACAACTAACATTTAAAAAATAGATAAAACGAGGTTTTAATAATGCAGCGTCAGTCCCACAATGATGAAACACAAGAATTAAGACAGCAGGTTAAATTAAAAGTTGTCACTCTAAAAAAATTACTTGAACAGCGAACTGTTTTAGAGCGCGCTCAACCTAAGCGAGAAATATGTGAGCACTGGTATGAAAAAGCTAAAATTAGCCGTTTTAATGAAGACAATATTGCTTCACTCAATGCAGACCGACTGCGCGCGGGTATTAATAAATTAGATAAATGCATTGGTGAACTGAAAGCAATGCTCGAGTTTTATTCTAAAGAAGCCAGTTCATTCACCCAATTACAAAAACATACTTTTAGTTTTTTAAAAGCATACGTAAAAAATCTCAATGACCGTCCATTCAACGACGAAATGAATTTCATCAATAGGCGCCTTGTTAACATTCAATTTCAATGCGAGAAAATGGGCGAGACAGACATTACTGCGTACTCTATCCTTGTTGATGAATACAGAACTCAAGTTGATTCTCTTCAAAAAGCAGTTGAGCGATTAGAAACTCAAAAATTTTTAAGCGATATGGAACAATTGATGGCTCAAAGAAAAAGCATATTAGCCACCATGAAAAAACATAATCTTCATATGAAAGAAACCAATCAAAAAATAGAAGGTTTCGTTAAAAAGCTTAAAGAAGAATTTACACCACTTTCGCTATCCTACATTCAAGAGCTACGCGATGCGTACAATGATGTTCTTACAGAAGACTATCAAAATTTTTTGAAAATGACGATTAAGGAATGTATCAAAACAGCCCAAGAACTTATCCATGAAAAAAAATCCCCCCAAGAAAGAGAGCATTTTTACGAAAAGCATCGTCAACTCTTCGAGAAAACAGAGGACATTCTTCAAGAAAATCCGAACGCAGAAACACTTGAGCGCCTTGTGAAAGATTGGAAAAAACACATTGCTGAATCAAGAAAAAATAAAAAAACATTCTCTGTTGTTTCTTCTTATTCGCCCCGTCTCCATCAACCCAACAAAAAACCAAATGACAATAACAATGGTTTGAAATCGATACTTAAAAAAACACCCACTACGCTAACGAGGTTTTAACTAATGAACAATCGAGAAAGTACACAGCATTTTACAGCCTTTGCTCAAAACCCTCTAGCAGCTCTAGAAAGTCTTGCTGGCTTTGATAAAAATATCAAATTAGCAGATGAAAAGAAAAAAGACTGTGAAAAAGAGGTTGCTATCATAAAAGATATGGTAGCAGAATTGATGAAATTAAATTCCAAGTTAAGCGTTTCTGACGAGAAAGAAAAAATAAAAAAATACTGGTATACCCGTTGTGGACTATCTGATAAAGATAACACCACTACACTGACTATAAGACAATTGGAAAACGGCGTACTAAAAAAACATCTTAATGACCTGCGTAGAATACTTTGGAAAAATAGATTTGCTGATTGCCGCAAAACGGCTCAACGATGGATAACATGGATACTTTACAAAACCCCCAAAAATACATTTTCTTACGCATATTTTTATTTATATCATCTTGAGCTCTGCACAGAAACGATGACTGTTTTCTCTAAAGATTCGAGCACAAAAAGGCTTGAGGAGTGTCATGATAAATGGGCGTTGCATATTAACGACTTGCGGCAGGCAATAGCAGCAATGAATGAAAAAAATCCTGTTACCGTTTCTAACCAAAGTTTATTTTCTGGGGCTAAAACTGAATCATCTAACTCCGAAACAGAAGAGAAAACACAAAAACAAAATACATCACAACGGCGATGTAGTTTCCCTGAAGTGACACTCTCAAAACCAAAGGCGGAAGAAGAAATACAAAAGCAACGACGATATAGTTTCTCTTGAAATGCGAATTCCGGATAAACCAACCTTGTCATGCCAGCATGCTTTTAGCTGGCATCCAGTGCCATAAAAGTCGCTGGATGCCAGCTAAAAGCATGCTGGCATGACAAATTATTTTATTTTTGCAGCGTCTTCGACAATTTGCTTTTCCTGCGCAGTTGCGGTTTCAAACGCAGAAGAAGAAATACAAAAGCAACGACGATATAGTTTCTCTTGAAATGCGAATTCCGGATAAACCAACCTTGTCATGCCAGCATGCTTTTAGCTGGCATCCAGTGCCATAAAAGTCGCTGGATGCCAGCTAAAAGCATGCTGGCATGACAAATTATTTTATTTTTGCAGCGTCTTCGACAATTTGCTTTTCCTGCGCAGTTGCGGTTTCAAACGCGGAAGAAGAAATACAAAAGCAACGACGATATAGTTTCTCTTGAAATGCGAACTCCGGATAAACCAACCTTGTCATACCAGCATTCTTTAGCTGGCATCCAGTGCCATAAAAGTCGCTGGATGCCAGCTAAAAGCATGCTGACATGACAAATTATTTTATTTTTGCAGCGTCTTCGACAATTTGCTTTTCCTGCGCAGTTGCGGTTTCAAACGCGCCACCCGAATGACATTTTTATTTTTGCGAATTTTACGCAACACTTTTGCTAAATGTTTTCGATCTCGTGTAGTGAGCGTAATATTCACTGAAAAATAACGCCCATCAAATTCTTCTGCATTAATTTGCTCGATATTTGATTCGGATTCGGATATAGCCAAAGCCAAACTGGCTAAACTCCCACGCTGATTTAAAATATCCACACGCAAATCCACTGCAAAATCCCCATGCACTTTTTCTTCCCAGCGCAACGGAATGAGTTTATCTGGCAATTGCCGATAATTTTCTAACATCGGACATTGCTCAACATGCACCACCACCCCATGACCGGCTTCAATATAACCACAAATCGGATCGCCCGGAATCGGGCGGCAACATTTTGCATAATTGACAGCAATCCCTTCCGTCCCTTTAATTGCAAGAGGATGCGATGCAGTCAGTTCATTGAATTTAATTCGATCGCCATTCTCTTCGCCAAATTTAGCAAGCTGTTTAGCAGCCAATAGTGCCGTACGATTCCCTACTCCCACCTCTTCAAAAAAATGTTGGATGGACTCAAGCTTAGCTGCGTGAACCATTTCTTCCAAATGCGCTTCAGAGATTTGCGACAAACTCAGTCCAAAACTACGTAATGATTTTTCAACAAGACGTTTACCTAATTCAATCGAATCTTCACGATGTTGTTTCTTTAAAAAATGTTTAATGTTGCTACGCGCCTTTCCAGTCACAATAAAATTTAACCATGCCGGATTAGGACGAGCGCCAGGCGCTGTGATAATTTCCACTTGTTGGCCATTCGTGAGCGTCGTACTGAGCGGCGCTAATTTTTTATCGAGTTTCGCAGCAACGCACATATTTCCAATATCCGAGTGAATCGCATAGGCAAAATCCACAGGCGTTGCGCCTGCCGGTAATTCCATGATGCTGCCCTTGGGCGTGAACACAAACACTTCGTCGGGAAATAAATCGGTTTTAACATTTTCAATAAACTCCAACGAATTTTTGGAGCTTTTATTCATTTCTAACACACCCTTCAACCATTCTTTCGCGCGATGCTGCGCTTCGCTAAACACCGCTTTTTCGGTTTTATATAACCAATGCGCGGAAATACCATATTCCGCCATTTTATGCATTTCTTCCGTCCGAATTTGTACTTCAATTGGAACACCATACGGCCCGAATAAAACAGTATGTAATGATTGATATCCATTCGCTTTCGTAATCGCAATATAATCTTTAAATCGTTGCATCAGTGGTTTATACAAATTATGTAAAACACCTAACACGCGATAGCACGTATCCAATTTATCCACGATCACTCGAAATCCATACACATCCATCACTTCAGAAAAGGATAAATGTCGATCGTGCATTTTTTTGTAAATACTATAAATATGTTTTTCGCGGCTCGTTAAAGATCGAGCGCGAATATTCGCTTTTTTGAGACTATCTTGAATTTCCTGATTAATGAGCTCCATGATTTCATGACGACTGCCCAATGCTTTCGAAATCGCTTGTTTTAAAATACGGTAACGCATGGGATAGAGAGCAGCAAATCCGAGATCTTCAAATTCGATCCGAAAAGCGTGCATCCCAAGTCGATTCGCAATGGGCGCAAAAATTTCTAAAGTTTCTTTTGCGATACGACGGCGTTTTTCGAGCGGCACATAATTAATCGTTTTCATATTATGTAAACGATCGGCGATTTTAACGAGAATCACGCGAATATCACGCGCCATCGCCATCACCATTTTTCGAAAATTTTCAGCTTGGGCTTGCGCGCGACTTTCAAATTCGATTTGAGTGAGTTTAGTGACACCATCCACTAAGTCAGCAACTTCTTTACCAAACTTTTGAACCAAATCCTGTTTTTCAACAGGGGTATCTTCAATCACGTCGTGCAAAATAGCCGCCATGAGAGTGGAAGGATCCATGCGCATTTGCGCGAGAATAAGAGCGACTGCAACGGGATGGGTAATATACGGCTCGCCGGTATAGCGTTTTTGCGCACCGTGCGCTTCTTTTGCAAAAAGATAAGCCTCTTCGATAGCCTGAATTTGGCTACTATCGAGATAATCGCTTAACTCTTGTCGTAGTTCTTCAAAAAAATCGCGCACTGAAATTCGATCCTCAGTTTCATCTCTATAGAAGGATGGTGGGCACGCTACGCTTTGCCCACCCTACATTAATTATCTATTATTTCAGAGGAATACGCGATCTTTAAGATTTTCTTATGAGCCTGAAGCAGGGTGAGCAAAGCACAGCGTGCCCACCCTCCATCTTTAAGGTTTTGTTAGGAATCTGAAGACGTGGAAGAATCTCCGGTAGACACAAATATTTCTTGATGAATCTCTATCGTCTGAACAGATGGCACCCGATCCACTTCATGCGCATCGCTGAAATCGGTATGGCCAGCCGCAATTTCACGCAAAGCAACCACGGTGGCCTTATCATTTTCCCAGGGAACTGTCGGATCAACGCTACCGCGCATCAACTGACGAGCTCGTTTTGCAGCCAATATCACAAGTTCGAAACGGTTATCTACATTTTCTAAGCAATCTTCAACGGTAATACGTGCCATTGGGCTAGACCTCGGGTTTGAATGGTTGGAGGGCGATTATAGCCTGAAAAGGGTTTTTGAGGGAACTGCATATATTTAAGAATTCCTTAAGCTAATGAGTCTAGAATAAGCGCACTGAATTAATTTGTTTATAAACAGGAAAGTCATATGGCTCTAAGAGACCCTCTTCTTCCAAAAAGCAAAAATGCCGCAGAAGCTCCAAAAGTAATAGTTTATTTTGATGCTGACACAGCCGATGAGCTGATAAAGAGTTTAGACAAAGAAGGTCTTGCGTTTTTAAACGTGCTCACACAGCCTGATACTCAGGATAAAGTTATAATAAAGCTTTACTGTAAGGACATGTTCCAGGGCATGCGCGGAGAAGACTACCGCCTCGAAAAAATTGCAAATCACCTGAAAACTAACGGTTTCACATCCGAGCAATTAAACAAAATACTCCTTACGGGTGGAGAGACGTATCAAAAAAGATCCGCGGTTAGCAAGGATCTTAAGTTGTGCCAATGCGTTCAGCCCCAAGTTCCAATCTATGTTTTTGATACCACATCGAAGGGTTCTGAATTTCCAACACTCGCCTCTGCGGCTCAGAATACCGCCATATGTAAGGTCTTCCAAGGAAGATCAGACTCGTTTTCATGGAATGAGTCTCGACAAGAGGTGATGCAATGCCTTACGGCTCCGCCAGTCACATTGGCAAATGATGTGAGCAATAACAGTGAGCATGAACAAAATGAACATAAATATGCTCAACCTGATTTCAGCAAGCTAGTAATTGCTCAAAGAGTACAAGAAACACCTACCGCAAAAACAGTAAATGTACGATCAGAAGGAGCGATTGACGGTGCTAGTAGTAAAGTGTTAGCACGTAGCACTTTTGTTCGAGCGGTTAACGGAAAAATACTAGGAAATGAAACTCAGGTCGATGGTAAAGGTATACCTATAATAAAGAAAACTCATACTGATGATAAAGTTGTACTTTGTTATAGAAAAGGGTTGCCGATTACCATAGTTGTCGATGTATCGCACGGTGATGAGGGTGATAGAAAAATAGTTTTTGATTTTATTGATGGATATGTCACACCTTTGATGGATGGATATGCTGAAAAACTGGAGCAATCATCAGATGTCGATGAGCAGCGCGCAATAATAACAGACTTAATTAAAGAAATTAATGCGCTAAGAAAAAAGTATTGTTGTAACAACAAGGCTTTTCATCCGACAGCAGCCGAATTTACTATGGCAATAGCGATCGCTTTCCAAAAAGACAACAAAAAATATTGCGCAGGATTTTCTATAGGGGATTGCGGTTTAGTTTTGGAAAGAGCCGACGGCACTGTAGAACAATTGGCGCATAATACAAAGCTTGACGGAATAATCTCTAAAGATGCTTTCAGCGACCGAATGACAGAGATCAGCGGCGGCATTGATACTGTAATTGCACGGAACGAAGTTTTCGCAGGAATACAAGTTAATGAAAACGATAAAATAATAGGATATACATCTCTTCCTCATTCAATCGAAAAAGAAGATAAATCTGTTGGTTCGAAGGGTGTGAAAAAATTTGCTCTGCAGGAAGATAAAAGCTCTCCGAAGTCCGGATCTTTATTTGATCGGATAAAGCGTGCCCTAGATAACAGTGTTGACATCGAACGTGAATTTGCTAAAAGCAAATCGATGGAAAAACGAGACTACCTATTTCGTGCGGGTGACGATACTATAGTGACTGAACAAACTATCCTTTCACAAAAATTCCAGGATGATTTAGCAGCTCGACCAGATCTACAGGCGGAACGACTGAGTGAAATATTAGATCCTCCAGAATTAATATTTAAGAGTTCAGAACATGACAAGCAACTATATGAACAAGCAATGCCTGCCTTGACCCGTGCAACTTATGATCTACCAAGGGGCCTTGGAGATTTAATAAATACAGTAGATCAGGTGCGTCAGCAAATTGATTCCATGCGTAACGGGCCCGCCAAATACTTGCCTATGTTAATTAAATCAGCGCATATGACAGCGAAATTTTTAACTGGACAAATAACTCCAGAGACATATCAACAATTCGCTGAGCAAGTAGAAAATACACCATATTCAAAGTTCTTAGGCAGGTTAATGATAGTAGTCGGTGTTGTAGCAATGGCGGTTGGTGCGCTCATGCTTTGCGGATCAATTCCTACTGGTGCTGCGCCAGCTGCAGCGGTGGGTGGAACGCTGATAGGAGTTGGTTTAGGATTGTTCGCTTTTGGAGGAAGAGCCTTGTGGAAACCATACAAGCAGCAAGAACAGAGAGAAGAGCTTGCTTACAAGATGAAGGTGCTTGCCAATCGTACTGACGACTTCTTACCACCACCCAAACAAAAGCCGTAAACAATCCAGGAATCTGGCTGTTTTACAGTGAAAAGACAACATCAGGTGCAAAGATGACAAGGAGCTTTGTGCAATTCCGAGATTGAATCTCGGGATTGTACAAATGAAACCGATCATTGATCGAATGCTCCAACCCGCACTACTCTCTGCAAACCAATCAACAAGTTATAAGGGGTCTAATACCCGCTATCTTAACATTGCCTTAAGCTTTGTACTTTAAAATAAGACACTTACTGACAGAGATGAGCTATATTCTGTAGCTAAACCGAAGATAGATTACTTATGACCACAGCACGCCCTGCGAATGAAACAGCAAAAGAAAAAAATACTGAAGAGGTTAGGGCCTTTCATCAAGCCCATTTCGCCAAGTTACAACAAAACTTAAAACACCACCTGAAGCTGCAAAATCGTCTGATAGCAGCCTGCCAGATTCTGGATATTCAATTAGTAGATTTTGAGAATGATGAAAATGACAAGCAAAAGATAATAAACGACGCAAAGCGCAAAAGGTTGCTGAAGTGGCACCCTGATAAAAATAATGATCCAAACAAACAAATTAATATTTGTCAGAACTATAAAAAATCAGGGGCCCTTACGACGCATACGCGAGGCGGATTATTTGCATTATGCTCAACAAATTCTGAAGATATCATGGACGAAAAAATTAAAACCATTCAAAAATCATCGCAAACTTCCTCTGCAAAGCATGCCTCCAGCGAACAAGATCATTCATTTGATAGCGGGTGGATAAGCTACAGAAACCAGTTGCGGTAATCATCTTCTTATTAAATTATGCGCCGGACGATTGGTTCCTATCGAAATTAAATCCTCTCAAACTTATCATACGGATTTTTTAAAAAACCTAAAATATTATCAATCTATTGCGGGCGAGCGCGCAAAACAAGGGTATCTTATCTATACTGGCACACACGAACAAAAAGTGGGTGACATCGATATTCTTAATTTCAAACAAGCGCATAAAATTGTCGAGTAGCATTCAATTATGAATGCGAAAAACGAGCACTCTGAGCAAAAGCAGAAGATGGGTATGCTGCAGTTCTGCCTCTAACCATATCTTCATTTCTGGTTCTTTCATTTTCTTTCCACAATGTATTTGGATGGGCGGCACGAACCTGTTCCTGATTTTTTTCTTCAGAGAGTGACTTGATTATTTGGGCCGCTTGGGCATTTCCCAATATCGCTGCGCATTTGAGATGATGCATAGCTAAATCAAGATGTGTTATTGCACTTCTTTCTTTTTCTGCTAATTCACGATGCAGATGAACCGTTTTTTCCAGCTCTCTCTCAAGATCTGCCCCGCCTTTTTCGCGGCATTCAGTTAACCTCAATAAAGCTTTGGGGTGACCTTGTTCTGCCGCCTTTTGATAAAGCTGAACTGCCACGGAAAGATTGCGTTCAACACCATGAACACCGGATTCATAACATTTGCCTAATCTGTATAATGCCTGTGAATTATTTTGTTGAGCTGCTTTTTTGTACCACTTCACGGCCATTTCCGAGTCTTCTTCATTACATCCGTCTTGATAACATCGCATGTAGTATTCCGCCAATTCAAACTGTGCGTTAGCGTCTCCTTTCCACGCATTAAAACATTTCAATGTAAATTGTGCACAATCATCACCGTCTTCTGCATTACGCTCCATTTCATGAATCGTTTCAGAATTCCAGGCAAAGGCAGAATGATAAAGACGTTGAGCTTCTTCCAAATTTTTTGCAACGCCTATCCCATCCGAAAAACAGCGATATAACATAAACAAAGCAACAGCATCATTATTCTGGTTTGCTGCAGACTGATAGTAATGAAAAGCCTGAGCGGAATCTTGCGGAACGCCCACTCCTCTTTCGTAATGCCAACCCAACTGGATTTGAGCAAAAGGATGCCCCTTTTCTGCCGCAGACTGATAAAGCCTCACAGCGATTTCTTCATTTTTCTCTACATGAATGCCTTTCTCATAAGAATAACCCAGCCTAACTTGAGCATTAGCGCTTCCTAAGATAGAAGCCTGCTCATAGTATTTAATCGCGTCATCATATAATTCATTCTCGTCCGCATTCGCGCCTAACTGAAAGTATTGTTCTCCCATTTCTTCAGGTGAAAACGCTGGACGTTCCTGATCATCCAGTTTTTTTTCTTCTTCTGTATAGCAAAGTCGCAGAGGCTCTTCGGCAGGTCGCTGCATTTGCATTGCTGAATGAATAAATAAACTCGAAGTTCTTGTGATAGCCTTTATCATTTCTTCATCAGGTTTATAGGGCAAATAAAGAATAGGATCTAACGGCAGAACAAGTTTAGTCTGAGAAGTAAGATCTTTAGATATGTTTTCTGTTTTTTTCTCTGGCTCAGCACTGGCTTGAGCAGCAGCCGCTTCTTCTGCACACAGGCGCAAATTATTCTGAGCAGATTTATTACCCCGATTTGCGGCAAGCGTAAAAAGTCTTACAGCCTCTGCTTGATCTTGCTTGACTCCCTTGCCCAACTTGTAACATTCACCCAATTTATTTTGGGCAGATGGATATGTTTTTTTCGCCGCAAGACGATATAACCTTACAGCCTCTTTGATATCTTGTTTGACTTCTTCGTAATACCGACCCAAATTATAGTGAGCAAGTTCATATCCCTGACTGGATGAAAGTTTATAAAGCCTTGCAGCTTCTTCCCTGTTCTGACCAACACCCCAGCCTTTTTCATGGCACTTACCCAAATTATTTTGAGCTTCCGCATCACCCTGATCTGCCGCACGTTTATACCATGTAATCGCTTTGTTTATATCGGGTTCGACTCCAGTCCCGAATTGATAACGCGAACCCAGACTGTTTTGAGCTCCCGTATGCCCTTGCTTTGCTGCACGCTCATACCATGCTGTGGCCTCTTCCTCCGCACCTCCCTTTTTTCCACATAACCAGCCCAAATTATACTGAGCTTCTGCGAAGCCCGCTGTCGCTGCAAGCTTATAGAGTTTTATTGCTTTTGGTACGCTTTTTTTGACTCCTTTGCCTGTTTCATAACATCCCCCCAAGCTATTCTGACCTATATTGGATCCTGCATCTGCTGCACGCTGGTAGAACTTTACAGCTTCTTCTATGTTGCGCGTGACCCCACGGCCATATTCGTAACATTTACCTAATGCATCGTCAGCGTCTGCAACCCCTTGCTTTGCTGCCTGTTGGAAAAACTTTAAGGCTTCTTTGTAATCTTGCCTAACTCCATCTCCTTTCTCATAACACGACCCTAACGAAAGCTGCGCTGGCCCATAGCCCGCCAAAGCGGCAAGCCGATACCATGTTACAGCCTCCTGCAGGTTTTGGGTTACATGTATGCCTTCATCAAAATAGAGACCCAGTTCATACTGAGCTTGCGTATGCCCTCCTCTTGCTGCCTCTTTATAAAATTTGATAGCCTCTTCCGACTTTCCCTCTTTTCTATATTGCTCAGCCAATTTAAATTTGATCTCGTCTCGTTGTTTCTGTTGAACTATTGCATATGCTACATCAGCAGGTTTTAGCTCTGACTTCGGTTTGCCTAGCATCTTTAATTTCTCCTCATTTTTTATAATATGAATATATTGTGCGCAATTCTAACAAAGATGGGGCTAAAATGACAGGTCAAGCAGACACGTCGCCTTCCTATCCCTCATCATTTTGAGTATAATCCGCCCTCGCCATCGCCGGTCGCAGGAGGATGGTTCATTATAAATTTTAGGAGAAACACAATGTCTACAATGAAATTTGAACTGGAAGCTGACGTTCGTGCAGACGTGGGGAAAGGTGCGAGCCGCCGCCTACGCCATGCAGACAAGGTTCCAGCCGTGATTTATGGGGGCGGTGAAAAATCCGTTTCACTGACACTCGATCACAATAAAACGCTCCATGCGCTTTCTCATGAAGCTTTTTATTCCCATATCTTGAATTTGAAGGTTGGGACATCCACTGAAAAAGTGATTTTAAAAGATGTACAACGTCACCCTTCTAGGCCTCGCATTGCTCATGTCGATTTTTTACGAGTCCGTGCAGACCAGAAGTTACAGATGAATGTTCCTTTGCATTTCATTGGCGAAGAAAGCGCACCCGCTCTGCAAGAAGGCGGTGTCTTTTCTCACTTGATGAGCGATGTTGAAGTGAGCTGTCTACCTGCAGATTTGCCTGAATTCATTGAAGTGGACGTTTCTGGCATGCTGCTCGATCAAACCCTTCATCTCAGTAACTTAAAATTATCGAAAGGCGTTGAACTCGTTGCTTTCGCCCATGGCGTTGAAGGACATGATCATCCTGTAGTTTCTGTTCATATCCCACGCATCATTGAAGAAGAAGTGGTTGAAGCTGTCGCTGAAGAAACCCCAGCCGCTGAAGGGACAGCAGAACCTGCCGCTGCATCAGGCGAAAACGCTGAAAAAAATAACGAATAATTCGTTGGAGACACCGCATTGTCGTCGGGCATTCAATTAATTGTTGGCCTAGGAAATCCTGGGGCCGATTATGAAAACACTCGACACAATGCGGGTGCGTGGTTTGTTTCTGAATTAGCAGACAGCAGCCGCACTCCCTTGAAACCTGTTACAAAATTTCATGGGCTACATGGGACAGCTCATTTACACGGTCACGATGTTCATCTGTTAATCCCGACAACATTTATGAATTTAAGTGGACGAGCCGTTGGCGCTCTCGCCCATTATTACAAAATTCCGCCTGAAACCATTTTGGTTGCACATGATGAAATTGATCTGGTTGTGGGAGATGTGCGCTTGAAGTTTGATGGCGGACACGGCGGTCATAATGGCTTGCGCGATATCATGCAGCATTTAGGTTCTAATCGATTTTATCGTTTGCGGATTGGCATCGGTCATCCGGGCAACAGCAAAGAAGTGCTGGATTACGTGTTGAAAGCGCCCAGCAAATCGGAGCGCGCTGAAATTGATACTGCCTTGCAGGACGCGCAACAGGTTTTGCCGAATTTATTAGATGGTTATTTTCAAAAAGCCATTCAGCAATTACACACGAGAGAAAAGTGATAGATCAGGTGAAGATCTTAATAAAAGAGGAAGAACCATGGGAATTAAGTGCGGAATTGTAGGATTGCCCAACGTGGGTAAGTCAACTTTATTTAATTGTTTGACGAAAGCAGGCGTCGATGCGTCAAATTATCCTTTCTGCACAATCGAACCAAACGTGGGAGTCGTTCCTGTTCCCGATCCACGCTTAAATAAATTAGCTGCGATCGTCAATCCAGAACGTATTTTACCGACAACGATGGAATTCGTTGATATTGCCGGTCTCGTACAAGGTGCATCGCAAGGCGAAGGATTGGGTAATAAATTTTTAGCGAACATTCGTGAAACCGATGCGATTGCGCACGTGGTGCGATGTTTTGAAAATACGGATGTGATTCACGTCGCCGGAAAAATTTCTCCGAAAGATGATATTGATGTGATTAATACGGAATTAGCATTAGCTGATTTGGAATCTGTCACGCGCGCTATTTTGCGCGTGCAAAAACAAGCGCGCAGTGGTGATAAAACCGCTGCAATGGAATTGGCTTTGTTAGAGCGCATCACAGAACATTTGAATCAAGGATTGCCGATACGCGGTTTATCCATGACCTCGGAAGAAAAATTGCGTTTGAAGTCGTATCAATTCTTAACGAACAAACCGACGTTGTATATTGCAAATGTCGCAGAAGATGGTTTCACAGAAAATCCCTATCTGGACCAAGTGAAAGAGATTGCAGCAAAAGAAAATGCGAGCGTCGTAGCGATTTGCGCAGCGATTGAAGCTGAAATTGCAGAATTGGATGATGCAGAAAAATCACTTTTTTTAGCTGAATTAAATTTAACTGAGCCTGGATTGGATCGTGTAATTCATGCGGGATATCAATTGTTAGGATTAGAAACGTATTTTACGGCCGGTGAAAAAGAAGTGCGCGCGTGGACGATTCCAATCGGCTGCACCGCACCGCAATCGGCAGGCGTGATTCATACGGATTTTGAAAAAGGATTTATTCGCGCAGAAGTAATTGGTTATGACGATTACATTCGATATAACGGTGAAGCCGGTGCAAAAGAAGCTGGAAAATGGCGCTTGGAAGGAAAGGAATATATCGTGAAAGACGGAGATGTGATGCATTTTCGGTTTAATGTGTAGCGTATTATTGTGCCCCAAAAAAATCCGCTCCTTCCACATAGTGATGAAAATAATCTAATTCACGCACCGCTTTTTCAGGACCAAATCGCGAAATCAATGCTTTTTCAAGTGTGTATCCATGAGGTAGCTCTATCAGAGAACATTTTTTTTCTACTTCACGAATCACTGTAATTGGTACTTTTTTGTCATAATATTTGATCTCACACAAAGTCACTGCCCTATCACTCCGCAAATAGATAAGATCAATCTGAAAACCTTCATCCCCCCGCTGAAAATAAGGGCCCCATTGCACAACACGATCTTCAAATCCCATCACTTTAGCCAAATACATTGCATTGTTCAGACAATAGTTTTCAAAAGCAAAGCCCAGCCATGAATTCCAGGTGGGTTTGATTAACTGATCAAAAAGATTTCTGGTTTGATTGGTAGAAATCAGTTTTGTGTGCGGCTCAACATATTTAAAATAAAATCTCAGATATTCATCACTCAATTTGTATTTTTTTAATTTACTATTAGCTTTTTTATTGTAGGGTACATAGCTCGTAACAAATAATGCTTTTTCCAAATTCTCTAAATAAGATTTCACTCCGCCACCCGAAGGAATTTTTAATTTCCCCGCTATTTCATCCAGCGTTCTCGGCTGATCTTTTAAATAACGCACAATATTTTCATACGTTCTATATTCTTTGAATTGACTATAAAATATTTTGCTATAATCATTTGCTAACACACCACTTCCAGTAAAAAGCATCTGATTAATATTTTGATCAAATGATTTTCGAGTATCAACTTCTTTAAGATACTTGGGAATCCCCCCCAAAATTTGCAGATATTGTAATACTTCATCAGCATTTCTTTTTTCACCCAACAGCTGATATGACTCGATAGGGTTTAAGGGTGTCAGGCAAAGCTCCCAATTTATTCTGCCGTAAAGTGCCTTTGAAGAAATGACTCTTTTGGCCATATATGAGCAAACTGATCCACATAAAATAAGCATGACATTTTGTTTACTCCAATGCTGATCCCAATATTTTTTTAAGAGACTCACCAGCTTGGTTTGGTTCACTGCCAACCACTGAAATTCGTCCAAAAACAGAATGTATTTGTCTTGGGTTCGAGAGAAAAACTGAGTTAAATAATCGAGTACAGGCTCCCATGAATTTAATTTAACCTGTTTTAGTAATTCATCACCTGTCTGCTGACTTAAATCTAACACAAATTGGGCTATCTGGGCCTTGGTTCTACCTTGCTCCAATCCTTCAAAGCGGAGGTGTTTTTTACCCGACATAAAGTGATCTACTAAGCAGCTTTTCCCTATTCTACGCCGGCCATAAATTACGGATAACTTGCTTTCACTGGCCTGATGTAATTGATTTAAATCATAAAGTTCTTTTTCTCGGCCAACGAATTTCATCTCTCATCCTTTTTTGCCATTATCCGCAAAGATAGTTAACTCAACTCAACTTGCGGATAATATACTTTAAAAACACGTTATCCGCAAACAAAGTATTCATCGCTTCGTTTGCGGATAATAGTTTTTATGGAGGATTTGCTTACACTAACCTCAACTCATTCACATCCCGCACCCACGGATGCAATTCTTTTAAGCCACTCGGCAAATTATGTTGCGTTGCAGATGCTTCACGCGCACTGACAAAATGACCGAATGTGAGCACATACCAATCTTTGCCTTCATGCGTTGTTTGATAAACATGGCCCGTATTTTTCAAACGCAATCGTAACTGCAAATCTTTGACCGAATCCAAATGATAACTGCCATACAATTGCAGTGCGTATTGATGAGTCGGGTCTTCTTGACGCAACACTTGTTTTTCTTTAATCGCACTCGCTAATTTAACCGGCGGCTCAGTGGGAATTTCTTTCGGCTCGGTGTATGCCACCGGTCTCAATTTTTTAGATGAATTCACAGGAATATATTGTTGACGTTGATCAGGCATCACCACTTGAGAACCCGCCGACTGACGAATTGGTATTGAAGATTGGAATTCAGGAGTTGGACGATGAATCACTTCCAACGCTTTGACTGCGGGCGGATAATGTTGTTCAGCCGCTTTCGTCATCCAGAAAATACCAGACTCTGTGTCTTCTGAAACGCCGTAACCGTAATAATACATATAACCCACAGCATATTGCGCTTCCGCTTTTCCTTTGACAGCAATCGGTAACAATTGACGGAATGCTTCTTTGTAGTAACCGGCTTCAAACGAGGCTTTCCCTGCTTGCAGGTCTTGCGCCAGTCGCGGGCCTGCGCATGCTGCTAGCATGACAGAAACGGCAATGACCCATAAACACGGTTTAAGCTGCACTATTCGCTCTCCAATGATTTCGGCATTCCCTGAAATATTAATGGCGTCCTTTGCAGTGGTAACTTTTCTAACCGACCCCCATTATCCAATACAACTCCCTCCGATGTAATAGCATAAATTTTTACGCCAGAAGAGGGAAGCGTATCGCCTATACCATAAATTTTCCCGGGCTGATTCGATTCTGAAATAATGACTCGTGAAAATTGTTCAGGTGTGGCTTTGATCACACCGACTAAATGAATCTGTAAACTCGTCACTGGCAGGATCGTTGATTCGCCCTGTTTTCCAAACAAATGCCATTCGGGTATCTGGGCAATCTGTTTTGCTAATTGATCATTCTCTTGAGCGGTATTTTTATTTTGATTGCTATGAGACTGCATCAACGCGATATCGCCATACCAAGTGAATAACGCTTGAATAAAAGCGATAAATATCAAAACCACCATGATAATCAATACACCCCAACCTGCGCGGCGACCCCAGGTGGTCGTAAAGAGCGGCGACAAAAGCTCATCAATCATAATAGTCGTCTCGTCATTTTGACTCTATTATCCTAGATTCAAGGAGATAAGCCTAGTGTGTTTCCATTTTGTCATGCCAGCATGCTTTTAGCTGGCATGACAGAATTGTTTTATGCAAGAGCGACAGGCCGTTTACAGTTTGTTATTAACCGCCGCCAAAATACCGCGCAAAATATTCACTTCCATCACATCCATCTGGGCTCGCCCAAACAGACGGCGCAGTCGCGTCATCAGTTGTCGTGGTGCTTTAGGATTTAAAAAATCCATATTGATTAACACAGTTTCCAGGTGTGTATAAAATCCCTCAAGTTCTTTAGCCGTCGCCAAAGGATAATCCCATGAACCAGGCTGACTCTCCGTCAAACTCGCAAAATATAATTCATAGGCAATGACCTGGACCGCAGCAGCAATATTGAGCGAACTGTATTCGGGATTCGCTGGAATTTGGACGTGGAAATGACAACGATGCAATTCTTCATTCGTCAATCCGGATTGCTCACGCCCAAAAAGAATAGCGACTTGGGTATGATTGAATTCATCCCGCGCTTTTTCTGCTAATTCCCGAGGGGATAGCAACGGCCAAGGAATAGTGCGTGAGCGCGTGCTCGTGCCCATCACAACATGGCAATCGGCAATCGCATCATCCAATGCATCGACGACCACGGCATTGTCCAACACATCCTTGGCGGAAGATGCCAGTGCATCAGCGGTTTGACTAGGGAATAAATTAGGGCGGACTAAATAAAGATGCTTGAGCCCCATGGTTTTCATCGCCCGCGCGACTGACCCAATATTCCCCGGATGGGCGGTTTCGACCAAAACAATACGAATATTATTCAACATAGGGCAGCAATCAAATACTTAGCGCGGCCGCCATTTGAGGGTTTTAGCGCTCAGATGGAAGTCAGATTGTAGGGGAAAAAATACGCGCATAGTTATTCATATGCAAGTATTTTTTCCTCTGCAAGATGGCTTGCAGATGAGATGCTAAAACCCTCAAATGGCGACCGCGCTAAGTATATACCATTGGGGATAAAAATTTGTTATTCTACGCAACTTAATTTTTATCTGTTGTTCTTAAAAAATATGAGAGAACCCTTAATCAATATTGGTATACAGGCTGTGCGCGCCGCGGGCAATATCATCGTTCGCGCTCTGGACCGGCTTGATAAAATACAAGTCTCAGAAAAACAACCGAATGATTACGTCACTGACGTCGATCAACGTGCTGAGCGTGAAATTATTTCCATCATTCGTAAAGCGCATCCCGACCACAGTATTCTCGGCGAAGAAAGCGGTGAAATAGATGGAAACGACTACACGTGGATCATCGATCCTATCGATGGCACACGCAATTTCATCCATGGATTCCCTCATTTTGCCGTGTCGATTGCGATCACTTACAAAGGAAAAATCGAACACGGGATCACATACGACCCTATCCGTCAGGAATTATTTACTGCGAGCCGGGGTAAAGGCGCGCAGCTCAACGAACGTCGTATTCGAGTCAGCAAAAGCAAAACGTTGAATGAGTGTTTGCTGGGAACGGGGTTTCCTTATCGTCATTCTGCTGAAGCCATCGAAGCTTACTTGGGAAGTTTAAAAGCAGTACTGCCTTTATCGGGAGATGTGCGCCGTGCCGGTTCTGCGACGTTAGATCTCGCGTATGTGGCGTGTGGGCGCCTGGATGGATTTTGGGAAATGGGTTTGAAACCTTGGGATGTTGCAGCCGGTTCATTGCTGGTGAGAGAAGCAGGTGGGTTGGTTTGTGATTTCAAAGGGGCTGAAGAGTACATGAAGAATGGGAATATTGTTGCAGCGAATCCGAAGATTTTGAAGTTGTTGTTGCAGCAGATTAAACCGTTTATTTGTTGAGAGTTCGAGGGATGGCAGAGACCCCATCCGGCCCTTCGGGCCACCTTCCCACTGCGTGCTGACGGATCGACACGATTTTATAGCGTTGCAGCACGGCCTGTCACCCCGCAAAATTTTTGCCAACGGTTCTTAGATAAGAAAATTGATGCTTAAGCAAAAATTTGTGCGGGGTCTGGTAACGGCTTTAACAAAAACTTCCAACCATTTTTTTGTTTAGAGCTGCTACCAGACCCCGCACAAATTTTTGCGATATACCTGCTTTCTTATCTGGGAGTTGTGGGCAAAAATTTTGCGGGGTGACAGGCCGTGCTGCAACGCTATAAAATCGTGTCGATCCCGTCAGCACTGCGTGGAGAAGGGAAGTTTTTGTTGAGAGTTTTTGTGAGGTTTGACTTTTGCAGGGCCTTGAGCCGTGGGTCCCCTTCCTTCCATTTTGTTTTTTAAAATGGAGGGAAGGGATGAGGGTTGGGAGGGTGTTTTTACGGCCTATCGTCTAACGCTTCCTTCGCCGGTGGCAGCAAACTTTGCCGATTCACACCCAGCATCAACGATAAAGATCCCGCAACATAAATAGACGAATACGTTCCCACGACAATCCCAATAATCAACGCCAGTGCAAATCCGTGCAACATACTCCCGCCTAAAAAATACAGCGCAAGCACAACTAGGAGCGTCAAAACAGAAGTCATAATCGTTCGAGATAACGTTTGATTCGTCGCCTGATTCACCACTTCGATCGGCGTTGCTTTACGCAATTTACGAAAATTCTCGCGAATCCGATCAAAAATTACGATCGTATCATTCAGTGAATAACCTATCACCGTCAACACCGCCGCCAACACAATCAAATTAAATTCCAAATGCCAAAACGAAAACACGCCCAAAATTAAAATAGGATCATGAATCAGCGCAACCGTTGAGCCAATCGCAAATCGAAAATCAAATCGCAATGCGATGTAAATCATTGTTCCCAACAACGCGATCACAATCGCCAACGCACCCTTCGTCGCTAATTCCTGTCCCACTTGCGGGCCCACCATATCGACTTGCTGAACTTTTGCATTCGGTAATAATTCGGTCACTCGCGAAACAGTCGTGTCTTTTTCAGAAGATTCTTTACTGGGAGCAAGACTCACTAACACATCTTTCGATGTGCCATAACTAATCACAGAAGCTTCTTTAAATCCGCCTTTTTCCAACGTATTGCGCACTTGATTCAAATCGACTTCCTGAGGAAATGCGAGATGAATTTGCGTTCCACCGGTAAAATCCAATCCCCAATTTAATCCATTCATCGCTAATGAAATCAGCGACAATGCAAACAACGTGATCGACAAAATCGCCGCCCATCGACGTTGCGCCATAAAATCAATTTGTGTATTTTGTTTAAAAAATTCCATGCTACTGTCTCAACCCAATTGAAATTTTCTTTATTGGTTTTGCGCCATACAATCCATTCACTATCGCACGTGTTCCCGTGATTGCGGTAAACATCGATGTGATCAAACCGACTGTTAACGTCACTGCAAAATTTTTCACAGTGCCCGAACCTAAACTAAATAAAACAATCGCCACAATTAATGTTGTGACATTCGCATCCACAATCGTCATGAGTGCACGATCATATCCCGCATGAATACTCGCCTGAATACTCATTCCATTGCGCAACTCTTCACGAATACGCTCGAAAATCAAGACATTCGCATCGACCGCCATGCCCATCGTCAATACAACGCCCGCAATACCAGGCAAAGTGAGTGTTGCGCCCAGCCACGACAAAATCGCCACGATCAATACTAAATTCATCGTCAATGCTGCATCAGCAATCAATCCCATCACACCGTAATAAAGTGCCATAAAAATCACAACCAGCGCGAAGCCTACTGCTACCGACATCACGCCCATATGAATATTTTGTTTACCGAGACTGGGCCCGATTTGACGCTCTTCGATGATTGTTACTGGCGCAGGTAACGCCCCCGCACGCAACAATAACGCCAATGTGCGCGCTTCGTCACCGCTGGATAATCCGGTAATTTGAAAACTATTTCCCAAAGCACTTTGAATCGTTGCCACGCTAATGACTTTACGTTCGGTTTGATACGTTATGACATTTTGACCATTCACATTTTTGGCTTGAGAGTGCACTTCAACATAGAGAACAGCCATCGGCTTGCCGATATTATTCGCTGTCGTTTCAGTGAAAAGCCCTTCACCGCCTCCGCCCAAGCGTACATTCACTGACGCGCGACCGTCATCACCGACACCGGACATTGCGCTCGTGATCGATGAGCCACGTAAAATAATTTGATTTTTTAAGAGAACAGGACGATCGTCAAATGAATACAGTTGTGTGTCGATCGGCGTCATTCCGCGCGCGTCATGTTCTGTATCGACCATATGAAATTCTAATGTAGCCGTTTTCCCTAAAATATTTTTAGCTTGTGCGGTCTCTTGGATCCCGGGCAACTCCACCATCACACGTGTTGCCCCTTGTTGTTGCACAACGGCTTCTGAAACACCTAATTCATTCACGCGATTTCGCAGCGTATTCATTGCCTGATCAAGCGTATCTTGACGCGCTTGTTGCAAAGCCGCTGGCGACAATAATCCTTGCAGAACGAGTCCTTTGGTATCAGGTGTCCAGGCAAATTCCGTAAAATGTTGATTCAAATATCGACTCGCTTCATTCATGGCATCCAGCGTACGAAATTGCACACTGATGCCATTGGTTGCAGTGCGAGTGATTCCTGAATAACGGATCCGTTGATTACGCAACTCTTGGCCAAGACTCCCCAAATCCCCTTCGATGCGTTGTTTGACGACGGAATCCACATCCACTTGCAATAAAAGATGAATACCGCCGCGTAAATCCAATCCTAATTTCATCGGCATCGCACCGATCATGCGCAACCAATGCGGTGTGGCAGGTGCAAGATTCAGCGCGACGGAATACGATTCGCCCAACACCGTTTGAATCAATTCTTTCGCCTGAAGTTGCACGTCAGTCGAAGTAAAACGAATGAGCACACTGCGATTATCCTGTTGAATTTGCTTGTAAGGAAGTTTTGCAGTCTGTAATGCCTGAACAATTTTGTCGACAGTAGCTTGATCCAGGCTTATCGCTGCACTGGCCGGTGAAATTTGAACGGAAGGATCTTCGACATATAAATTCGGAAGCGCATACAGAAAGGCCAGCAACACAATGCCGACAACCAATGCATTTTTCCACCATGGAAACCGATTAAGCATCATATTTCTCTTCCATCACGAAATCGATTTCAATGTTCCCTTGGGTAAGGCACTTACAATCGAGGATTTTTGCATGGTAATTTCAACGTTATCTGCAAGAGACACGACAACGTAGTTATCTGAAATTTTGTTAATGGTTCCCACGATCCCGCCCGCCGTCACGACTTCGTCACCTTTTGCTAATGAACTGATTAAATCTCTTTGTTCTTTAGCGCGTTTGGTTTGTGGGCGCCAAATCGCAAAATACATAAAAAATATCAGGATGCCCATCATGATGAAAAATGAAAAGCCACCTTGTTGGGGAGGTGCGCCTGCTGGGCCAGCAGCCTCAGCATTGGAGATAAAAAAACGGGAAAGTGTGTCGAGCAGCTGCATATTTTTTCCTTAAAAAATCGAGTGGTCTAATTTACCTCGATTGGAGTTGGTTTACAAATGGGTTTTTACTTGTCGATTTTGCAGCATGGCTTAGCACGCCTTCCTCCGCAGGGAATGGGCGTCACTCTAAGGAAATAATACGACGTGTCACCCCGCGCTAGTCGCGGGGTGACATCTGTGCTACTCACAAAAAACTCTCTTAGCTTGACGCCTATGCCCTGCGGAGGAAGGCGTGCTAAGTTTTTTGTTTTTAACATTCATTGAAGTGGGCAAATAGCCTCTTGCAGTCACTCCAATAATCTTCTACAATGCGCGCGAAACTAGCGGCGTCATATGGAGTTTCAAAGCGTAGGATGTGCTTGGAAAATACCCAAAATCACTAGAGACGAGGGTCAATAGCATGCCACATGGTCACCACGACGATGATCATTCTCCCGAAAGAGGAGATGACCCTGTTGCCCCTTCTTCACCAGCCTCTTCTCTTCCTAACGAAATGACTCTCAAAGACCAACAAAATTATTTTGCTCGTTTCATAGAAGACGGCAAATCATTTGCCCCCGTTCCAGAAGCAGGCGTCGTGGGTATTGAATACGAGAGGGACCCTAGTGCCCATGCCATGAATGACGCATCTGTTACGAGTGATATTCAACTCGGAATCATCATCGGAAATCTTACTGGGCTACTGGGTGGAACACTGCTGCACAAATATTTGGTGTGGTCTAACGGTTATAAACCAGCCAGAACACCAGATCCCATTTACCGAGTTTTCAAAACAACAGCCTATGCAGCCACTATCCTAGCCACCCTGACTGTCAATCTTTTACCTGTCCCGAATGTCGCCAAGAAACTGCTTTATCCGATTTTAACCGGTGTCTTCTGCGTTTTGGCTGGAATATTTTCGCTCGTGTATTACCAGATTCACAAAAACGAGGATCCTGAGAAGGTTAAAAAAGAAACTTATTGCACCATCGGGCCCGACGAGGGATGGACTAAAAACCTCAAGAGCGCTTCAGTCGGTGGCGCTGCCCTTGGCCCTCTTGCAGGGCTTTTTTATTTCCTCTTGTGCAAAGGAACAGTTGCTTTATCAACGTGCGTCTACCTCGGAATGGGTTTTGGCGGGATAGGGTTGTTTCTGGGCGCAGCCATTTTGATTCCCTTCATCAACTGGATCAGTGAACAGCGACTTGGAAAAAAAGTTTTAAAAATAGACCAAACTCCTGAAGATCCCGACGCAAAAGATAAGTTTCGCAACAACTACGTTCGTTCGGGTATGACACTCGGCACTGGCATCGGATCCATCATTGGTTTTTTTGTCGGTACATTTTTGTTCCCAGGAATAGGCTCAGTCATGGGCTCGGTCATTGGCGGAGGACTGTTCAGCATTATCGGTGGTGTTGTTCTCGGCATCACGGGTCAGAACATTTCAAAATACCTTCGTGATAAGTGGAATGTTCCATTCGATACAAGCAACTCATGGGATTATAGCTGTCGCACAACTTCTTTTGCCCTAGGCCCTCTCGGATCGTTGATTGGTGCTTTCATCGACCCTCAAAATGCCATCATCAATACCATCGGAACTTTTTCTCTCGGAAACGCAATCGCCAGCACAATCGGCTGGTTTTTGGGTTTTCCGATCATTTATAGAGCCAGGCAGGTCCATGAAGAAGACCCCAAGAAGAAAGGAAACTGTTTACCATGGACTCAACGAATCCCAACCGGCATGAATGTGGTGGGATACACTTGCTCTGCCATCGGAGCCATCATTGGGATGGCGATAGGCGGGCCGCTTGCCGCAGCAGGACTGGGCGCACTGTGCTATTACGGTAGCTCCATTGTGGGTGGGATTATTGGAGCTTTTTACGGTGCACCCGAAGCTAGAGAAGTCATCAAAAAAGCGATTGACCCAAATACGCCTATTATCACACCGAAAAATTCACCTCCATCATCACCCACTAGTATCACTAGGAGTCTTAGCCGCTCGAACTCTGAAAGCGGGATAACTGCTGGGAATGGGAATAAAGAAACGAAAACTCCACCAGCACCTACCCCCGCTTCTGCACAAACCGCACAAAAAGTCAGTGCTCTGAGACGAAACAGTTTGACTCCGCCTCCGCCCCACAATCCAGCACCCAAGTGTTGGCCACAGCCCGCTTCATTTCGCCGTCTTCTGGGCCGCTTCCACTAACAAAGACAGATATTCATCCGCCAACATTTTGTTTATATTTATATAGTCATTTAAATTAATAAATGATTACAAATATATAACCAAAAATGCTATAATGTGTATATAAAAATAGATACACATTGAGGATAGAGCTATGAAAAATCAATTGCTTAAAATAAACCAGATTGACAGGCAACTAAGAGAATGGCAGGCGATAAAAAATAAGTATGGAAAACCCAGAAAAGGATGGGTCAAGACATTGAGAACTGCTTTGAGTATATCGGGAGAGCAATTTGCAAAACGCCTTGGGCTAACGCGTGGGCGCGTACACCAACTGGAAAATGCGGAAATAGAGAGCACTGTCACTTTGCGAACACTTGAAAATGCTGCCAATGCTCTGGGATGTGAGTTGATCTACGCCATAGTACCGAAAGGCGATTCCTCATTGGAAAAAATCATCCAAACCAGAGCTGCTCAAGTTGCAAAGGAACAAGTCGAGCGAGTCGCACATTCCATGTCATTAGAGGCACAATCTGTCAGTTCTAACGTACTCAATATCGAAAAAGACAAATTAGCAAAAAGCCTTATAGAGCATCTCAACAAAAAATTCTGGGCAGACGATTTAGATCTTGTCAAAAACCCTAAAGCAATGGATGCATTTAAAAAAGCATTGGCTCAAAAAGTGAAGAAAAAGAATGATGAAATTTGAACATCCTTCGAACGCAACACTACTGAATCCTGATGAAACGATCGGGATGATCCCTGATCTTTTAAATCAAAGTGAATTGAATGAATGGGAAGCTGCCAACATATTAAAAGCGGAACGCTGGTTATTCTTAACTTCTCATCATAGTAAAGATATTCTCACTATCGATTTTATAAAACTGTTACATAAAAAAATGTTTGATGAGACTTGGAAATGGGCGGGACAATTCAGGTCCAGTGAAAAAAACATTGGTGTGAGTCCTTATAAAATCACGACAGCCTTACACGATCTATTGGAAGATGTGGTGCATCAAATTCTGAATAACTGTTTCTCTCCAGATGAAATTGCCTATCGGTTTCATCATCGACTCGTTTCGATTCACCCATTTGCAAATGGAAATGGTCGTCACTCACGCTTGATGACAGATCTATTACTAACATACATGGGTCAACCTCGTTTTACTTGGGATGAAAAAAATTTAGGAAAAGAAGGCCCTGTCAGAAAACAATATATTGATTCGCTGAGAGAAGCAGATAAGCATAATTACGCCGCATTAGCACTTTTTGTAAGATCTTAACTAATAAACATCGCATCGCCATAACTAAAAAACCGATACCGCTCACGCACCGCTTCCTGATAGCTCCCTGATGCTTGACATAATATTTTTTTGTAACTACAATTAAAGATGTGAGAAATATGAAAATTGAATTCGACTCCGAAAAATCTCATAAAAACAACCGAGAAAGAAGATTACCCTTTGACCTGGCATCTGAATTTAACTGGGAAACAGCACGTTATGTAGAAGATACAAGGCACGCCTATCCGGAAAGACGTTTCGTGGCAATAGGTTATTTAGAAGAACGATTGCATGTTCTTTGTTTTACGCCGATTAAGGATGGTGTGCGGATTATCAGTTTTCGCAAAGCGAACTTACGAGAGGTGAAACGTTATGAAAAAGAAATCACTGACAAATAAAGCAGGCCGCGTTCTTGAACTAACTCAGAAAGATATTCGCAAAATGAAACCAGCGAATGAAATCTTACCTAGAGAATTACTTGAAACGCTATCGAAACGCAAAGTAGGACAACGCGGTCTCCAAAAAACACCCACAAAAATTTCTATTACCTTACGTTATAGCCCAGAAGTTGTTGAGTATTTCAAAGAGACAGGAAAAGGTTGGCAAATTCGTATGGATGAAGCACTGAAAGAGTGGATTACAAAACACCCGCATCATCCATAACTCAGGTTACATAAATAAACATCGCATCGCCATAACTAAAAAACCGATACCGCTCACGCACCGCTTCCTGATAAGCACGCATAATATTTTCATAACCAGCCAGCGCAGAAACCAACATCAACAAAGTCGATCCTGGCAAATGAAAATTCGTCACCAGCGCATCCACACATCGAAACTGAAATCCCGGATAAATAAAAATATCCGTATCGCCTGAAAATGGTTCAATCTCTCCCGACAGACTCGCTGTTTCCAAACTGCGCGCTGCTGTGGTTCCGACTGCAATCACACGCCCGCCGCGCGCCTTCGTCATTTTAATTTGTTCACAAATATCGGGAGAGACATCGATATATTCTGCGTGCATTTTATGTTCTGTAATATTTTCTACTCTCACGGGTGCAAATGTTCCTGCGCCCACATGCAATGTGACATAAGCAATTTGAATATTTTTTTCTTTGAGTCGTTGAAATAATTCATGATCAAAATGCAATCCGGCTGTCGGTGCTGCGACAGATCCTTTATGTTCAGCATAAATCGTTTGATAACGTTCTTTATCACTTTCTTCAGGCGCACGATTAAAATAAGGCGGCAATGGAATTTCACCAATCGTTTCCAACACTTCAAGAACAGGTCGTGCATCCTTGCAACGCAACTCAAATAAATCATCGTGTCTTTGCAAGACTTCAAATTGAATGTTGCCAGAAAAAAATAAAATACTCTGCGGTTTTGGGGATTTACTCGCACGCACATGCGCTAATACGCGATGATCATCCAGTATTCGTTCCACTAATATTTCAATACGGCCGCCTGTTTCTTTCTGTCCGAATAATCTCGCTGCAATCACGCGGGTATTATTACAAACCAATAAATCATTCGGCGAAATCAAATCAATCAAATCGGTAAATTGACGATGAGTAATCTCATCCGTTTTGCGATCGAGACAAAGTAAACGACTGGCGCTGCGTTTTTCCAGAGGATATCGTGCGATCAATTCGGGTGGTAAATCATAATCAAAATCAGATAGTTTCATATTTTATGCCACAGCGTCATGGTATAAATTCCCGTCATTGCGAGGAGCGTTTTTTGCGACGAAGCAATCCAGAAAGATATTGCGAAAGTCTCCTGGATTGCTTCGTCGCAAAAAACGCTCCTCGCAATGACAGTGTTTAATGACGATGTTTTTAATGACGTTTAATTTTTTAAGTTTCAACAGGTTTTTTCTTTGAGTGATCCTGAGCCAGAAACAGATACATCGCTGGCACCACAAAAAGAGTGAATAGTGTACCAATCGAAATGCCCGATGCAATGACTAATCCAATATCATAGCGACTGACGGCTCCTGCACCCGTCGCTCTAATCAATGGCACCACTCCCAACACCATCGCCGCTGTCGTCATCAAAATAGGACGCAACCGAATACCTGCTGCCATTTCCACTGCTTCGCGTTTACTTTTACCGGCTCTCTGTAAATCATTTGCAAACTGCACAATCAAAATTCCGTGTTTACTGATTAATCCAATGAGTGTCACCAATCCCACCTCTGTATAAATATTTAAACTGGCACCACCAATTCCCAGAGAAACAAAAATCATCGCACCGCAAATAGACATTGGAACACTAATCAATACAATGAAAGGATCGCGAAAACTTTCAAACAATGCTGCCAGCGACAAGAAAATAATAATGAGCGCAAAAAAGAAAGTGACGATCAATGAACTCCCTTCTTGAATAAACTGTCTCGATTGTCCGCCGTAATCAATGGTATATCCCTGCGGCAACACAGTGCTTGCAATATGTTGCAACGTTGCCAACGCATCGCCTAGCGTCACGCCAGGCGCAGCGACTGCAGAAATCGTCGCTGAATTAAGCTGCTGAAAATGATTAATCGATTCAGGAACAATAACGGTTTTCAATTTGGCAAACGTGCTTAATGGCAAACTTGTACCGCTTGCATTGGTCACGTAATAATTCATGATTTGATCATCATTCTGACGATTATCTCGCGTCATTTGTGGAATCACTTGATAAGAACGCCCGGCAAAATTGAAATAATTGATATATCCCTGACTTAAAGCAGAACCCAAACTATTACTCACATCTTGCATCGTCAAACCAAACTGTGATGCTTTATCGCGATCCAATATAATGCTCGTTTGTGCTTTATCAATTTTTAAATCGGTATCGAGATAAACAAATACTCCCGTTTCAAGAGCCTTTTGTTTCATGGTTTCACTGACTTCATTTACACTGGAAAAAGGATCTGTTGTTTTAATCACAAATTGAATAGGAAGTCCGCGCGATCCCGGCAAAGGAGGCAATTGAAAAACAGCAACCATTCCGCCCGCTAATTTATCTACTTCATCTTGTATCAAAGGTTCCAGATCATTCGACGTGCGTTTACGCTGATCCCAAGGCGTCAATCCCATCCCAATAATACTGATATTTAATCCACCGCTACCATCTATCTGAAAAACTCTCGATGCTTCTGGAAAGCTCATATAGATTTTTGAAACGGCATTTGAATACAATTGCGTTTGCTCCAGTGTCGCATTCGGTCCAGTTGTGAGCTGTGAAATAATCACACCCTGATCTTCCGTGGGAGCCAATTCTGATTTGGATGAAGCGTATAGAAAATAAATACTCGTTAAAATAATTGCTGCAAAAACGGCTGTTACAGGCAAGGTATTCAAAGAGCTGTGAAGAACGCGATGATATCCTCTTTCCAGTCGCCCAAAATGATAATTCACCCATTTCAAAAATCGATTACCACCATTGTCAGATAGTTTTAAAAATTTAGAACACATCATCGGCGATAACGTGAGCGCAACAATAGCAGAAATCGTTACTGCGCCCGCCAATGTAAATGCAAATTCAGTAAATAAAGCGCCCGTCAATCCGCTCATAAATCCAATCGGCACGTAAACTGCAATGAGTACAACAGAAATGGCAATAATAGGATTGGCCAATTCGCGTGCGCCTTGCACTGCCGCTTGATACGTGGACATTCCTTCTTCCATATGACGCTGCACATTTTCAACCACAATAATCGCGTCATCCACCACCAATCCAATCGCCAACACCAAGGCAAGCAATGTTAATAAATTGATGGAATAATTCAGGGCTAACATAATAAAAAAAGCGCCCACTAACGATAATGGAATAGCAACGACAGGAATGGTCACCGAACGAAGTTCGCCTAAAAAAATAAAAATAACAACCGTGACGATGAGGAGAGCTTCAAGCAATGATTTCACGACTTCGTGAATCGAGCTGTCCACGAAATCCGACGAATCATAAACGACTTTCGCATTCAATCCTTGCGGTAATTGTTGTTGTATTTCTGCAAACGATTTTTTTACATCTTCAATCACGGTTAACAAATTCGCTGTCGGTGTGATTTGTATGCCGACGTAAACTGCTTGTTTTCCATTAAAACTCACTGACGAATCATAACTCGTCGCACCTAAAGACACTGTGCCGACATCACTAATTCGAATAATAGCACCTGTTTTCGGTGAAGCTTTGATAATGAGTTTTTTAAATTCTTCGACGGTAGTGAGTCCCGTGTCGGCTGTCAGATTCACTGTGAACATACTGCCATCTGTTCTACCCACTGCTGAAATCGCATCATTCGCTGCTAATGCAGCCGCAACATCTGCCGGTGTGAGACCATAACCTGACAGCTTGATGGGATCTAACCAGATACGCATCGCAAATTGGCGATTCCCTAAAATTTCTGCGGTTTGCACACCATTGACGGCTTGTAATTTAGGTTGAACAATCCGTATCAAATAATCACTGATTTGATTGTTTTGCAGCGCATCACTGTAAAATCCGATGTACATTGCATCGATTGTTTGTCCGACAGAAATCGTCATGACCGGTTGTTGCGAATTTTTCGGAAGTTGATTGAGCACTGCATTCACTTTCGCATTGATATCGGCAAGCGCTTTATTCGCATCGTAATTCAAACGCAAATTAATCGTAATTGTGCTCGTATTTTGCGAGCTCGTCGATGTCATGTAATCAATTCCATTCGCTTGCGCGATGGAATTTTCTAACGGCGTTGTAATAAATCCTGCAATGACATCGGGTGCCGCACCGGTATACGTGGTGGATACCGTCACAACTGCATTTTCTGTGAAGGGATATTGACGAATCGGCAAGAGACCCAACGAACGCAATCCCAGCGCAAGAATCAGTAAACTGATTACCGTGGCTAACACAGGTCGTTCAATGTAAAGATCTGTAAATCGCATCGCCATTTTCTCTTAGTAGTCCGTTAAAATTGTCATTCCCGCATTTAACACTGTCATTTCCGCATTTAACACTGTCATTCCCGCATTTAACACTGTCATTCCCGCATTTAACACTGTCATTCCCGCATTTAACACTGTCATTCCCGCGAAGGCGGGAATCTATTCCGAATGGATCCCACCTTCGCGGGGATGACAGAACAGATTAGTGATTATCCGGCAATTTCGGCGCCGGGTTATTGGGTGGTTGAATGGTATTGTTGATGGCAACATGACTGCCATTTTTTAGTTTTAACTGACCACTCGTCACTACCGTTTGATCTTTTTTCAATCCTTGCAAAATCACCACTTGATCGCCGCGCGATTCACCTGTTGTCACAAATGATTGTGTTGCGGTGAGTATCGGGCCTTTTTTATCTTCACCGGTTTTATTCACGATATAAACAAGCGCACCATACGGATTAAATGTCACTGCTGTTTGTGGGAGTGTTAAATAATTTTTGGGTTCACTGATCGCAACGGTCACTGCAACAAACATCCCTGGCGCTAATTCATGTTTGGGATTTGGGATCGTTGCTTCTACTTCCACATTGCGTGTGCTGACATCCACTCCCGGATTAATAGTCGTAATGCTTCCCGTAAATGTACGATCGGGAAAAGTTTCTGTCGTGAGAGAAACAGGTAATCCTAATTTAAGATCGGCGAGTGATTGTTGAGGAACATAGAAATCCACATAGATCGGATCCAATGTTTGCAACATGGACACTGTATCGCCTGGATTCAGATATTGTCCTGGATTGATATTACAAATCCCTAAACGTCCCGCAAACGGCGCGCGTATTGTTTTTTTCAAAACAATCGCTGCCTGTTGCGCAACTTGTGCAGTAAAATTTTTCAAATTTTGAGTATCGGTATCGAGCGTTGCTTTACTGATTGCTCGCACTTTATATTGCGCACTATCCCGATCATAAGTAATTTTTGCTAGCTGGGCACTCGCTTCTAACGCGTGCAGGGCCGCGACATCATCATCTGCATTTAATTGCACGAGCACTGCATTTTCTTCAACATCTTGGCCCGGTTTAAAATAAATATGCGTCACCATTCCCGCCAACTGCGCTGTCACATTCACGCCACGAATGGCGCGCAAACTGCCCGCTGCAACGAGTCTTGGCTGCCACAGTTGATAATTCACTTGAGTCGTTGAAACCGTGAAAGTAGGAGATTTCAGGGATTCGATGTAGTGCTTGATCATTAAGCTCACAAATACTTTATAAGCAATAACGCAGCCAAATAACACAGCAAGACTGGCCAGCATGATGATCATTCGTTTTTTTGTTTGTCGATCCATCTTTCCTCCTTTATTGCCAGCCGCCACCTAATGCCTGAAATAACGCCGCTGTATCATTGTAACGGGCCGCTTCTGCTTGAATTCGACTAATGCGCGCTAATTGGTATTGCTGATTCGCATTTAATAAACTCACGTAGTTTACACCGCCCAATCGATATTGGTCTTGCGTCAGCACCATGGAACGACGCGAATCGATTTCTGCGCTGCGTTGTGCTTGTAATGTTTCTGCATCGTGTTGCAATGCGCGCAGGGTATCCGCTACATTTTGAAACGCTTGCAAGACGACTTGTCGATACTGCGCAGCACTTTGTTCATAAGCATCTACCGCTTCCCGTTTTTGAGCACGCAGCGCGCCTCCATTAAAAACAGGTTGAAGCAGCTGACCACCCCAGTTCCAGGCTTTATTTTCGGGACTGAAAAAATTTCCAGTACTTGAGTTAACCCAACCATAACTGGCTGATAAAGTAATTTGTGGATATAAATTTGCGGTCGCCACACCCACTTGTGCACTGGCCGCTGCAAGCAATGCTTCAGACGCGCGAATATCCGGTCGCTGACGCACTAGAGAAGAAGGCAGGCTCACGGGTAATCGCGCAGGCAAGCGGATTTTATCTAAATCAAATGCAGGGATATGTGTTTCGCTCGGTAAAGAACCAATCAATACAGCCAGCGCATGATGCGATTTCGCAAGATTTTGTTCTAATGGCGGCAGGGATGCCCGTGTTTGTTCAAGCTGCGCTTCCTGGCTCAATACATTGGCACGAGATGCGCCGCCCAAATTAAACTGGCCTTTCACAATATAAAGTTGATCTTTTTGAATCCGGATTAACTCATGCGTTGCCTGAATTTGAGATTGCAGTGAAGCTGCTGTGATCGCAGTCGTCACAATATTCGAAGTCAGTGCGAGATAAGCCGCTTCTAACTGGTACTGTTGATAACTCACTTGCGCACGTAACCCTTCAATTTGGCGACGTAATCCACCAAACATATCCAGTGTATAGGTGACAGGGACGGAAACATTGTATAGGTTAAATAAATTCGACCCTGAGGTACCCACAAAAGTCGCTGTCGAAGTACGCGTGCGCTGTCCATTCACTTGAAGATTGACTTGTGGGTAGAGCGAATTGCCAATTTGAGCATTCAATGTTTCTTGTGCAACACGCAGTGCAGCTTCTGCTGCAGCTAAATTGGGACTATTATTTAACCCTTGTTGAATTAAAGCATTCAGCTCAGACGAATGAAACAATGTCCACCATTCGGCTGGAATATCTTTCCCTTCCACAAAATATTGCGATTTGCCTGCCTGTCCCAACCCAGGCGTACTGACCGTTTTTTTAGGTAAGTTTGTTTCTGTATATCGCGTCGTTTGCGGTGATTTTGGGGAATGAAAATCGGGCCCAACCATACAACCTGTCAGGGAAGCGCTAAACAACGATAGGGAGAGCACTATTCTATGAATTCGCATCTAGCAAGCAATCCACCCTGAATTTGGTTAGGAATCATATTAATGCATTACGCACATAAGAACAATCAAGGCAATATCTGAGGGGATTTGTGAGATATCTCTTAGTTCTTTTTTCCTTTGTGGCTGATAGCAGAGTCAACGAGCTTTGACAATAATATCATGTTAAGCTGACACAGGAATTCACTTAAAATGCATAACAATATCGCCGATTTTAATACTTCCCTCAAGGACGAACAAGTCCAACCGCTTCCGTCTGAACATATTGATTCGCCTGAAGATTTGGGCACGGCTATCCAACGGCTTATCCAGCAACTCCGCAAAGCACCCCTTTCACGTTCATAAGCTAAAGTTAACAATGTGAGGTGAGATATGAAAAATAAACTTTTAAAAGAAGTGATTCAGGACACTGCGAAAGAGTTTTATAAAGCCGGTGTGATGAATGAACAAATCATGCGTGAGTTTGATCGGATGTGTTTGTCTACTATAAAAAAGCACGGCGCCGCACAAATGGGTATTTCTCATAATCTTGCTATGAATCATGATGATTACTTGTATTAAAGGTTTTGTGTAGGGTGGATTAGACGTGCTTTTTGCGTCGTAATCCACCGAATTTTGCAATCCTACATTTTAATTTCAATTACGAAGAACTATAGAACCCGACTCGGAATAAAAGCATTCAAAATATCCCGCATTGTATTTGCTTCCACTGGTTTTAACAAAACTGCGTTAATCCCTGAATACAAACACTGCTGACTTTCTTCATTGCTGACATGCGCAGTGATTGCAACGATGGGCACAGGAAATTTATTTTTTTCTTCATTTTGACGGATTTGCTGTGTGGCCTCTATTCCACTGATTCCAGGCAAACCTATATCCATAAAAATAATATCAAATCGTTTTTGCAAAGCCATGGTAACCGCCGTTTCACCCTTTTCGGCATGATGAACAACACATCCCAGTTCATGAAGTTGCACGGTAATAATTTTTGCAGCAATAGGATTGTCTTCTACTAACAAAATTTGACTGAGATGATTTGCATTATTTTCTGTTAATGGATTCTCTGCAATATTGCTACATATTTGTGTAACGGGTGGAGTGGCGTATCGACTAGAATCTATTGTGCTAACGCCAAAATCATCGTCTAACAAGGATATTTTTAAAGGGATAATACAAGTAAATTGCGTACCTTTCTTGAGTTCACTTTCAACGTAAATTTCGCCGTCCAGTTCATCAATAAATTGCTTAACAATCGCAAGTCCCAAACCAGCGCCTTTATAAATTCCCTGATACGATGGGATTAACCGTTTAAATCGAGTAAACACTTCTTGTTGTTTATTGTGGGGAATACCAATTCCGGTATCAGTCACAATCAACTTTATAACAAAATCTTTTTCTTCTATCTTGGCAAGCTCTGCTGATAAAGTAATGGATCCTTGATCAGTAAAGTTCAATGCATTCGTGATAAGCTCTAACGCAATCCGCTGAATTCTTTTCGCATCTCCAATGCAATAGGCAGGAATATGATCGTCATAATGAATCGTTAAATTTAATTTTTTTTCTTTTGCTCTGGGTTGATTTAATTTAACAATATCATTAAGCACTTTTTTCAAATCGAACTTTCTTTTTAGCAAAGGTAATTCGCCCGATGTAACATGCACGGCTTCTAATATTTCATTTAATAAAAATAATAATGATTCTCCTGCGTCAGCGATATTTTCAGCATATTCTTCGAATTTTGAGCCTTTCGCTT